>Ga0105094_10001139_pt1 | contig 13841 bp, 10 predicted proteins | sample PPLLak1March2015_2_FD_87023 | JGI IMG/M metagenome (GOLD analysis project Ga0105094, IMG submission 87023) | Freshwater sediment microbial communities from Prairie Pothole Lake near Jamestown, North Dakota, USA - PPLs Lake P8 Core (3) Depth... | ecosystem: Environmental > Aquatic > Freshwater >...
CTGCTGATCGTCATCGTGGGCTCGCTGATTGGGGTGGACGCGTTCAGGGTGGCCTATCCCGTGTTGCTGGCGACGGTGGCGCTCAAAGCCGGCTTTGTCTGCCTCATCGCGCAGCGCGCGATGGCGGGGATGCGAGGCCGGCACCCGCTGGCCGCGGTCCTGCTCGTGCTGCTTGCGCCACCCGCCTACAGCGTGGATGGCTTCCTGCAGGCCGGTTTCCTGTCGCAGGTCGGCGCGGAGCTGTTCGTGGTGGCGGGCTGGTGGGCGCTGACGCTGTGGTGGGCGAGGCCGAGCATCGCGCGCACGGTGCTGGTCGGGCTGTGCGGCGCGGCCGTCTTCCTGGTCTGGCCCATCTGGATTGGTCCCCTGATGATTGCGGCGGCGATGGCCGTGCTGCTCGCGCCACGCCTGGACCTTCGCGCGCGCGTCGGCTACGGCGCGCTGGCTGCCGCGCCCTTCGCGCTGGTCGCGGCCCTGCACCTCGCCCGGCACGCGGCGTGGCTGCGGATGGCAGGCACGAGCGGCGCAGTTCCAGCGTTCGTGCCGGGCGTCTCCGGGTGGGTGCTCATCGTGCTCGCGCTCGCCGGCCTGGCCGTGGCCCTGCGCATGGCCTCGGCACGCGTCACCACCTGGTTTCTCGCGGGAGTGGTCGTGCAGGCCGCGGCGCTCTACGCGGTGGCGCAGGCCCGCGGCGCCGCGGTGCCGTACATGGCGATGAAGATGATCTACCTCGGCGTGTACCCGGTCGCCGTTCTCGCCGCGCTGGCCATCGCACGGGCCGTGAACGCGCTCCCCGCGCGGAGGGTCACGGCGGGCGGGTGGGCCGCGATCGCGCTAGTGGTCGTTGTCGTCACTCCCGTTGCGCGGGCCATCTCCGTTCCGCCGCCGATCGTGTCGCCCGACCTCTACGACGCGGGTCGATGGGCGCGCGCCACGCTCGATCCGGCGTGCGTCGATTACATCGTGGCCGATGCGGAGCAGGCCTACTGGCTGCACCTGGCCGTGATGGGGCAGTCGCGATCGTCGCCCCGCACGGCCGACATCGATGGCTACACCGCGAATCGCGCGGCGGGCCGATGGATCGAGGGAACGAGCCTGCCGTATGCTGTCGCCACGTACGACCTGCTGCCAGGCGAGGTACTGGCCGACGCGGAAGTCCTGCACCCATCGGGCAGTGCGGTCGTGATGGGGCGGCCCGACGCAGACGTCGAGTGTCGACGCCGATGAGCCGCAGGGGCCGAGCCACAGACGGACCGCGGATAACGCAGAGGGGCACGCCGCAGATGCGCAGATGGGAGGACATGGGGTGCTGAAGCGCGCCCTGTCGCCCCCCTGACCGTTGGTCGGCCGCTTCATGGGACCGACAAACGAGCCGGAGGAATCCACTCGGCCTGTTTGAGCACTGCGAAGATACGCGAGTTGCCCAAGAGCTTGTGCAGCCGGCGGCGAGTTTGACCGGCCGACCGAGCCGGTCAGGCGGGCGACAGGGCGCGCTTCAGCACCCCTGGCATCTCCAAGACCCACGCCCCAAGACCCAAGACCCTGATGTTGAGCGATACTTCCCCCATGCCGATCTGCCCCTCGTCGTGGATGAAGCTCATGGGCGTCCTGTTGATGACGATGCCCCTGGCGGCATCGCAGCTCGCTGCGCAGGGCCAGGAGCGAAGCCAGTTCGCGCCCGACTACGATCCGCGCGCCAGCCTCCGTGCGCACCGACCCGCGGTGCCCGGCACGCGCGCGCTCGTCACCTCCGCGCACCCGCTCGCGTCCATGGCGGGCATGGACATCCTGATGAAAGGCGGCAACGCCTTCGACGCGGCCGTGGCCGTGGCGGCGACGCTGAACCTGGTCGAGCCCATGAGCTCCGGTTTCGGCGGCAACGGTTTCATGACCGTCTACGACCGCAAGAGCGGCAGGGTGTTGTCGCTGAGCATGGCGGGCGCCGCCCCGAAGGGCGTCGTCCCGGCGGACATGACGCCAGAGCTGCTGGACCGCGGGATCAAGGCCGGCATCGTGCCGGGCAATGTCGGCGGGCTGCTCACCGCGCTCGAACGCTTCGGGACGAAGTCGCTGGCCGACGTGCTGGCCACGGCCACCGGCTACGCCGAGCGCGGCGTGCCGATCAACCAGAACGTGGTCTCGTCCATCCGCAGCGCGCGGGAGTACTTCGCGAAGGTCCCGACGAGCGCCGCGGTGTTCCTGCCAGGCGGACAGGCGCCGAAGGAAGGCGACCTGTTCCGGATGCCGGATCTCGCACGCACGTTCCGGAAGCTGGTCGAGGCCGAGGCGCAGGCGTTGAAGGCGGGCCAGCCGCGCGCCGCGGCCATCCGCGCGGCGTACGATCGTTTCTACACGGGCGACATCGCGAAGGAGATCGCGGACTTCGCGCGCGCGAACGGCGGCATCCTCACGGCGGAGGACATCGCGTCGTTCCGCGCCGAGTGGACCGAGCCGGTGCACACCACCTATCGCGGCTACGACGTCTATAGCAACCCCTCCACTTCGCGCGGTGGCTTCGAGGTGGCCATGCAGCTGAACCTGGTGGAGTCGTTCGATCTGAAGGGCATGGGCGCCGGATCCGCGGCGGCGGCCCACGTGATGGCGGAGGCCATCAAGGTGGCCAAGGCCGACATCTACCGGTACGTCGCAGACCCACGGTCGTACGCCGTACCGCAGGCGGGCATGCTGTCGAAGGCGTACGCGGCGTCGCGCCGCGGACTCATCGATCCCGCGCGGGCGGGCGGCTATCCCGCGGCCGGTTCGCCCGCGGGCGCGCCGGCCGCGTCGCAGGCCGCGCGCGGTCCCGTGCTCGACGAACACTACGAGCGCTCGTACGACACCACCAGCTTCTCGATCGTGGATCCCGAGGGCAACGCCGTGGCGTGCACGCCGACGCTGGGCGGCAACTTCGGCAACATGGTGGTGATGGGCGGGACCGGGCTTCTGTTGAACAACGGCATGCGCCTGGGCTCCACGTCGCCCTATCCGGACAATCCGAACTACGTGGCGCCGGGACGCATCCCCATCCTCAACAACTCGCCCGTCATCGTCATGAGGGACGGACGGCTGAAGATGCTCGTTGGTACGCCGGGCGGCGAGACCATCGGGCAGACCCAGTTCCAGGTGCTGGTGAACGTGCTCGACTTCGGCATGGGCATCCAGGAGGCGATCGAGGCGCCACGCTTCCGCGTCGACGCGGAGCCGAGCTTCTACAAGCCGGGCGCGCAGCTCACGCTGGCGATGGAGGCGCGACTGCCGAAGGCGGTGCTCGACGCGCTCAGAGGCATGGGGCACAGCGTCGAGTTGCTGCCGGCCTTCACCGCCGGCGTCGGCGGCGTGCAGGGGGTGCTGTTCAACCTGGAGGCGGGGACGATGAGCGCCGGTGCCGACCCGAGGCGGGCCGGGTACGCTGTTGGCTGGTAGCGGCGCGGCGGCCATTGAGCGATTGGCGATTGCAGATTGAGCGATTGATTGGGGATTGGGGGATTGGCGATTGCGCGACTGATTGGCGATTGGGTGATTGCGGGATTGGGCGATTCTCGATTGGGCGATTGGGTGATTGGGTGATTGGGTGATTGGCGATTTCTGCCATCCAATCCCAGGGCGAGGCCTGCAGGAAGTGCGACGAGTGGCCCGGCCCCCGGGCGGCGGTCGCTGGCCCATCACCGTTATTTGGCCGGTAATCGAGCGCGAGGCCGCGGAAGCGGGGCTGGCCCCGGGCTTGCTCTACCGCTCGGCCATGACCCCCCAGGAACTCCGCAATCGCATCGACCGCTTTGGCGACGACGTCATCACGTTCTGCCGGAAGACCTCGTCGGATCCACTCAGCCTTCGGTTGCTCATTCAGTTGCAGGACGCTGCGACGTCGACGGCGTCGAATTATCGTGCGGCGTGCCGGGCGCAGTCGAAGGCGGTGTTCGTCGCCAAGCTGTCGATCGCGCTCGAGGAGGCCGATGAATCGGTGGGATGGCTGCAGCATCTCTCCCACCAGGGGATCGGCCATGCCGACACCGTCGAACGCCTGCTAGGGGAGGCGGGAGAGATCAGCGCCATCCTGAACGCCTCCCGAGAGACGGCGCAGGGGCGCCGCCGCCGGCCGGGTCGCTGACGCGACGCCAATCACCCAATCACCCAAATCACCCAATCACCCAATCCTCCGATCACCCAATCACCCAATCCTCCGATCACCCAATCCCACAATCCCCCGATCACCCAATCAAGAATCCCCCAATCCCACAGTCGCGCAATCGTCAATCAATCACGCAATCGCCAATCCCCCAATCCTCAATCAATCGCTCAATCTGCAATCGCCAATCGCTCAATGTCCACCGCGCCACGCCGGGCGAGCGCGTACAGGACGTCCATCCTCGTCGCTGTCACGTGACGCGCGCGAAGGGTCTCGATGACGCCGCTCCGCACGCGCTGGCGCGCCTCCGGCGTGAGCGCCTCGAATGCCCCGCGGTTGCTGGTCCCCATGATGACGGGCCAGAACGCCTCGGGCGTCTCGAGGGGCATCTCCCAACGATCGCTGACGATGTGGGGTGCGGGGAGCCTCGCGGCGGCAAATACCGCGGCGACCTTTTCAGCCGTGTCGAGCCTCGCCGCGTGACTGGCCGTCTCGAGTGACGGGTCCTCGGCGAGCACGGCCTCCCAGAACAGCGCTTCGCCCGGCGACAGCACCTCTTCGCCCCACGTCGTGATCGCAATGGCGCCGCCCGGTGCGAGCCACTCCCACGCGCGCGCGAGCAGGCCCGCCATGTCCTGGACGAAGAACAGCCCGAACACCGAGACGACGGCATCGAACGAGGCCGGCGGGAAGGCGAGACTCTCGATGGGCGCGTTCCGGAACGTCACGTTGGCCAGTCCCTCGAGGCGGGCCTTGGCCCGAGCCCGGACCAGGAGCGCCTCGGTGATGTCGATGCCCAGGACGGAACCGGCAGGGCCGACACGAGCCGCCGCCGGCAGCGCCGACGCGCCGGTCCCGCAGCAGAGGTCCAGCACGCGCGCGCCTGGCTTCAGGCCGAGCCGCTCGACCGTCGCGCGCCCGAAGCGTTCCCAGAAGGGGAGCGCGTCGAAGTGGTCCGCTGCCGCGGAGTAGGTCGCCGCGATACGGGAAAGGGACATGGACGGCTGTAGTTCATCACAGAAATCGGCCCAGGCGCGGTTCCGGTCGTATGATCGGCGGGCGATGCGAAGCCTCACCGTCACCCTGCTGATCGGCCTCCCGCTGACCGCGGTGGTCGGCGCGACCGGCCCGTCCGAATGGCCGCAGTTCCGCGGGCCGGCCGGGGCCGGCGTCGCGGACGAGTCGTCGTTGCCGGAGCGATGGTCGAAGACGGACAACGTCGCCTGGTCCATCGACGTGCCGGGTCGCGGCTGGTCTTCGCCCATCGTCTGGGGCGACCGGGTCTACGTCACGTCGGCCATCTCGCCCGGTGCCTTCAAGGCGCCGTCCACCGGGATCTTCGGCAACGACTACGCTGCCGATCTCGCCAGGCAGGGCCTCTCCGAGGAGGAAGTCGTCAAGCGGGTGGTCAACCGGGACATCGAGCTGACCAGCGAAACTGGCGACATCCGCTACATAGTGTACGCCCTCGATGCCAAGACCGGGAAGGTCGCCTGGGAGCAGGAGGCGCACCGGGGCAAGCCATCCGGGGGCCGCCACCGCAAGAACACCTACGCGTCCGAGACCCCGGTGACCGACGGCGAGCGCCTGTACGTGTCGTTCGGCGGCAACGTCGGCCTGTTCTGCTATTCGATGGACGGAACGCTCCTGTGGAAGCACGCGTGGCCACCGCAGCCGATTTACCTCGATTTCGGCACCGCCTCGTCTCCGGTGGTGCACCAGGGCCGCGTCTACCAATTGCACGACAACGACGGGGAGTCGTTCCTCGCCGCGCTGGACGCGAAGACCGGCAGGCCCCTCTGGACGGTGAGGCGCGAGGACGCAGCCCCGATGACCTCCGGCTGGGCGACGCCGTTCATCTGGGACAACGGCCGGCGCACCGAGATCGTCACCATCGGCCGCGGCCGGGTGGTCAGCTACGACCTCGAGGGCCGCGAACTGTGGCGCCTGCGGGGCATGACGCAGGCGACGCCGAGCCCGGTGGCGGCGGACGGTCTGCTCTATGTCGGGTCGGGCGCGCAGGGCGACTCGAATCGGCCCCTGATGGCTGTACGGCCCGGCGCCTCAGCAGACATCTCGCTCGCGGCCGATCAGGACGCCAACGAGTTCGTGGTGTGGCGGCAGCCGCGTTTCTCGGCTTACACACCCTCGCCCCTGGTCTACCGGGGCCGCGTTTATGCCGTGAACGACAACGGCATCCTCCAGGTGGCCGATGCGAAGACCGGTAAGGAGGTCTTCAAGGCCCGCGTTGGTGGAGGCGGCCACACGTTCTCGAGCTCTCCGGTGGCAAGCCGGGGCCGGATTTACCTGCTGAGCGAGGACGGCGAGACGTTCGTGCTGAGGGCGGCGGATCGATACGAGGAGATCGCCAGGAACAGCCTCGACGAGATGAGCCTGGCCTCGCCGGCCGCTGACGCCGACAGTCTCTACCTGCGGACGCAGACCAGACTCTATCGCATTCGGGGCCGGTAACGGACGGCTGGGTGTCCATTGATGATTGGCGACTGCAGATTGCGCGATTGATTGGGGATTGGAGGATCGGGTGATTGAGCGATTCATTGGCGATTGGTGATCGAGCGATTGGCGATTCAGCTGGCAACTGCGTTCAGTCACCAATCACCAATCACCAATCACGAATCACCCAATCACGCGATCACCCAATCACGCGATCAGCAGGTCGGTGGTCGTCTCCTGGACGACCTTGCCGTTGTGACGGCCGATCAGCTAGTCACTCATCGCCACTCCCCTCCGTTCCGAACCCCAGAACCTCAGAACCCCAGAACCTCAGAACCCTGCTCGTGTATGCGGGTGCGCTGCGTAGTGCTGCCGCAGCAGGTCCTTGCCGTAATCGTTGCCGTTCGGTGTCCGCACGACGACGTGCACGTGCTCGCGATTGGGCAGGTCCGGGTTCGCCGCGAGGTGGCGGAGATTGGCCGGGCGTTGATGATCGAACTCGATGAGCAGCACGGGGCTGTGGATGCGGTAGTAGAAGACACTCGTGGCATCCGTGCCGCCAATCCACGCGAACCATGTCCGGTCGAGATGCTGCGTCACCTCGTCCATCCGCACGCGCGCGTGGCCCTCGCGCACGTTGTTTACGTAGAGTGCCACCAGGTCGACGAGCGCCTGCCGCTGGGCCGCGGTCATCTCCGTCGCGCGCACCCCGGCGTAGTCCAGGACGACGTTGTCCTTCCACGCCTCGGTGAGATTGTCGTTCCCCGTCTTGATCGTGCGGAGGATGGCCTTCGCGCGCGTGGCGCCGTCCAGCCCGTTGACGAATGCCAGTCCCCGCGCCTGCTCCTCCTGCAGGATCGACACGCCCTTGTACTTGCCTGAGGACGCCGTCACCGGCTCGGACCCGGCGAAGAACGGCGTCATCACCACCTGGTCGCCCAGCACGAAGTAGTTGACGATGGCATGGTGCCCGTCGAGCTGCCAGCCCCAGGGTTCGGTGGCGGAGGGCTCGCCCATCATCGTCACGTGGTACTTCCACTCGCCGTACTGGACGAAGTCGTTGCCACTCAGCTCGCCGAGGGTTTCGTTGAGCTTCATGATGTCCTGCGTCAGCTTCAGTCCCTTCGCGCTCAGCGACGCGCGGAGCAGGCCGAAGGCCGCCTCGCGCTGCCCCGCGCTCATCTCCTCGAAGCTCACGCCCTGGCGGCGGTAGAAGTGCTGATTCATCCATTTGCGCCATTCCGGATCGTCGACGCCGAACGTGGACGCGCGGCGCTGGTCCGGCGTGAGGCTGGCGAGAAAGGCGGCGGCCGCGGCGCGAACCGGTTCGGTGGACACGCCTGTGGATCGCACGGCGAACAGGCCGGGCTCGACCGCGCCGCTGGCGGTGATACCCGTGAACGGATCCGCCAGGCCCTTCGCCTCGGCGTCGCGCGAACGCTGCCGGAACTGTTCCAGCAGGTTGCCGGGCCGGTTCTGGGCGATGGCCACCGGATCGACGAGGACGAGCGCGAGGCCCGAAGCGAGGACGCCGGCGGGGACGAGGATTCGGGCGTGCCGAAGCGGCGAGCGCATGGTGGACCTCCGAAGGCCGGTATCCTGGGGCGGAAGCGCCTGGCGACCGGGTAACACTACCACCGGAGCATCACCCCGCCTTCACGTTGAGCCTCACACGTTCGGTGAACTCGCCGTCGGTCGCGGAGAGCTCGAGCTCGTAGAGTCCCGGCGCCGCGAACGTGGCCTTCGTGCGCGCCGACGCCGGTGGCGCGAAGACGACGCGTCCGGGGCCCTTCAACACCGTCCACTCGGCCTTCAGGGCCTGTCCGCGCGGCAGGCCCTCGTCGTGCGCGCTGCCGAACAGGTTCAGCTCCTCGTTCACGCCCACCGTCAGGGCGGGCACCTCGCCGCGACGAGGGGTGAGGCCGAGAATCCGCAGGGCCGGTGGGCGATTGAGGCACACGCCCTTCGGTGCCTGCGCGTAGTCGATCTTCGCGAGTGCCGCCGCTCCCTCGACCAGATTCCAGTTCGACTGCAGCATCCGCTCGCTGGTCCCGGTGCTCGTTCCCGCGTGGGCCAGCGTCCACCGCAGCTTCCCGTCGAACTCGGGTCCGACCACCATCACGCACTGGAAGCGCCAGTGTCCCGGCTTGAACACCGTGGGCTGCATGCGGTCGGCGGGCGCCGGCCCGAAAGAGTTGTCCGGCCCAGGGGGAATGCTGACGGGACCGGCGTTGTGGCTGAAGTAGGCGAACGACAGGGTGTAGCTGCCGTCGGGGTTCTTCAGGAAGCCGTCGTACACCGGGTAGATGGGCTGGTTGACCTGCGTGCCGGAGGCCATTGCCCACCCGCCGAGGACCACCGCGCCGAGCAGCGCCAGACCGAACGTGCGACCCGTCATCAGCGCCTCCGAGGGTGCTACAGTATGCGCGTCCACGGCGGAGCGCAAGGAACGAGGAGGCCCCAATGGTCCGCGCCGCGAGGGTGTCGTATCCGCTCGGATTGGCCGTCGCCGTCGTCCTGATGGCACCCACGGGAGCCGCGACCGGGCCTCAGGCCGGATCGGGCGCCGCAGCCCCCACTCCGACGTTCACGAAGGACGTCCTGCCCATCCTTCAGACGTCCTGCCAGGGCTGTCATCATCCCGGCACGTCGGCGCCGATGTCCCTGATGACCTATACGGACGTCCGGCCCTGGGCGCGCGCCATCGGGCAGAAGACCGCGAAGCGCGAGATGCCCCCATGGCACATCGACCGGAGCGTCGGCGAATACTCGCCGGATCCCTCCCTTTCCGATGAGCAGATCTCGCTGATCGGTGCGTGGGTGGATTCCGGGGCGCCCGAGGGCCTGAAGTCCGACGCGCCTCCACCGCTCACTTTCGCGGCGGGATCCGAGTGGACCTACGGCGAGCCCGATCTCATCGTCCGCATGGCGAAGGGCTTTCGGATTCCCGCCGAGGGTCCTGACTTCACACCGACCGAGGAAGTGGACCCGAAGCTCACCGAGGACCGCTACGTGAAGTGGGTCCAGATCATTCCGGACGCCATGCGCGCCGTGCACCACGCGCACGTCTACGTGGACATGCCCGAGGGCACCGATACCGAGGGGCTCGGGCTGGGCATGGGCTCGAACGTCGGTCAGTCGCTGGACCTGATCGAGTACGGCGCGGGCAACGATGCCGACATCTTCCCCGACGGCACGGCCAAGGTGCTGAAGAAGGGCTCGGTCTTCCGCATCGAGGGCCACTATCACCCCTACGGCGAGGAGACGCACGATCGGATGCGGGTCGGCATCAAGTTCTACCCGAAGGGCGTCGTGCCGAAGCACGTGGTCACCTCGCATCGCATCAGGACGGGCGTGGGCAACGACTGGGTCCTGAACCGCGAGCGGATTGAAGACCTGCTCCTGCGCGCCGGGCACCAGCTGTCGATTGACGAGCCGTCGATGCCCGTTGGTGCGCTGGTCGAAGAGAACCCGCTGCACTCGGCGGCCCTCTTGAGCATCCCGCCGAACTCGGTCGTGCGGCACGAGCGCTTCTGGCCGCTGCCGAAGCCTGCGCTCATCATCAGCTTCCAGCCGCACATGCACTTCCGCGGTGTGCGGATGCAGCTCGAGGCCATCCACCCGGATGGCCGCCGCGAGATGCTCACCGACGTCACGCACTACGAGCAGACCTGGCAGATCACCTACAAGTACAAAACGCCGCACCTGTTCCCGGCGGGCACCATCCTCCACACCGTGTCGTGGCACGACAACACGGCCAACAACCGGCACAACCCCGACCCGACCGCATGGATCGGTTGGGGCAGTCGGACGATGGACGAGATGGGGCACGGGTGGACCGACATCGCGTTCCTCACCGAGGCGCAGTACCAGGAAGAGCTCGCGAAGCGGCGGTCGCGGACGATGACGAACGACGATCGCCGGAGGTAGTAGAAAGGGACCGGACTTCCATGACGATGCGCGGCTCGAGAACGCTGGCACTGGGAATCGTGGTGGTCGTGGGATCCTTGGCGGCGACGAGTGCGCGCCAGCCTGCCGCGCGAGCTGTCGAGGTTGATGCCGACGACCTTGGTGGCGCCGTCACCGGCGCCAGGGGACCCGAAGCCGGAGTCTGGGTGATCGCCGAGACGACGGACCTGCCGACGAAGTTCGCGAAGATCGTCGTCACCAACGACCAGGGGCACTACCTGATTCCCGACCTTCCGAAGGCCACCTACAGCGTCTGGGTTCGCGGCTATGGACTGGTGGACTCGCCAAAGGTGAAGGCCGCGCCGGGGCAGTCCGTGAACCTCAAGGCCGTGCCGGCGCCCACCGCCCGCGCGGCAGCGGAGTATTACCCGGCAGGACACTGGTTCTCGCTGATTCGCGTGCCAGAGAAGAGCGAGTTCCCTGGCACGGGACCGACGGGCAACGGCATCTCGCCGCGAATGCGCAGCCAGGCCGAATGGCTGCGGAATCTCAAGTCGGGGGGCTGCACGCAGTGTCATCAACTGGGCAACAAGGCGACCCGCGAGGTGCCCGCGGCCCTGGGCACGTTCCCATCCAACGCGCATGCCTGGGAACGCCGCATTCAATCCGGGCAGGCGGGCGGGGCCATGACCAACGGCCTCAATCAGCTCGGCCGCGAGCGGGCGCTCATCGTCTTCGGCGACTGGACGGACCGCATCACCCGCGGAGAGGTGCCGCCGGCTCCCCCTCGCCCACAGGGGGTGGAGCGCCATGTCGTGATCACGTTGTGGGACTGGGCTGATCCGAAGGCGTATCTGCACGACGAGGTCTCGACCGATCGGCGGAATCCCACCGTCAACGCCAACGGGCCCATCTACGGTGCCCTCGAGCTGAGCGCCGATTATCTGCCCATGCTGGATCCCACGCGCCACGCCATCAGCCAGGTGAAGCTCACCGTGCGCGACCCCAGCACGCCACCGACCTCACCGAAAATGCCGGCGCCTTCGCCTTATTGGGATGACGAGGTGATCTGGACGAGCCGCAACAACGTGCACAACCCGATGATGGACGAGCAGGGCCGGGTGTGGATCACATCTGCCGTGCGGCCGCCCGACAATCCTGACTACTGCAAGGCCGGGTCGAGCCACCCGTCAGCGAAGCTGTTCCCCATCGAGCGCGCGGGCCGCCACCTGGCGATGTACGACCCGAAGACGCAGCAGCTGACGCACATCAGCACCTGCTTCGGCACGCATCACCTGATGTTCGCCGAGGACGCGAATCAGACATTGTGGACGAGCGGCGGCGGGCAGGTGGTCGGCTGGTTGAACCGCAAGATGTTCGAGGAGACCGGCGACGAGGTGAGGTCGCAGGGCTGGACGGCGCTCGTGATGGACACCAATGGCAACGGCAAGCGCGATGCCTACACGGAACCGACCGAGCCGCTCGATCCGGTGAAGGATCGGCGCTTCGCCGGCGGGTTCTACTCCGTGGCCCCGGCGCCGGACGGCTCGGTGTGGGGCACGGTGCTTGGCTTCCCCGGGGCGATTGTGCGGTTGGACCCCGGGACCAGCCCGCCGGAGACGGCGCTCGCGGAGGTCTACGAACCTCCGGTGAACGATCCGAAGGCGCCCGGGTATTCGCCGCGTGGCGGCGACGTGGATCGCGACGGCGTCTTCTGGTCCGCGCTCGCCAGCGGCCACCTGGCGAGCTTCGACCGGCGCAAGTGCAAGGGGCCGCTGAACGGGCCGAAGGCCACCGGCCAGCACTGCCCGGAGGGCTGGACGCTCTACCCGGAACCCGTGCCCCAAATGAAGGGGGTGACCGACTCCGGCAGCGCCGAAGCCAGCTACTACACATGGGTCGACCAGTTCGACACGTTCGGCCTCGGGAAGAACGTGCCGATCAACACCGGCAACGCGGCCGAAGCGCTCCTGGCGCTCAAGGACGGCAAGTGGGTGGTGCTGCGCGTGCCGTACCCGCTGGGCTTCTACACGAAGTGGATGGACGGCCGCATCGACGACGCCGCGACGGGGTGGAAGGGCCGCGGGCTCTGGGCCACCGTCAGCACGCGGACGCCGTTCCACATGGAAGGCGGCAAGGGCACGACGAGCAAGGTGCTGAAGCTGCAGCTGCGGCCCGATCCCCTGGCCCGGTGAGGAACGAAACCACGAAGTCACGAAGGACACGACGGTCGGCACGAAGCATCTTCATGAGGGTTGGCTCTGTGTGCACGATGTCTGGCCTAACCGGTTCTTCGCGTCGTGCTCCGTATTCCTTCGTGTCTTCGTGGTCTCTTTTCGTCACGGCATGGCTGCTCATCCCGGCCACGCTCGCGGGGCAGCAGGGTGCGCAGGGCGGTGAGTGGCGGACGTGGGGCGGCGACCTGGGCGTCACCCGTTACGCGCCGTTGGCGCAGATCGACGCGTCGAATTTCAGCACCCTCCAGGTCGCCTGGCGGTTCCGGACCGAGAACCTCGGCTCTCGCCCCGACTTCAACCTGCAGACGACCCCGCTGATGGTGGGTGGGGTGCTCTACGCCACCGCCGGCGAGCACCGCAACGCCGTGGCCATCGACGCCAGGACCGGCGAGTTGCTCTGGATGCATCGCCTGGACGAGGGCAGGCGCGCGCAGCTCTCCGCGCGGCGCCTGTCGGGCCGTGGCGTCGGGTACTGGACCGACGGCAAGGGCGACGAGCGTATCTTCTACGTGACCATCGGCTACCAGCTCGTGGGCCTGGATGCAAAGACCGGCCGGCCGCTGAAGGACTTCGGCGTGGACGGGGTCGTCGATCTCAAGAAGGACATCGACCAGGATCTCGATCCCATCGAGGCCGAGATCGCGTGGAACGGCGCGCCCGTCGTGGCGAGGAACGTGGTCCTGGTGGGGGCGGCGCACCGCGCCGGCACCGCGCCGCGCAGCTACCGGAACGCGAAGGGCTACATCCGCGGCTTCGACGCACGCACTGGCAAGCGGCTCTGGATCTTCCACACCATCCCGCAGCCCGGCTAGTTCGGCAACGAGACGTGGCTCGAGGGTTCGTGGGAGCACACCGGGAACACCGGCGTCTGGACGCAGATGGCGGTGGACGAGCAACTGGGCATCGCCTACCTGCCCGTGGAGATTCCCACAGGCGACTACTACGGCGGTCACCGGCCCGGAAACAACCTGTTTGCCGAAAGCCTGGTCGCGGTGGAACTGGAAACGGGCCGGCGCATCTGGCACTACCAGTTCGTGCACCATCCGATCTGGGACTACGACATCCCCTGCGCGCCAATCCTCGCCGACATCACGGTGAACGGCACAGCGATCAAG
>Ga0105094_10001140_pt1 | contig 13841 bp, 13 predicted proteins | sample PPLLak1March2015_2_FD_87023 | JGI IMG/M metagenome (GOLD analysis project Ga0105094, IMG submission 87023) | Freshwater sediment microbial communities from Prairie Pothole Lake near Jamestown, North Dakota, USA - PPLs Lake P8 Core (3) Depth... | ecosystem: Environmental > Aquatic > Freshwater >...
AGTTTCTACATAAAAGTGTAGCCTAAAATAGGAACTTATGCAACCAATTCAGCGCCGCGCACTGTATTTCATTATCCTTATCGCAGCCCTGGCATGGATATTTCTCAGCGCCGATACATCGGGCGCATCCACAGCCGGAGCCATCCCTGCACCGCGCCAGGGTTTCCTTGCGCCTGATTTCACTCTGAACACACCAGAGGGTGAATCTTTCACGCTCTCCGAACTACGCGGGCAGGCTGTGTTGGTCAACCTGTGGGCCACCTGGTGCCCGCCTTGCCGCGCCGAAATGCCAGCCATCCAAAAGCTGTATGACGAATACAAAGATCAAGGTTTTGTGGTGCTGGGTATCAATATGACGTTCCAGGATGATCCCTTCGCTGTGGTTCCTTTCATACAAGAAAACCAATTAACCTTCCCCATCCTGATCGAAGAGAGCGGCGACGTGGCTAAAAAATATGAACTGCGCTCACTGCCCTCCAGTTTCTTCATCGACCGAGATGGCATCATTCAGGAAGTGGTCATCGGTGGGCCCATGTCCGAAGCATTGCTGCGTACACGCATTGAATCCATCCTGAAATGAACAACATGCTTACACTCTTTCGCAACCTGTTCTCCCCCCCGCGCGATTTGATCCTGGTCGTGGCAGCCATCTGGGTTGGCCTGTGGTTGGCCGAGAAGCGCAGCCCGCGGCACGCCGTCAGCGCGAACGACTTGAACAATATCACATTCTATCCCTTGCTCGCTTACATCCTTGGCGGGCGAATCTCTTACGCGCTCGAAAACCTGTCCGCGTTTATGCAAAATCCACAAAGCCTGGTCTCGCTTAACCTGGACCTGTTCGACCCCATCGGTGGATTGGTCGTCGCAGGGGTTGTTGCGCTGGTCTATGGGCAACGGCAGAAACTATCGTTGTGGCCGACGCTGGATGCGCTGACGCCCCTGTTCGCCGTCTTCGCCCTCGGGCTGGGACTGGCGCACCTGGCTTCGGGCAGCGCTTTTGGGAAAGAGACTTCCCTGCCCTGGGGAATACAACTCTGGGGAGCAGCTCGCCATCCCAGCCAGGTTTACGAGATCATCGCATCGCTCCTGATCCTGGGCCTGCTCTGGTTTCAAAAAACGGATACGCCCCCCGGCCTCGTTTTCCTGACCTTCATAGCGCTGACCAGTGGCGCACGTCTCTTCCTGGAAGCTTTTCGCGGCGATAGCACGCTTATCCTCGGCGGCTTGCGAGCGGCGCAGATTGTCGCTTGGGTTGTACTGACGGCTACCCTGTTCCTTTTGGAGAGAAGAACCGGGGACTCCGCCAACAACACGGCTATACGCAGCAACGGAAGAAAACCATAAGAGTAGAGAAACGGCCGCAATCCCCCTCGTCCCAGTCGGGGTTGAGGTGGAACGCGCCCGAGAGTAGCATCCGCTTTGGAAGTGGAAGCAGGCTCAGGGCCGAGTAAGACGCGTCTAAATTTGCAGCGGAGAAGCTCCCCTGCTGATATTATCCAGGAATTCCTGGCGAGTTGCCAGGTTCGCACGAAAGGCGCCATGCATGGCAGAAGTCGTCATGCGAGCGTCATGCTTTTTAACACCGCGCATCATCGAACACAGATGAACAGCTTCTACAACAACTGCCACCCCTTGCGGCTTGAGCAGGTCGCGTAGGAAATCGGCCACCTGGCGGGTCATACGCTCCTGCACCTGCAAACGCCGGGCATACATGTCCACTATTCGGGGGATTTTGGAAAGGCCAATTACCTTACCATCCGGAATATAAGCCACGTGCACGCGACCCATAAAAGGCAAGATATGATGTTCGCACAGACTATAGAACTCGATATCCCGAACCAGCACCATTTCATCATAAGTGATATCGAACAACGCGCCATTGACCATAGCATTTGGGTCAATGTGATATCCGCTAAGCAACTCCGAATACATACGGGCAACGCGCTTCGGGGTGTACTTCAATCCCTCGCGTTTCGGGTTTTCTCCAACTGCGGTTAGAAGTTGCAAGATAGCATCTTCCAGCAGTTCGTTTTCAATTTCACTTTTTTCAATATCTTTTTCACTTAGATCGTCATCGAAATCAATCAGTTCATTCATTATGCTCCAATAAAACTGGCCCGGCAATATGGCCAGGCCAGTTAGTATCTCAGTTACCAGCCTATTTCAACCAACTTCCGGCTCGATAAGGCCATATGTTCCATTCCGGCGACGATACAACACCTTCATTCGATTTGCATCTGCATCGAAAAAGATGAAGAAATTATCGTGACCCAGTAATTTCATCTGCTCTATAGCCTCGGCCTCATTCATTGGCACAAGCGCGAACTTCTTGCGGCGTACAATTATCGGTTCTTCCTCCAATTCTACTTCCACATCAGGCATTGGCACGACTTCAGCCGCCGACCGTCCATCGCCGCGACCGCGATACCGTTTGCCTTTATAGCGATCTATTTGTCGCTGCAATTTATCAAGCGCTGTATCGAAGGCAGCAAAAATATCGTCAGCGCGCTCCTCAGAACGCAAGAGTAAATTTTTGCCCCGCACGGTAATTTGAGCCGCATGACGGTCAGCTGCGCTGCGGGCCGATTTCTCGAAAGAAAGTTCAACGCGCGTTTCTTCAATTGCCGAGAGAAACCGATCGAGTTTGCTGGCCTTTTTCGTAACGTAATCTCTGATACGGTCGCTCACTTCCATATTACGGGCTTGAATTTCCAATTCAGATGACATAGAACCTCCTAAGAGTAAATTAGTAGCTGAAAGGGCGATAAAGCCTACCCGTATCGTCCTCAGTTGTGCTATACAAGCTTAAGATTATGATGAGGCAACGCACGTGCAATGGTGATGGCATAGACTTCCTTCACACCGGATGCATAAAGCGCCTCAGCCGCAGACGATAAAGTTGCTCCCGTTGTGGAAACATCATCCATAAGCAAAACCGTGCGGCCGTCAACCTTATTTTTATCCGCTTGAAAGGCGTTCAATACATTTTGTTTTCGTTCCGTTGCCGATAACCCCACCTGCGATCTGGTCTCCCGCGCTCGAACCAACGCAGCGGAGTGATAATCTATTCCCAATTGCAGAGAAAGCGGTTTTGCAACCATCGCTACTTGATTATACCCTCGTTCCTTGAGGCGCTTCTTCCCCAACGGTATAGGTGCGATTGTATCCACAGGCCATTCCAACTGCGCAACGAATATTGACATTTGAGTTGCCAGAGCTTCTCCCAAACCAACATTACGGCGATATTTTAATTGATGCAACGCCTCCCGCACCGGATCCTCAAAGACAGCCCAAGAACGCAGTATCTTAAAGGATGGGCGATTCTGCTGACACCGGTCACATAAGCCAAAATGTGCCTGCGGCAAACCACAGACATCACAAATGGGATCTGCCATCGATTGAACCCTATTTTGACATTCTAAACACCAGCGGATACCCGAATTGCCACATCCCCCACAAACAGGCGGCAAAAGCCAATCAAGCGCAGCCCAGAACCCCTGATAGATTCGATAATTCCAATTCGCGTTCAAGTAATTACCAGGAACTTCTCCAAGTTGTTCTCACAATATAAAGCAACAAAATCTGACACCCAAACACTCTAAATTTAATGAGTGAACTCATCCTTGCAGAGGGAATCTCCCACATTACATCCATGTAGCTCGGTTATTGGTTTAGCCTCCAAAAGAGCCGTTCGCAAAAACTTTTATAATCTGAAAAACGGCCGGTACCATCAAAATGATCATGATTGTTGGGAAAATAAATGTAACCATTGGAATCAACATCTTGATTGGAGCCTTGTGAGCCTCCTCTTCAGCGCGTTGCCTTCGCTTCATTCGCATTTGATCAGACTGAATACGTAACACTTTTGCCATGCTGACACCCAGCATTTCGCTCTGGATGACCGCCGCAACAAAGCTGGTCATCTCCGCAATGCCCATACGATCTGCCATAACACGCAAAGCTTCACGTCTTGTCTTGCCAAGCTGAACTTCTCGAATCGCCCTTGCAAACCCAACTGACAACTGGTTCTCCCACTTCTCGCTAACCTTCGCCATAGCCGCATCGAAACCCAATCCTGCCTCAACACATATGGTCAACAGATCCAAAGCATCTGGCAATGCCTTTCGAATTTCATTTTGGCGAGAATTTATCTTACTCTGCAACCACAATTGAGGAAAAGAAAAACCCAAGACTGTAAAGAGCAACACCACCAGGATGGTTGTACCCAGGTTCCAGCTGCGCGGAGAAATAATGAATATCAAGGTCAAAAAGCCGCCAAAAAAAACAGCAACGACGAAACGCGAAGCTAGAAATGTCGCCGGATCAACACGTACTGGATTCCCGGCCAATTCCATTTTCAGGCTAGTTTGTTCTAACGCCTTTTGAGGCGTAAAGCGCGAGGAAAACTCACCAATGGAGCGCAGGATTGGAATCAATACGCGTTGAGTGAAAGGTTGGGAAAGCTCCAATTCCTCAAGTGAAACCGTGTCGCCACGCTCAGTAAATTCAGCCAGGCGCGCCATCAATGGGTCTTCATCGTCTTGGGATGCCGTAGCAGTACGCATACCCACAACGATAAGGACAATTACCCCTACAACAAGCACACCGCCAAAAATTATCCAGAGTAGAGTACTCATCTTCTTAAACCTCAATATCTGCTATCTTCATCATGATGAAGTAACCCGTCGCGATCATAACAATAATCAATACGATTGAAGCCCACCCACACCAAGGTAGGGGAGCCTCTGTAAAAAAAGACATTAAATATTCACGATTCAAGAACCAGAGAATAAGAGCCAAGACGAGGGGCACAAACGACAAAAGCGAACCTGACGCACGTACCTGAGCAGTCATTACGCGAATCTCACCTTTAATACGGACACGTTCACGAATCGTGAATGAAATCGAGTCCAATATTTCAGAGAGGTTACCGCCCACTTCACGTTGCACATTAATTGCAGTAATCACAAAATCCAGATCTTCGCTGGGGATTCTCCGTAAGAGATTGTCAAGAGCTGTTTCCATTGGAACCCCCAATTGCATTTCTTGTACCACACGCCTAAATTCATCACTGATCGGCGAAGGCAATTCTCTGCTAATCGCCTCCATGGCTTGCATTGTTGAATAGCCAGCTCGCAAACCATTGACCATCAGGTTCAACATGTCTGAGAGTTGGTCATTAAAACGAGTAAGGCGTTGTCGCTGCTGCCGTTTAACATAAAAGCGGGGTGCAAAAGCACCAATAACGGCACCTATCAAAAAAGAAACGGGATGTCGCCCTCCTACAAAGCCAAAGATGAGCGCGCCAAAAAAAATGGTGAAAAAATACAGGGCAAAATATTCAGCAACCTTTAATTTTAAATCAGCGCGGGCAAGATCTCGCGCAATACGATCCCCCAAAGACGATTTTTCTACTCGTTTGTTGACCCAGTCAGTAAGGAGTGAGCGCTCGCCTTCTTTTTCAGTTACAGAAGTATCTTCTTCTAGATATCGACCCAGGCGCTGTTCAACCAAAGTACGCTCACTGTTCGCAGACACAATTACGCCTACGATCAATAAGACCAGCACCAAACCTCCGCCAATAATCAATATCCAAGTCATAGGAGTGTATACAACCTTTATTAACTAATAACGACGTCGCTCGCCAACACCAAATATAGATGGAGGAAGATTAATCCCTGCAGCCTCAATTTGGTCCATGAATTTGGGACGTAAACCAGTTGGACGCAACCGGCCCATAATCTTCCCACTTTCCATTCCGGTTTGCTCATACGCAAATATATCTGTCATCGTGATAATGTCGCCTTCCATACCGCTAACTTCACAGATGGTGACCACTTTACGGGTACCATCGCGCATGCGGTCTTGATGACAAATTACGTCAATCGCACTCGAAACCTGCTCACGAATAGCTCTAACCGGTAATTCCATACCCGCCATGAGACACATTGTTTCAAGACGCGATAACGTATCCCGTGGAGAGTTTGAGTGCGCAGTCGTCATGGATCCATCATGACCGGTATTCATGGCTTGCAACATATCCAGCGTTTCCCCACCGCGGCATTCTCCCACGATAATCCGATCAGGGCGCATACGGAGAGAGTTAATCACCAAGTCGCGGATCGTGATCTCGCCTCGGCCTTCAATATTAGGTGGGCGAGATTCCAAAGTCACTACATGTTCCTGACGCAGTTGCAGTTCTGCCGCATTCTCAATTGTTACAATGCGCTCATCATCTGGGATATAACCGGACATCACATTTAGTAAAGTCGTTTTACCAGATCCAGTACCACCCGAGATGACAACATTCAAGCGCGCTTCCACACATGCTTTCAAAAACTGAAGAGCTTCCGGAGAAATGGAACCATATTGAACCAATTGATCTACTGTAATCGGGTTTTTAGAAAATTTTCGGATAGTGAGTACCGGCCCGACTAACGAAATTGGAGGAATTACAGCGTTCACACGAGAGCCATCCTGCAAACGCGCATCCACATATGGACTAGACTCATCAATGCGCCGCCCAAGTGGGGCAACAATACGATCGATGATTCGCATTACATGATCATTGTTTTCGAATGTCACAGGAACACGGTGAAGTTTACCCTTGCGTTCAATATAAATGTTTTTAGCACCATTAACCATAATTTCAGTAATGGTATCGTCTTCAAGCAGTGGCTGGAGAGGGCCCAAACCCAAAATTTCGGCGGCAATTTGCTCAAACAGGCGAGCTCGTTCTGGTCTCGAAAGAACGATATTTTCTTCGCCAAGGATTTGTTCAAACAATTCCTGGATTGTCCGTTTTACTTCATCAGTTCTAGTAATATCCATCGAGGGATCGAGCTCTGCCAGTAATTTATTCTGGACCCTGGTCTTAAGGTCGAAATAAGAACCCGCCTGTGGTGATGTTATTGGAGCATTTGTTCGTTTGGTTTGCAAGGATGACAGGCGTGAACTATCCGCGCCACCTGGTTTCGCTTCGCCTTGTGGCTTTGGGTCTGAGTCTGAACCTTGTCCCTGTTCAATGCGCTTTAGCAATGACATTGCTTTACTCCTAATTCCTACTACTTCATCGCTTCAGTTTTATCCAATTCGGTGGATGCCAAAGTTTCGCGCACACTTTCTGCTAAAGACAAAATACCGCGCGCAGACGGTTGCGTTTTATTATCCAGTATGAACGGCACACCGCGATTCACAGCCGGGACGACAACCCGTTCATCCAAAGGAATAACAGCGGCTACCCGCTGTTTTAAATTGTCTCCCACTCGTTCCGGTGTTATTGCAATACGTTTATCAAATCGGTTCATTGTAAACACAATTCGCTCGCGTTCGATGCCAATTGTCTGGAGCAAATCCAGGAATAGCCGGGCATTCTTAATGGATGGAATATCTTGCGTTGTAACCAATACGATCACATCGCTTTTATCAATCGCCGCAAGAGTAATATCTGTCAATATCGGTGTTGTATCAATAACCACATAAGCATACATTTGCCGCAGATAGTCGATTAATTGAGAAAACTGATCACCGCTTACCTTTTCAGCATACTCAGGGCGCGAAGGAGCAGCCAAAACATGAACACCTGAAGCTGCATGATTAATCATAACACTTTCGACGATATCTGGATCCAATTCATCCACACGCGTAGCAATATCAACAATGGTATTTTTACCCTGTTCATTAACAAAGACAGCTACATCGCCGTACTGAAAATTCCCATCTACAAGCGTAACGCGTGTATCTTCATTATGCAAGGCCATAGCAAGATTTACAGCTATTGTAGTACAGCCCGTGCCTCCCTTAGGACTGTATATTGTAATCACTTTCCCTTGAGTCAATGAGAAACCAGACGCTACTGATGCAACTGTTGATGCGGACACATTGCGAGCCTGAACAAGTTTTGTCCGCTCTTTTTGGGCTATTTCGCCCGCACGACGAATAGCTGAAATCAGTTCATCTGCCATCGGCGGTTTGGTCAGGAAATCGCGAGCGCCTGCAAGCATAGCACGCCGCATATAATTCTGATCACCTTGAACAGATAAAATGATCACCTGCACATACGGCAATTTACGAAGGATTGCCTCCGTGGCAGATATGCCATCCATATCAGGCATGTTAATGTCCATCAGGACGACATCAGGATCATACTCTTGCGAAAGCTCAATCCCCTCTTTGCCTGATTTCGCGACCCCGGCAACTTCTATATCTGCTTCAAACTGTAAAAGCTTGCGAACATTTTCGCGCGTCTCAGCAATATCATCGACGATGAGCACGCGAACTTTTTGGCCTGCCGCCATTATAAATTACCTCTATCTTAATATTCTATTGTTCCGGAGCAACAGTGACCACATCACCTGGAAGGAATGGGGAGATCAACTCATCAATTCTAGGATGCATCGTATACGGTAATTTTGCGGGCACAGGAATATTGTATTGACTCAACAGGAACTGCAGTGTTGCTGCCTCCGTAGCTACTCGAGATTCATCTGCTGCTTTCCGAAGCGTCATCGTAATTTTAGCACCTGAATAGACCAGATAAGACATCGTAATAGAATCCTGAGGCGAAACTATCAAGGTGATAATATCCGGATTCTGATCAGCTTGTTGTACCACTTGTGCCTGCTGTTGGTCAGCCTGCGCCGTATCTACCGGTGTCTGCTGAAATGGGAAGCTCCCCATTTTTAAAACCACTGCGTTTTGCATTATCATCTGACAAACTAAGCGTGGACGCTGCTCTTCAGACGGCGTGACGTAAATTCCCTTCTGGAAGGCGGATTCAACTTCGGTACGTCCCTGAGGCTGAGCAGTCTCGGGAGGGTAGACACCCAACGTTATTCCTGGCATCGCTGGTGGATTAGCCAATTCTGCACCGCCAAAATCCAACGAGGGTCCCTGCAAGGTTCGAACAGCATTTGGGAGTATCGTTTGATACGAAGGATCCACGTCAACAAACAGAAAGCATGCACTCACATTGACATGTGCGCCATCCCTAACGCCATATGCGACAGTTTCCAAACGAGTAGTTGGAATAGCAATTGCCGTCATCCCATCGGGGATATTAGCAGCCCACGAGGGTCCGCCAGCAGCAAGTTCCCCTTCCGAAACCATTGTACGCGTAATCACAACCCCCTGATCGATAGGATACTTAGCAATCTTACCCACCAGTTCCTCTTTCTGGTTGAGTGTGAACATAACAGAGACCACTTTATCTTGAGGGATTTCCATCGTCGCGAGAACATCATCCGTGATAGGTTCTCCCTGAGGAATATTTTGGCCTGCAATATAAATTTGGACTGTCGTCGACTGCGTCTGCGCAGCAGGCGTTGCACCGCCAAAGAACTGGCGGAACACTAACGCGGCAACAGCCAGACCGATGATCAAAATCAGAGCCAGAAAAATGAAAATTCGTCCGCGACGCATAGGGACTCCTCTCTAAACAAACAATATCTGAACAACTTTATCATATCGATTATACAGGAAAAATGGCAAAATCATGATTGGTAAATAAGTAGGGCTCTGCGACAAAACAGAGCCCATAATGATAAAAATCAAAAACTGGAACTACTTTCGCGCAGGCAGGGAAAACATGATGCGCGTACCTTTACCTGCTGCGCTATCGACGGCAAACGTTCCTCCCAACATTTCAGTACGTTCGCGTATCAATTTTATACCCAAACTCTTCTCACTTTGAACAGTATCAGGATCAAAGCCTTTGCCATTATCATCAACGCTGACGCGGATAAGATCATCAGTTATATCTACATTCAACTTAAGAAGAGTAGCCTGGCTATGACGCGCGGCGTTACCCATCAACTCTTGCACCGCACGAAACACCATAACTTCAAGATAAGGCTCCAGGCGACGTTCGTTGCCACTAACAGTTACGTTCACCTCCAAACCTGTTTGTTCCTTAAATGCATCGGCATAACGGCGAATCGTCGGGATCAAGCCAAGATCGTCCAACATCATGGGACGTAGTTCAAAAATAAAGTTTCGAACTTTTTGAAAGGTTCCCATAGCCGATGACTTGAGATTCCCAAGCTCATCTCGCGCCTGAACTGGATCAACATCCAGCAAACGCATTGCGATTTCTGTTTGTAGAATGAAGTTTGAAAGCGCCTGGGCAGGCCCATCGTGCATCTGCCTGGAAAGACGTTGCCGTTCCGCCTCCTGCGCATTGACCAGCATCTCAACGCTCGCCAGGGGGCTTTTCCCTCCGGTTCCATGTGCGGTAGATGAAGAACCCTGCCCATCATTTTGCATTTTATTCAAGACGGCCAGATATTTCTGTAAATGCACTGTATCGCGCTGCAATTTTTCCAACTGCCCACGCATCACGAATAGACGTTGTTGTGCATCAAGAGCCGAATCATATGCCATACGAATTTCTTCCACGGGCATATCACTGATCTGGTTTTGCACCTGCTGCAAATGTGAGGTAATGGCAGCATTACGCTGTGACAACTTCGAAACTTCCCCCTGACTTTGCTCAATCATGAGCGTAGTCTCGCGTAAAGCGCGCTGGGTTTCCTCCAGTTCAGTTTTTAAATCAAACTCCGAAGCTTGTTCCTGAGTACCTTCAAGTTCTGACGTCATGCCAACATCACTCCTGTGGTTTATTTACATCAGTATCTTGCAAGTTCACCCAGCCACGCTTCAATGCATAGACAACAGCTTGCGTACGGTCTTCAACGCCAAACTTGCGTAAAATGGATGTTACATGATTCTTAACAGTCTGGTGACTGATTCCCAACAAACCCGCAATCTCCTTATTGCTCATGCCGCGCACAACACAAGACAACACTTCCATTTCCCGATCTGAAAGGGGATGGAAGGGGCTGCCGGGCTCGCTATAGGAACGTCGCGCTCCCTCGAGCTGGCTTTCCAACCAGTTCTCTAATTCGCGGCGTGTAAACACGTTTCCGCCAATCACATACTTTCCATTGGCAACTTCGCGAATTATGCTGATTAGATTTTGCGGCTGTATATCCTTGGCGCAATACGCCGCTGCGCCAGCATGGGCCGCATGAATGGCCTGCTCAACGTCATCATACCCGGTGAGTAACAAAATTCGAGTGCGCAGTTTTTCCTGGGTTACCTGATGCGTGATCTGCTGACCGTTCATTTCCGGCAGATTCACATCCAAAACGGCAATGTCTGGATCCAAGTCGCGTATCAGTTCCAGAGCGTGTTTGCCATCGGCAGCCTGCCCAACCACGCGAAAACCCTGCTCCAAAGCCAGCGCATCTGAAACGCCCTGCCGGAACAGTGGGTGGTCATCGACGATTAGTAAAGTAATCTCTTTCATCCTCGCCCCAAATCTGGTTTGGTGTTTATTTTAAGAGTATAGCACATGAGTCCTATTACGTGAAACAATTGCAACTTAACGCCAATGAAAAACAACCATATTATTTCCGCCTAATTTTGGCCCAATACCTTCTGTAATATATATTGGCTCTGCCAGCTCACTTAGAAGCGGATAGAAATCCGGAAACGCGATCAAGTATGCCGCACCGCTATCGTCCAAGAACTCAGCCAATCTCTCTTCATCGCGGATAAACGGAATCACTTCTGGTGAAACCAGGCCAGCTAAATCGATCAACTTGTGGGTGTCGAAATATCCCAGAGCGCCGATGTCATGCGCCGCAATGATTTCTTCCTCGGGTATGTTTTCCGCCACCCACTTCGCCGATGCAACCATTTCAGTCTCGATCAGGGTGACATCCTGGGCATATGTATTCGCCCCGACCAGCCAAAAAGCCACGCACAAGAGACCAGTAAAAAGATTCCAACCTGTGGAAGCTAGCCAATGATAGCGTCCAAAAAACTTTGCCTGCGCGAATTCCAGCATGGCTGCCAATCCCCACAAAAAGAAAATCGGCATGGCTGGCATGATGTAACGTCCATGCTGATATACGGGCAACCGCTCGACATATAAAAAGAGATACCCTACAAACCACACCACTCCAACCAGCGTGCCCCAAGCGTGTTTTCGTAGAGAAACGACAAACCAACCAATTGCTCCGGGAAGCAAAGCCAAACTGGGCCCCAATAGAAACTGCAAAGACAATTGCCCAAACCGGTCGAAAAACGGACGCGCCTGCCAGGCCGCATATTCTGCCTGCTTGGCATAGAATGTGTTCGGCATGGGCGTCCCAGCCAGGATCAAATTGAATAACAAGTATGGAACGAATAAGGAAGCAAACCCGATGAGGAACAGACTCAAATCCCTCCAACGCTTCTTTCCGGACACTTCGTCTTCGCTCAGTGCAGGCCCGGTGCCTGCCAGCGCATAGACGGCGACCGGCCCGAGCAGCGTGATCCCGTCAGGCCGCACCCAGACGCTTAGTCCGGCAAGCAGGCCCAGGGTCATGAAACGACGCGAGCCGCTCATCAGCATGCCCAACACCGTTGTTACGAGCAACGCATGCAACAGCGTCTCCATTCCCGAGGCCGCTGACCAGGCCAGATGCCATTCTAGAATTAGAAACAATCCCACCCAGGGAAAGCGGCTCCGATACGTCGGGCTCACCTGCCGGAGGACCATTTCGCCAAGCAACCCCATTCCCCACAACAGAAGCGCGCCAAGCAAGTACGTCCAAACATAGGGAGCCAGTTTGAGGAAGAACCCGATAGACAACAGCGCTGTCCACAAAGGAGCGGTCGATCCCGCCGAAGGCTTGCCGGGTTGGAAAGCCCACTCACCGTGAACAGCCAGGTTGCGCGCATAGGTCTGGTGTATCCAGGAATCATCGAGCGGGAAACCGACGCGACTATAGAGCGCACTGGCAGCCAGATATGCCAGCATGCTGATAAGGCTGGCCAGCGCCAATTGCCAGATGATTTTTTTATTCGGCAGGGTGAAGTGCATAAATGCGCGCATCACCTACCTCCCCAAGATATTCCAACCCCGGATTCTCTTCATATCGCTCGTAAATCTCCCGGTATTCTTCCAAAATCCCGCCTGGTTCCAAAACGAAATACGATGCGCCATAGCGCTCTGCCAACGCCAGGATGGTTTCAGGCCCGCCTGGAGGCATGACAATGGTCGAACGGCCACTGACAATGTAATATCCCGGTGGATTGCGTACAATGGCAATTTCCTCCGGGCGTGCGCCCTGTTCAATCAGGAATCGCTCCACCTCAACATATAATTCCTCCTCTGATTGCCAGCCCGGCTGCAGGATGCGTATCCAGATAATCAGGCCTGTTAACCCAAGGCACATGAGGACAAGCGCACCGCGGAAGATGCCATAGGCGCGCTCATCGAGCAGGTTTCGACGGCGAATGCCGGCCACGATGCGCTCAAGACCCAGTGGCGCAACCGCCCACCAAAAGGATTGAAAGGCTGTACCGGCATGAAAAAAGCCGCCGCGGGCGCCAGCAAAGGGGAATATCAATGTCATCACCACAAACAGAATCAACCAACCGGTCAGGGCTAATCGCGCACGAATGTCCTGCCTGACCTGCCAAAAACCGATCAGAATGAACGGGAATAACAGGATGCCTCCTTGCGCGCCGAAAGCATTCATCAAGTTCATGCCTAAAGCCCATAAGCGGACTTTGAGGGCTGCACCCCAGCCTGCTTCCAACCACGCACCCATACTGACCTGGTCAGCAGGAAAAGCAAAGGTGTCATTGTAATCCGTCAGCCACAGGATACGACTTCCGCCTGGCGCCATCGGCGAACCGAAGATTGTTATATTACGAGCATACCAGGGCCCCATCACCAATAAGTAACCGATAACAACCAGAATGCCAAAAAACACAAAAGATTGAATTCTACTTTTGATAGATCGATTGACTTCGAAAGAACGCCATAAGGACAGCAAACCGGCCAG
>Ga0105094_10001141_pt1 | contig 13827 bp, 15 predicted proteins | sample PPLLak1March2015_2_FD_87023 | JGI IMG/M metagenome (GOLD analysis project Ga0105094, IMG submission 87023) | Freshwater sediment microbial communities from Prairie Pothole Lake near Jamestown, North Dakota, USA - PPLs Lake P8 Core (3) Depth... | ecosystem: Environmental > Aquatic > Freshwater >...
GCACGCCCCCTCCCGGAGCCTTTCCATCGATATCCAGTCCCAGATTCATCCGACTGATGAGATGAAGGAGCTGAACCGAATCCAAGTCAAAGACGGGTTTTGCCTTTCCCTCAAAACCGTAAAGGGGGAAGTCGCCTGTCATTACCAGAAGGTTTGAGAGGCCATTCCGGTCCAATGAGTAAAGGATTGATTCGATCTGATTTCGATTTTTGTCTTTGCAGGTAAAGTGGATAATCGGATCGATGCCCAACCCGGAGATCTCGAGACCGATCACATCAGGGGAGAGGGCAGGGTGCCCACCCGGATTATCCGTGATGGAGACGGCGTGAACGAGCTTTGATTGAGCCGCCCTCTCAGCAATCCTTAGAATGTCGTCTTGGGTTTTTCCCCGGGATCCCCTTCCAGGGACGAGTTCGAGAGTGTAGATAAACTCTTTCCTCTCAAGGAGGGCCCCTTTGAATCTGTTCTTCTCCATGGGGTTGAGGCCGGGTCTCATTCCCTTGAAAGAAAATCCTTGCCCCGTTAGAAATACCGCCCGCCGCTCTGGCCTGCATAGCCTGCCTGCAGCAGGCAGGCTATGCGGTGCAAGGCTCTGCAGCAGGGCTAGATTCTAGAAGCAATTCCGGCAGGGTTTATTGCCCGCTCGGTTTCGAGTCGCAACGACTGGAATTTCTAACGGGGCCTGTTTGGGACGACAAAAAATTATTACAGAACAAACGATTATTCGATGATAATTGCTTCCACAGGGCAGCCTTTTGCTGCCTCGTTCACTTTTTCCTCAAGGTTCTTCGGCACGTTCTCTGTCTTAGCTACTGCCACATCCCCCTGCATCTCGAAGACTTCTGGGCAAACCTCCACGCAAGTTTCATCACCCACACAAGTTTCCTTATCCACTCGGACTTTCATGTTTCTTCCCCTTTCTTTTTATTTTACTTCCCCATCTCTATGAACCGGAGTGTGGATTATAGATAATAAAGTTTTTTGCATCGAGGGCATTCAAGATAATCGAAATACTTGTTGTAATTGGTCTGAACCTCGATGGCTCCTTTTCCGACCTCGTAAACCTTCTGTCCGCAGTCGCAAACCAGGCCTTCGCTCTCGATCTTCTTTTTTAGATCCTCTCGACTTTCCTTTTGCATCGGCATATCCATCCCCAGAAATGTGCAAGATTCAATCTCTCATAAGATTGCATTTGGATTCCAAGATGTCAATAGAAATTTTTCATGGTATTGTAATCCCCCGGTTCCGGCGTAGGAAGGATAACTTAACCCGTAACTCGGCCCTTTAGGGCTGATGAATCAGGGCTAAAGCCCTGAGTTATGAGTTTCCAAGGGCTTGGAACTCGTAACCGAGCGAGCGCATGAAATTTTTCAGGTTGGACTGGGTGAAAACAGAATGAAATTGCGCTATTCTTAGATTAGAGGAGGGATTTGTATGGATATAACAAGATTGACTCCGAGGGAGCAGAGAGGATTGGTTGTGGTCGTCACTGGCAACGGTAAAGGAAAGACGACTACTGCCTTGGGGATTGCGGTTCGAGCTTGTGGTCACAATCTAAAAACTTCAATCATCCAATTCATGAAGGGCGACATCTACGCCGGTGAATGGGACGGCGTCAAGAAGATGAACTGTCAGGTTGAATTGATTTCTACAGGGAAAGGGTTCTGCGGGATTCAGGGGAATCCTTATCCGTATAAGGAGCATAGAAAGAATGCCCAGGAGGCGATTCAGTTAGCCCATGAGAAGATGGAATCAGGACAGTTTGATATCCTTATCTTGGATGAGATCAACAATGCCGTTTCCTTGCACTTGGTGGATTTGGAGCAGGTGCTCGACATTATACGGGGAAAGCCGCCTCAAATGCACCTCGTATTGACAGGGAGAAATGCCCACCCACAGGTCGTTGAGTTGGCTGATACAGTGAGCGAAATCGAGGAGATCAAGCATGCCTACCAGAAGGGAATAGAACCTCAGCCTGGAATCGATTATTAATACGAACGCGTTCAAATCAGTCCGAATCAGTGCGCATTTGGATGGACATCGAGGACCAAATCCCTCCTGTCCTCCCTTTGCAAAAGGGAGGAATTTCCCCTCTTTGGAAAAGAGGGGTCAGGGGAGATTTTGACAACTTGGCCCCTCATGCGGAAGGCCATGGTCGTACCTTTTCCCGATGCAGATTCGATATCAAATGACCCACCTCGCGGCTACAAAATTTCGTGCCATCGAATGTAAACCCCGTTAGAAGAGCTTAGGTCTTAGTGAGGAACGCTCGTACGGGGGTTCAATCCCTAATCGCTCAAAGGGATTCAATGATTCATTCCCTGACAAGCAGCGAGCTTTCTAACGGGGCAAACGATTACGCTACATATACCTTGTATAGTGTTCCATGATTAGACCTTCGTTAATCTCGAGCGGAATCTGAGCCCTCTCAGGAACGGAAATCAATTTGCCCTTCACATTCTCTTTGTCAACTTCGATATAAGGAAGTATCGGCCTGGCGGGACTCCTTGCTAAACCCTCTTCCACAATGACGAGCTTCTTGCTCTTCTCCTTCAAATCGACCACCTCTCCGGGCCTCAGGACGTAAGAAGGACGATCGACCTTCCGACCGTTCACCTGAACATGTCCATGCACGACGAGCTGCCTGGCGCTCAAAAAGGTCGGAGCGAACCCGAGGCGATAAACGACATTATCGAGCCTCCGTTCAAGAAGACTCATCAAGGTTTCGCCTGGAATCCCCGGTTTCTTGAAGGCCTCTTTCACATAATTTCTGAACTGCTTTTCGGAAACCCAATAGGAAAATCTCAGCTTCTGTTTTTCTATCAAACGTTTCTTAAACTCACTCACCTTTCTTCGAAGCTGAGGGTGCATTCCTGGAGGGGTATTCCTCCTCGCCAGTGCACAGCGCTCGGATCCGCACACGGAGAAGTTTAACTGCCGACATACCTTGCAACGTGAACCTAAATAACGGGCCATATTCTTATCTCCTCACTTAAATTGTAAAATTAAATTAAACTCCGTGCCAATTCAAAGGAGGATGTGCCAAAGGGAAGAATGAGGGTGGGATAGTAGGCTCTGTTACGAACCTCACAGCGTGAGGAACAGCAGGGTCATCTATTACCGAGAGCATAAAATAGCGCGCATTTAAAAAAGGCGTCATTGCGAGCCCAAAGGGCGTGGCAATCTCGTTTTGAGATTGCTTTGCCGGTCGTTACGACCTCCTCGCAATGACCTACGGGGGCGAATGTAAACTATAATGCTCCTTTTAATAGTTAAGTCTTTTTAAAGGGGTGGACCATCCAGATTATTTCAGTCCTTTGAGAAAATCTTTCCAGGGCGTGCACAAGAGCGTCTCGGTCGTCGAATGCCCGAGGGCCCGAATAATCATTGCAACCTTTTCGATCTGTTTCGGGTCCGATGCCTCAACAATGTCGATGACATCAAAACGGCCAAGGGTGGCGTAACTCCTTTTCCATTCAACGCCCGGACAGTCCGCTTTAATCTTTTTAGAGACCTGCTCGGCTAACTGGACAAAGTGTTTGGGATCATCAAAAGCCTGCGGTGAAAAACGACTGAGAATGACGTATGTTGCCATGTTTATCTCCTCCATTAATTCTCGATCCAACATTGTGGATCGTCCGCGAAAAGGTCTGGGTTACCCTGTGCTGATGAGTAGGCATAAGCCACTGCCCGGCAACCCCGGCACGATGGCCAGCGGGAACACCGGCCACACTTACCTGAATAGCTCTCTCTTTTTCTCAACCGCCACAGGAGCCTCGACGATGCCCAGATGGCACGGAGAGATTTCTTCTTCAAATTCCCTGCCACCAGACCGATTCTCCTGCAGGGCATCACGGACCCATCGCTGGTAATGGTCACGCCTGAGAAGCCTGCGCTGCAACCCGAAAGGGTCAGGTTGCACCCGGAAGGAGGTTTTGTTTCGGAGAGGGTTCCTGCCAAGGGATCTCCACAAAGGACCTCGAAAGAGGGAGTATTGAGTGAAATAATTTTTTGATAGGCTCTCTTCAGCTCTTGCGAGGTTAAGAATTGATCCAGCAGGGCTTTGCCCCTTCCGCAAGGAACTATTCGGGAGAAACCGATCCCGTAAAAACCCATTTCTCTTGCGATCTCGATGGTCTCCTCGCTCTTATCGACATTGATTCGTGAAAGGGTGACGTTGGCACTGACTCTATTTCCGGCTGCAACCAGTTGGTCAACCCCTTTGGCTGCAGCATTAAAGCTTCCAATCCCCCGAATCGATGCATGGAGGTCCGGCGGTCCTTCCAGGCTGACCTGGATGTCGGATATTCCAAGGTCGAAGGCCTTTTCGGCATCGTCTTTTGTGATCAAGCCGCCGTTCGTCATGATGGCCACTCGATATCCCTTTTCCCTGCTGTAGCGGATAACGTTCCAAAGTCCCTTGTAGAGAAAGGGTTCACCACCGGTAAAGTGAATCGACGGGGAAACCGTAATGCCGTGCTCTTCCTCCCAAGCCTGGAACATCTGGTTTGCCCCGTCGATCGCACGTTTGACCTCACTCGCTGTCATCTCCCGAACTTTTTCCCTCCCCTGATAGCAATGGCGGCAGCGGAGGTTACACCGTTCGGTGAGATGCCATTGAATGAAAAACTGAAAATCTTTTATTGCCGGACCGGCAATCATGTGCCTTTTCAACTCTTTCACTTGAGACATCGCTTGCCAGGTTCAGCAGCCCGCATCATCGCCCAGAACTTTGCTTCTTGCCGTCTGGCAAGCTCGTTCAAGACCTTCTCTTTGGTCTTCATCATTCCACCTCCCTTCTCCTGGATTGGCTTGGGAAAAAATGGGCTGCGGCATATAACCTATAAAAGTATCAAAACGGAACGGAAAGTAAATAAGGTAAAACCCGTATTTTGGAGAGAAAAAACCCGCATGGAAAGATTACATCCACTTTGATGTGTTTTGGCGGCCCACGTGTGACTAAAGACCCACCCCGTCGATGGGACTCCCGCATTGCCGGCACCGACCTTCTCTGATTTGATACGCTTCGATTGAAAAACCGTATCTTTCGATCAGGAGTTGGTCGCACTGGTAACAGTAAGTATTATTTCCTCTTCCGACGTTGCCCAGATAAACGTATCGTAATCCTGCGGTCTTACCGATATCATACGCTCGGTTTAATATCTCCATCGGAGTGCTCTCTAAATCCTCCAATTTGTATTGGGGATAGAACCGGCTGATATGCCAGGGGATCGAGGTATCTAATCCGGCGAGAAAATGGGCGATCTTCTTCAACTCTTCTTCGGAATCATTTTGCCCGGGGACGATCAGAGTCGTGACCTCTACCCAGATATTCAACTTCTTCATCAGTTCGATACTTTTCAAAACCGGAGCCAGCTTTCCTTTACAAACCTTTCTATAGTAGTCCTCTCGAAAAGATTTCAAATCAATGTTTGCGGCGTCGAGATACGGGTGAATTGTTTGAATTGTCTCTTCCGTCATGTAGCCGTTGGTTACAAATACATTGAAGAGACCATTTTCTTTCGCCAATCGACCTATTTCATAAGCATACTCAAAAAAAATGGTGGGCTCGGTGTAAGTATAAGAGATGCTTTCCGTTCCTGACTCTTTTGCCTGTTTGACCACCTCTTCCGGTTTCACTTCTTCGGAAGCGAGGCCCAATGCCTTCGCCTCTTTCACCTGAGAGATTCGCCAGTTCTGGCAGAAGCCGCATTGGAAATTGCAGCCGATCGCAGCGACGGAAAAAGATCTCGACCCCGGGAGGAAGTGGTAAAGAGGTTTTTTTTCTATCGGGTCGATGTTCCGGGCAATTAGCTCTCCATAGGCATGGGTATAGAGAATACCTCTTCGGTTCTCCCTGACACTGCAAATTCCAAATTTCCCATCGGAGATCAGGCAATGGTGGCTGCACAAGAAGCAGGAAACCTTTTCGTCTTCTGTTTTTCTATAGAGCATTGCTTCTTTGAGCACGGCCTGGTCTCCTTCTTTTTGTTACATGGTATCACACCGATTCAGTCAGCCTTCTGACCCCAGGCCATAAAATACAGTATCTTTTGTAATAGAATACAGAGCTTACCCCATATAACTTTATAGGGAGCTTCTTTATTATGGTGGGAAATACGGAAAAAAGGATTGAGTCTTGTTCGAAGGAAAACGTCTCTTGCCAAAGAGGTTTCACTGGGATGGGACATAAGAAAGCCCTTCCATAGAAAGGAATGGAAGGGCGCAGGGGTAAAAGGTGGATACCACTTACTGGATCGTCACGTTGACCTTACGTCCCCAATCCTTGATGGGTGCGAAGATCGTCAGCGTGCCGCTGTCGTATTTCGCCTCTGCCTTCTCAGGCATGATTTCATGGGAAAGCTTAAAGCAGCCCGCATATTCTGTTTCCTGGCCTCTGGGGGCCGAAACGCAAAAAGTGTCTTTTCTCATCTCGAGGTTGATATCTTTCTTATCGACCCCCGTCATTTCCATGTCAATTCTGAGGCGTCCTCCTTCTTCGTCGTGGGAAAAGCAGGCGCATGGCATCACTTTTATTTTGTCGCTCATAGAAAAACACCTCCTTTCTTTAGAAAGGAGATAATAATGGGGCTTTGAAAATTCAAGGTGAAGGGAAAGGAAGTTTATGGTATAAAAATAATAAGTTAGCACTTTAGAATCCCGTTCATATAGAGCGGTGAGGAAAACGGGGTGCCCAATGGAATGGCTGAAGGCTTTTGCTATGTTAATCGGACGAATTCTTCTGGTCTTAATTTTTCTTAAGTCAGGGATAGGGAAGATTGAGAATTTTCAGGGGACGGCACAATATATGGCCAAGTTCGGCATGCCCTACACCAATTTCTTCCTTGTCGGCGCAATCTTTTTCGAATTGGTTGGCAGCATCACGGTGATATTGGGATATTTTGCGCGGTTTGGATCAGTCCTGCTCTTCATTTTCTTGATTCCTACAACTCTTATTTTCCACAACATCTTTAAGGATCCCCAGATGATGATTCACTTTATGAAGAATGTGAGCATGTTTGGAGGAATTCTCGTCTTGTTAGCAGTTGGACCAGGCCGACTCAGTTTGGATTATCTCTTAAGGGGCAAGAAGAAATAAGATGAGTTTGAAGCGTTTGGAAATCTGGTGGAGAGCCTTTCGCTTCCACTATACCTCAGCCAGTTTTATGCCCGGCATTTTGGGGGCCATGATTGCGTGGACGACAGATAGCCAATTTCATCCCGGACTTTTCCTTCTGGTGATGCTGGGCCTGATTCTCAATCATATGGCGCTAAATATGACGGACGACTATTACGACTTTCGTCATCTGGTCGATGCCTTTGCTGAAGAGGACAAGAATCCTTATGCCGGCGGAAGCGGAACCCTTTCCGACGGCCTGATTCAACCACGGAGGATGCGCCAGGTTTTCAGCACTTTCTACATCATCGCCATCGGCATCGGTCTTTATCTTGGAATGGTTAGAGGTTTTTTTGTCGTCCTTCTTTTGGCATTTGGGTTTTTCTGTGCGTTTTTTTATACTGCGCCACCCATCCGATTTGGCTACAGAGGTCTTGGCGAGATGGCCCAACTTCTCTGCTTCGGTCCGGGAGTCGGATTGGGTGCTTATTACGTCCAGGCTCAAAGGATTTCCTGGGAGGCCTTCTGGGGAACGCTTCCTTTTGGAATCATGCTCTTCTCGATGATTACCATCAATGAGATCCCGGACTATTTTGAAGACCGTAAAGGAGGAAAACTGAATTTAGTGGCTCGTTTCGGAAGGGAGACAGGGGTTTGGCTATTCATCGTGAGCCTCCTTTCGGCCTATGGCGTCATCTTAACAGGCGTTCTCCTGAGGAGAATTCCACCCTTGGGACTGATCTCTTTGCTGACGCTTCCGATTGCCTACAAGACGATTTCCGTATTGAGGGCTCATTATCAGGAGCCTGTCAAGATGGCTCCGGCGAATCTTGGAATGATCTGCTGTCATAACTTTACTGCCATTTTGCTCGCCCTCTCTTATTTCATTGAAGGGTTTAGATCGAATGCGCTGATTCCCTCCTTGCTCCCGGCGATCGTTTTGACCATTCTTTACATTCCCATTGCGAGGCTGATTGGTAGAGCAGTGTTCACACAGGAGGGGAATAAGGTAAAAACAGCAACTGCTTAAATTCGAAAGGAGGAGACAGAGTGGAAAAAGAATTCTTCTTGTTGGAATTTATTGGAGCCGAGTGACCGCACTGCCGCAGGATGGAACCTCTCGTGGAGAGGTTAGAGACTGAGGAAGGGGTCAGCATCGGAAGGCTTGAGGTCTGGCACCACGAAGCGAATGCGAAAATAATGAGGGAGTATGACAAAGGCTACTGCGGAGGTGTCCCTTTTTTTTTCAATAAGAAAACGGGAAAGTGGATCTGCGGCGAAGCGGACTACGAACGATTGAAGCAGTGGGCACTGGAGTGAAGTTCCAGGAGCAGTGGAAGGATGGAAGAATGAGATTACTAAAACGGAACGATTATAATCCGTCTCTTTTACTCATCATTCCATTATTCCAATATTCCATCATTCCATCACGGAGGAGGTACTGATGAGTCTTTTTGAAGATTATGATCCACTCAAGGGAAAGATGTTTCAGATTCTAAAGCCTGACGGGACGCTTCAACCGGGCATGAAACCTCCCGTTGATGACAAGCAGACGTTGGCCCTTTATCAAAAGATGGTCTTCATCCGGGTGGCCGATCAGCGGGGGCTACTTCTTCAGCGTCAGGGACGGTTTGGAACCTATGCCCCCATCTGGGGCCAGGAGGCTTGTCAGGTGGGAAGCGGCTACGTCCTTCAGAAAGGGGATTGGGTCTTTCCTGCCTTCAGAGAGATCGGGATCACTTTGATGATGGGAATTCCTCTCAAGAGCTTTTTTGTCTATTGGATGGGAAATGAGATGGGGAGCCGGGCGCCTGAAGACATTAACGTACTGCCCGTTTCGATCCCGGTGGCCACCCATATTCCTCATGCCGTAGGCACAGCATGGGCAGCGAAAATCAAGGGCGATCAGATCGTCACGATGGCATTCTTCGGAGATGGGGCCACGTCTAAGGGCGATTTCCACGAGGCGATGAATTTCGCAGGAGTGTTCAAGGCCCCTACGGTCTTCTTCTGCCAGAACAACCAATATGCCATCTCCGTTCCGAGGTCTAAGCAAACCGCCTCGGCGACGATTGCCCAAAAGGCGATCGCTTATGGATTCGACGGCATTCAGGTAGACGGAAATGATCTGTTTGCCGTGATCACGTCAACGAAGGAAGCGGTGGATAAGGCACGCTCCGGGGGAGGGCCGACGTTGATCGAGGGAGTGACCTTTCGCTTCGGACCTCACACCACGGCAGATGATCCGACCAAATATCGAGACAATGAAGAAATTGAACGTTGGAAACCATTGGATCCGATGGTCAGGTTGAGATTCTACTTGAAAGGAAAGGGACTGTGGAGTGAGGAGGTTGAGAATCGAATGACTGAGGACGCCCAGAAAGAGATCGACCAGGTGGTCAAGGATGCCGAATCGTTTCCGGCGCCAAAGCCAGAAGAAATCTTTGAATATGTTTTTGCGGAGATGACGCCACCGTTGAAGGAGCAGTTAGAGTATTTAAGATCAACGCTGGTATGAAATAGAAAATAATGCAGGAAAAGAGGGTGTCGTTATGGCTAAACTCAATATGGTGGAAGCACTCAATCTGGCGCTTCGAGAGGAGTTGGAAAGGGACAGCAGGGTCGTTATTTTTGGCGAGGATGTAGGGAAAGAGGGAGGCGTCTTTCGCGTGACCGACGGACTTCAAAAAAAGTTTGGAGCCGAGCGCGTCATCGACACACCGTTAGCAGAGTTGGCGATTTCGGCCACAGCGCTCGGGATGGCTATTTACGGTCTTCGGCCTATTGGAGAAATTCAGTTTGAAGGCTTCCTCTATCCCTGTCTCGATCAGATCATTAATCACATTGGTCGAATGCGTAATCGTTCGAGAGGGAGATTTACTTGCCCGCTGGTCATCAGGGCTCCTTACGGAGGCGGCATCCATGCGCCCGAACATCATTCCGATAGCCCGGAAGCCCTTTTGGCCCATACTCCCGGTATAAAAGTCGTCATCCCTTCAACTCCCTATGAAGCCAAGGGTCTTTTGCTTTCCTCGATTCGCGACCCGGACCCTGTCATCTTTATGGAACCCAAACGCATCTACCGGGCCATACGGGAAGAAGTTCCGGAAGGGGATTATACCATCCCTCTCGGAAAGGCGAGATTGGTTCAAGAAGGAAAAGATGTGACGGTCATTGCGTATGGAGCCATGTTAAGAGAGGCGCTCAATGCAGCGGAGCAATTGAAAGGAGATAAGATCGATCTCGAGATCATCGATCTCAGAACCATCTCTCCCATGGATACGGAGGCCATCGTCACGTCTATCAAGAAGACGGGCAGGGGGGTCGTCGTCCACGAGGCACCCAAGACCTGTGGTTTAGGCGCGGAGATCATTGCCCTCATCAATGAGAAAGCCTTTCTTTCTCTTCAGGCACCTATTGAGAGGGTGACAGGGTTTGATATTCCTGTTCCTCTGATGAAGACCGAGCACTATTATCTTCCCAATGCCAAAAGAATTGTGATGGCAGTGAAAAAGGTAATGAGTTTCTGAATGGAACAATGGAATACTGGAATAATGGAATGATGGGTTTGTTCCAATATTCCACCATTCCAATATTCCAATGAAAATTACTTGGAGGGCTTATGGCATTCGAATTTAAATTTCCTGATATTGGAGAGGGATTAACCGAAGGTGAGATTGTCCGCTGGTTGGTCAAAGAAGGGGACGAGATCAAGGAAGGGCAACCCCTTGTCGAAGTTGAGACGGACAAGGCCCTTGCAGAAATTCCAGCTCCAAGGACCGGGGTGATCCTGAAGATACTGGCGAAGGAAAAAGAGGTTGTAAAAGTCGGTCAGGTAATCGTTGTAATTGGAGAGAAGGGAGAAACATTGGCCGCTGCGCCTTCAAAGCCATCCGTAGGCGTCGTGGGTGAGCTGGAGGAGGCACCCGAAGAAGCTCCTGCCGCAGCAGCAAAGGTACCCCCACGAAAAGCGCCCGAAGAGGTTCCTCCAAGGGCGGAGGTCAGGAAAGAAGCAAAGCCAGTTCCAGCAAAACCAGCTCCGGCTGGCGAACGTGCACTGGCGACACCAGCTATTCGAGCCCTGGCAAGAGAGTTAGGTGTTGACATCAACAAGGTCCAGGGAACGGGCTCCGAAGGCAGGGTTTTGGAAAAGGATGTCCGCCAGGCAGCAGAAGCCAAAGCGAAACCGGCAGAAGAAGTGAGGGAAATCAAAAAGGTCAGAAAGTATGACCTATATGGCTCTGTTGAGCGTATTCCCCTTCGAGGGGTCAGGCGATCCATTGCCAAAGCCATGGTGAAGTCGAAATATACTGCACCCCATGTCTCGGCGATGGATGATGCTGATGTCACAGAGCTCTGGCAAATCAGGGAGAAGGAGAAAAAGGTTGCGGAGAGCAGAGGAATTAAGCTGACCATTTTGCCGTTCATTATCAAGGCCGTGGTCACCGGTCTGACCGACCATCCTTACCTGAATGCTACGTTGGACGATGAGAATGAAGAGATTGTCCTGAAAAAATATATCAACATTGGCCTTGCCACGGATACTCCCGAGGGGTTGATGGTTCCGGTCGTAAAACTGGCAAAAGAAAAATCGATCTTCGAGCTGGCACAGGAACTGACCAGGTTGACAGAAAAAGCAAGGAACCGAACCATCGATCTGGCCGACCTGAAAGGTGGAACCTTTACCATCACCAATTACGGAGCGGTACGCGGGACCTACGGGACTCCAATCATCAATTATCCTGAAGTGGCCATTCTGGGCATCGGAAGAATACAGGACAGGCCAGTGATCAGGGACGAGAAAGTGGTTGTCCGAAAAATTCTTCCGCTTTCCATCTCCTTCGATCACCGGGTAGTGGATGGTGCCGAGGCAGCGCGCTTTCTCAACACTGTGATTGTTCGCCTCGAAGATCCTGATCTGATTCTCCTGGAGACATAACTCAGTCGAGGATCAAATCTTGTCATAATACCCCACTTTTTCTTGCCCATGACCGGGGTAGATCCCTCCCAAGGCTTCATAAGGCCCGCGTTGAGGGCAATCAGGTTTGACCCTCCATGATCTTGAAACCGCAGTTTCTCCTTGAAACGTATCCAGCCACACCCTAAAAGGTAGGGCCGATGAAGCCTCTCCAGCGACCCACCCCAGTCGGGCAAGAAAAACTGGAGGCTACGAAGAAAATGCCCCGGGTTGACAGTCTCATTCCAATTTGATTAAATGAAGCCATACTTATTAAACGCATCTATTGATGTAGGCGAAAGTATTCGGCTACAAGATATTATGAAGATTTCAGCTGTGATTCCTGCTCGATATGGGTCGACTCGGTTCGAGGGAAAACCCCTTGCCGATATCCTTGGCAAACCGATGATCCAATATGTGTATGAGGGTGTGCGCCAGTCGAAATGGATTGATGAGGTGATCGTCGCCACAGATGATCAAAGAATAGCAGAGGCTGTTAAATCTTTTGGTGGGAAGGCGGTCATGACCTCCCCAACCCATTTCACTGGAACGGATAGGGTGGCGGAGGTTGCGAAGAAACTCAAATCAGAAATCATCATCAATGTTCAGGGAGACGAACCGCTCATCAAAGGAAACGTCATTGATAAAGCGATCCGGCCTCTCATCGTTGATGATACCCTCCAGATGTCCACTCTCATGACTAGGATCGTGGAGGTGAGAGATTGGCTCAATCCCCATATCGTAAAGGTCGTGGCGGATCAGAAGAATTTTGCCCTTTATTTCTCCCGGTCTCCCATCCCTTTTCCCCGGGACCTCCAGATTGGCCGGCTGGAATCCAACCCCTTTGGAACGAGCAGACCTCTTCCCAAAAGGGTGTTTAAGCATATCGGCGTCTATGTATTTCGCCGAAAATTTCTTCTCCATTTTTCAAAAATGAAGCCTACCCCGCTGGAAAAACTTGAGAAACTCGAACAACTTCGGGCTTTGGAGAATGGCTACCCCATAAAAGTCAACCTTGTCGACTATGAACCTCTATCAGTAGACACTCCTCAAGACCTGCAAAAAGTCATTACTTATTTCTCCCCGCCATCTGGTCTGCCTGGATAAGACGGTTTTACGAGGGATTAAGCTAAATGGCATTGATGACTTCGAGCTATGCTTTGAATTCGGAGAGAAAACTTAGAAGAGACTCCAATTTTATTATCCAAGTTTATTGTCCTTGCCTGATCTGATGTTTCTTGTTAATATAAAAATCTATTTTTAAGTCCTATCCCTAAACCGCTCATTGATACGGAACAGAATAGCGATGCTTGATACAAATTTCGATGAGAAATATATGAAAATGGCTTTAGAGGAGGCCGAGAAGGCTGGACAAAGAGGGGAAATTCCAGTAGGGGCCATTTTGTTAAAAGGGGATCGTGTCATAGCAAAAGATCATAATCGTTGCATTGAACTCAGCGACCCTACTGCCCATGCAGAAATCCTTGTCCTTCGAAAAGGAGGGGAGGTCTTAAGAAATTATCGGTTGACCGAAGCAGTGGTGTATGTGACGGTGGAACCTTGTCCCATGTGTGTTTCTGCGATGGTTCACGGAAGGATATCGAGATTGGTTTTTGGATCCCTTGAGCCGAAGTATGGGGCAGTCGAATCGAAGCTTCAATTATTGAACAATAACGGTTTGAATCACAGGGTAAAGGTTGATCGAGGAATTCTTGAAAAAGAATGTGCTGAAATTCTAAAGGCTTTTTTCAGA
>Ga0105094_10001144_pt1 | contig 13823 bp, 8 predicted proteins | sample PPLLak1March2015_2_FD_87023 | JGI IMG/M metagenome (GOLD analysis project Ga0105094, IMG submission 87023) | Freshwater sediment microbial communities from Prairie Pothole Lake near Jamestown, North Dakota, USA - PPLs Lake P8 Core (3) Depth... | ecosystem: Environmental > Aquatic > Freshwater >...
CGCACCCGGTTTGCTGGCGCTGGCCGAGGCCCTGGACGGACTGGGCGAGCTGACCGTGCTGGCGCCGGACCGCAACTGGTCGGCTTCCGGCCACGTCAAGACCATGCACCGTCCGCTGCGTGTGTGGGACACCCGCCTGCAGAATGGCCTGCCGGCGCACACCACCGACGGCGCGCCCTCCGACTGCGTTGCACTGGCCGTGCTCGGCCTGCTCCCTAGCCCGATCGACTTCGTCGTCTCCGGCATCAACCCCCACGCCAATATCGGCCATGACATCACCTACTCGGGAACCGTGACCGCCGCCATGGAGGCGGCCATCGCTGGGTTGCCCGGGGTGGCAGTTTCGGTCGACTCGCCTGAAGGATTCACCGATCCACTGGACTACGTTCCCGCAGCGCAGGTTGCGCGAATCCTGGTCGCCGAAACGGTCAAGCGGGGGCTGCCGAAAGGCGTCCTGCTCAACCTCAACGTGCCCTACTTGCCGCTGGAAGAGATGCGCGGCGTACAGGTGACCCGGCTGGGCCTGCGCATCTACCGCGATGCACTCGTTCGCCGGGCGGATCCTCGTCAGCGTCCGTACTACTGGATCGGAGGCGAGGCCCCCACCGGGGTGCTAGAGGAAGGCACGGATTTCTGGGCACTGCGCAATGGCTGCGTCTCGGTCACCCCGCTCCAGCTTGACCTCACCGCAGCCTCGCAGCTTGCCCCGCTCGCCGCGTGGGATCTTGAGATTTCTGCCTCAGCCTGAGGCGCCCGACACCTCCAGCTGGGCCAGCCCATCCAAAGCGATGCATCGCGCTGGCTGGCAGGTGCCGGGGTTTGTTCCCCGCCCACAACGCCTCGAAGCCACTAGGCTGGGGCGCGCACGCCTCAAGACGCCGCCGGGGCGTCCTTTCGCCCGCGCCGACGGGCTTTCCGAGGCTCAGCCAGCGTTTCATCCGGATCCACACCCTGGCTGATCAAGTATTCGCGCCTCCCCTTCAATGCGCCGGTCGGGCACACACCGATGCACTGACCGCAGAAGACACATGTCGTCGAGGTCATCGGCTGATCGAAGAAGGTGGCAATGCGGGTGTGGAAGCCGCGGCCGGCAAAGTCGATGGCGAAGGTGTACTGTGCGTCTTCGGCACACACCTGCACGCAGCGCCAGCACAGCACGCACTTGGCATAATCACGGATGTACATCGGGTTGTCGTCGATCAACTCGGGCTGACGCCGATCGCCCCAGTCGAACCGCTCCGGGCGGGCGCCGTAGGTGGCGATCAGGCGCTGCAGATCGGGTGCCTCCGATAGATCGACGGCAGAGGCGAGCAATTCCAGCAGGGTCCGCCGTACGCGCAAGACGTCTGCCGTGTCGGTGCGCACGACGGCCCCGGGCCGGGCGGGGGTGACGCAGGCTGCCTGCAGGCCGCGGGCGCCCTCGACCTCGACCACGCACATGCGGCACAGGCCATTGGACGTCGTATGGGCAAAGTAGCACAGCACCGGGACTTCCACCCCCGCCTGCCGCGCCGCTTCGAGCAGCGTTTCCCCGGCCTGCACCGTCACGGGGCGCCCATCAACCGTCAGCTCGATGTGCTCCGTCATACTTGGCTACGGCCTTGCCTGGCCTGGAGGTCCCCTGCCTCATGTCGAAGCGGCCCTGGCAGGGGGATCGATCCATCTGCCCCGAGGCGCTCAGGGTGGGCATAGGCGCGCAGCGAACCCTGACGCACATACCCGACCAGGGTGATGTTCCAGGCCTCCGCCATCGCCACCGACATCGAAGTGGGGGAGTTGCGCGAGGCGATGATCGGGCAGCCCATCAGCGCGCCCTTGCGCAACATTTCGGAGGAGACCCGCCCCGTCGCCAACAGGATGCGCCCACGGGTGGGGATACCCTGCAGCAGGCACACGCCTCGCAACTTGTCGAGTGTGTTGTGCCGACCGACATCCTCGGCCATCGCCAGAATCCGCTCACCGTCGGTCAATCCGGCAGCGTGCACACCCCTGGCGCGCGCATGCAGGCTGTCCGGAAGATGGAGTTCGTTGAAGCGCTGGAACAGCCGCGCCGGTGTGATCGTCGTCGTCTCCCGCAACGGCTCCACCCCGACAGCCGGATCATCAAACGTGATCCCACCGCCGCAACCAGAAGTGATCACCACACGCGTCGGTGACAGCACGGCGTGGTCCAGCCAAACGTCGACACAGCATCCATTGCGGCTGATGGTGAGCGCCTGCAGCTCCGACAGATCACCGATCAGTCCCTCGTTCTTGAGGAAGCCCAGCGCCAGGTAGTCCTGATCGCGCGGCGAGCACATGATGCTCGCCAGCTCGCGCCCGTTGACGTACAACGTCAGCAGAACTTCCTGGATGACCTCGGCCTCCACGGCGGACCAGTCGCCGCGAAATTCCGCCCAGCGGGCGGGCACCGCGCCCGGACCGACCAGCGCTTCGTCGTCGCGCCGCATCGGTCAGCCGGCTCCCGGCCGGAACAGCTCCGGCCAACGGATGCGCGCCGATTGGATCGCCGAGCCGGCGGTAACCCCCAGTCCACAGATCGAAGTGTGCGTCATGGTGTAGACCACATCCTCAAGCGCCTCGAGATCCCCTTGCGTGAGCGTGCCGCTAACCCCCCGCTGCATGATCTCCATCTGGCGCTGTGTGCCGAGCTGGCAAGGAAAGCACTTACCACAGGACTCATGGGCGAAGAAACGGGAGAGCTGCCAGCAGGTCTGCCGCAGGTCGCGCTCGTGGTTCAAGACCATGATCACGCCCGAGCCGAGCGGCAGTCCGGCCTGACGGAAACCATCGTAGCTGAGAGGGAGCTCAAGCACCTCCGGCCCGGCGAAGGCGCCGGCGGCGCCGCCCAACAACACCGCCTGCAGTTCGCCCGTCACCCCTCCCGCCATGGCGAGCAGCTCGCGCATCGTGGTCCCGAATGCAAGTTCATACGTTCCTGGCAGAGCGATATCCCCAGACAGGCAGAACAGCTTCGTCCCGGGCGAATCGGGTGTGCCGACGGCGGCGAAGGCGCCCGCGCCGTGGGCCAGGATCCACGCGGCAGCGCACAACGTCTCGACGTTGTTGATGGCGGTGGGCCGGCCGAACAGTCCATGAGTCACCGGGTAAGGAGGCTTCAGACGAGGCAGGCCGCGCTTGCCCTCGAGCGACTCGAGCAGGGCGGTCTCTTCGCCGCAGATATATGCCCCGGCCCCCGAGCGTAACTCCACGTCGAAATGGAAACCAGATCCCAGAATGTTCTCCCCGAGGTAACCCGCTAGCTGTGCTTCGCGGATGGCGGCTTTCAGGATGCGTTGGGCGCGCGGGTACTCGCCGCGGACATACAGGTAGCCCTGCGCCGCGCCGGTGGCATATCCGGCGAGCGCCATCCCCTCCAGCACGGCCCAGGGGTCCCCTTCGAGCAGCAGCCGGTCCTTGAATGTCCCCGGCTCTGACTCGTCGCCGTTACACACCACGAAGCGCCGGTCGGCCGGCGAGGAAGCCGCCAACTTCCACTTCTGCCCTGTCGGGAAGGCGGCGCCGCCGCGCCCCTCCAGCCCGGAAGCGGTAATTTGCTCGATCACCCCGGCGGGGGTGAGCTTGCGGAGCGCGTGCTCCAACCCCGAGAATCCGCCTTCGGCACGGTAGTCCGCCAGACTCGCCGATCCGCCCTCTCGGCAGCGGGCTGTCAGACGACGCAACGGTCCCCCGATGTGCCCCAGGCCGATCTCCTGGGGTTCAGCCAGCCACACTTCGGCGGCCACCTGGGATAGGTGACCCACAGGCAAATCCCCATGCAGGGCGGCTGGCGCGTGATCACACAGACACAGGCAGGGGACCTCTTCGACCTCGAAAGCACCGTCGGCCAGCGGTTCACCCGGCTGCCCCCCCAGATGGCGGCACACCTCCCGCAGCACTTCTTCACCGCCGGCCTGGGCGCAGCGCGGGCTGGTGCAGACCCGCACGATCGTCCTGCCCGTCGGCCGGTCATAGAGCAGGCTGTAGAAGCGAACCACGCCATGGATCTCGGCCAGAGGGACGCGCAGGGCCCGGCTGACCGCAGTCAGCACCGGTTCACTGAGGAATCCATACTGGCGCTGGGCCTCGATCAGCATCGGCAGCAGCTGAGATCGATCGGCTCTGGGCTGCTGCGCCAGCCACACATGGAGGGCTTGCGGATCGAACTCGGCGGAAGTCACCAGATGGCGAGGTCCTGCTTCGGCAGATGTTCGGGAGAACCGAGAACACCGCAGGGCGTCACCGCCCCGCCTGATCATCCCAGTCCGCCCGAATTTGTATCAGACAAGTCCGCATTCCGCAATCGTCAGCCCAGACACTGCCGCCGCGAGGATGAGCCCGACGCTCGGCTGGGATGTGGGAAGCGCCGGACGCCGGGCGCAAGCGGGCTCCTGGCACGAAAGAGGGCGGCCGGCGCCAGGGACGAGGCGCCGGCCGCCCGATTGCTCTTGAGGCGCAGGGAGGCGGGGGATCGAGCGGCTCAGCCCCGGCCGCGCTTGGGCGCCTCCAGCTTGACCGCGCAGACCTTGTACTCCGGGATTTTCGCCTGCGGATCGAGAGCGAAGTCCTGCGTGAGCAGGTTGGCCGGGGCCTCGCGCCAGTGAAAGGCGAGGAAGACAACCCCCGGCGGCACTCGGTTGCCGACACGCGCCTGGGTACGCACCTGGCCGCGCCGGCTGGCGATGACAACCGGGCCTGCGTCCCGGATGCCGAGCCGTGCAGCGTCGGCAGTATTAATTTCGGCGTGGCCGCGCGGGTCGCGCCAGGAGAGGGCTTCGCTGCGGCGGGTCATCGTCCCGGTATGGTAGTGGTAGAGCGATCGGCCGGTGGTCAGGATCAACGGGTAGTCATCATCCGGAAGTTCGGCGGGCGATTGGGCTTCGATTGGGGCAAAGTGACCCTTGCCGCGCGAGAAGGCCTGGGTGTGCAGGATCGGCGTTCCGGGGTGATCCTCGGCCGGGCAGGGCCAGGTCAGGCCCTGCTTTCCCAGGCGCGCCTGACGGATGCCGCGGTAGATCGGGGTCACCAGGCGGGCTTCGTCGAGCACCTCGGCACTCGACCCGAAGTCCCAGAACTCGGGGGCGCGGGCCACGCCCAGCGCCTGGTCCAGCCGCTGGCCGAGCGAGCAGATGATCTTCCAGTCCGGCCGCGCCTCCCCGGGGGAAGGCAGGACCGGCTGCAGCAGTTGTACGCGGCGCTCGGTGTTGGTCTTCGTCCCGTCCTTTTCCAGCCAGGAAGCCGCCGGCAGCACGACGTGCGCCAGCTGGGCGGTCTCACTCAAGAAGATGTCTTGCACCACCAGGAAATCCAGCGCGCGCAGGCTGTGTTCGACGTGCGACAGGTTCGGATCCGAAAGCATCGGATTCTCGCCCATGACATAGATCGCCCGCACGTTGCCGGCCTCGGCCTCGCGCATCATCTCGACCACGGTCAGGCCGTCCTCGGCCGGCAGCGACTCCACGCCCCAGGCCGCGGCGACGTCCTTGCGTTTGGTGTCGTCGGTCACCAGTTGGTACCCGGGCAGGTAGTTCGGCAATCCGCCCAGGTCACAGGCGCCCTGCACATTGGATTGGCCGCGCAGGGGGTTGACCCCGGTCGACGGTTTGCCGATCTGCCCGCACATCATCGATAGGTTCGCCAGCGACATCACGACCTGGGTGCCGATCGAGCGCTGGGTCACGCCCATGGCGTACAGGATTGTCGAATGCCCGCGCGCCTCGGGATACACCGAGTTGCCTTGCTGGCGTTTGCCCAGGGCATACATCTCGGCGGCCTTCTCGATCAACTCCGCCGGAACGCCTGAAGCCAGGGCCGCCACCTGGGGCCGGAAGTCCTCGACGCCGGAGACGAATTCCTCGAAGCCCTCGGTGCGCCCGGCGATGAACTCGGCGTCGGCCCAGCCGTTGCGCAGGATCACATTCATCATCGAGAGAAAGACATAGATGTCGGCTCCCGGCGTGACCTGGAGGAAGAGCGAGGCGTGACGCACCAACGGAATGCGGCGCGGGTCGATCACGATCAAGGTCGCGCCGCGCTTGACCGCCCGGATCACCTCGTAGCTGATCACCGGATGTGACTCGGCCGTGTTGGATCCGGTGATCAGGATGCAATCCGCATGGCGGATCTCGCGGATGGCGTTGGTCATCGCGCCGCTGCCGAACGTGTTGACCAGACCGGTCACCGTGGAAGAATGGCACAGCCGGGCGCAGTGATCGATGTTGTTGGTGCCGAGGGAGGCGCGCATCAGTTTCTGGAAGAGGTAGTTGTCCTCGTTGGTGCAGCGCGCCGAAGTCAGTCCGGCGACGGCGTCCGGCCCGTGTTCCTTGACCGTCCTGGCCAGCCGATCCGCCACCAGGTCAAGCGCCGTGTCCCACTCGACCGGAAGAAAGGCGTCCTCGGCCAGCCGAGCGTCCAGGACGGAGGTATCGGGCATCTCCCACGGCTGCGAGGTTAGGCCGAGCTGGTGCGCCAGGTCACGCCGGATCAGCGGCCGGGTCAGCCGATCGGGGCTGGCGGCGTAGTCCCAGCCGAAACGCCCTTTGACGCACAGGAATTCGCCGTTGACCGGTGCCTCGGGTGTGCCCTGCGCGTACAGGATGGCGTTGTCGCGCAGGGCGAAGTCGATGCGGCAGCCGACGCCGCAGTAGCCGCATACGGTGTCCTTGTGTGTCAGCTCCCACTCGCGACCCTGCCCGATCCGGCTGCGCGGCATCAACGCCGCCGTCGGGCAAACCTGCACGCAGTTCCCACAGAAGACGCAGGTGCTATCAGCCATCGGCCAATCGAAGGGCGTCGCCACGTGGCTGGTGAAGCCTCGTCCCGACATCTCGATGGCCGAGGCGCCAACAATCTCATCGCACACGCGCACGCACTTGCCGCACAGGATGCAATACTGGTGGTCGCGCACAAACATCGGATTGTCATCCTGGTAGAGCGTGCGCGAGATTTCCACGTCGTACGTGCTCTCAGAGAGACCCAGCTCGTAGGCAAGGGCCTGCAGGTCGCAGCCGCCGCTCTTGTCACAGGTGACGCAGCGCAGCGGGTGATCGGAGAGCAGCAGGTCGACAATCTCGCGCCGCATCTCCTGCAGCCGCTCGGTCTGGGTGCTGACCACCATGCCTTCGTCACACATCAGGCCACAGCTCGGCGCCGGCGCCGGTTTGCCTTCGACTTCCACGATGCACAGCCGGCAGCCGCCATTCGGCCGCAGCTCGGGGTGGTTGCATAGATTGGGGATGGAGATCCCGGCCGCCTGAGCGGCCTGCAACACCGTGGTGCCCGGCGTCACCTGGAGGGCGCGCTCGTCAATGGTCAGCGTGATCATGACGCCCCTCCGGTGCGCAGGGCGGCGACAGGCACCATGCCGTCCATCGGGCAGGCACCGGCCGGGCAGACCTTGTCCTCCACATGGGCACGGAACTCCTCCTCAAAGTAGCGCAGGGAAGTGAGCAATGGATTGGGGGCGTTAATACCCAGCCCACAGAGCGAAGAGGCACGGACCGTCTCACACAGGGCGCGCAGCTTGTCGAGATCGCGCGCCTCGCCCAGCCCGCTCGAGATGCGCACCAACAGGCTGAGCATCTTGCGCGTGCCGACCCGGCAGGGGACGCACTTGCCGCACGATTCGTCCTGGGTGAAGGCCAGGAAGTAGCGGGCGAAGTCGACCATGCAGGTGGTACTGTCGACCACCACCATCCCACCCGATCCCATGATCGCTCCAGTGGCGCGCAACTCTTCATAGTCGATGGCGGTGTCAAACAGCTCCGCCGGGACGCATCCGCCGGCCGGACCGCCCAATTGCACCGCCTTCAGCGTACGGCCTTCCTTGCAGCCATCGCCGATCCCGTTGATGATCTCGCCGAGGGTCATGCCGATCGAGACCTCGACCAATCCGGCGCGCTTGATCGCGCCGGTCATGGCGAAGGCCTTGGTGCCGCCGCTCCGAGCCGTGCCAATGTCAGAGAACCATCCCGGTCCGTTGAGCATGATGCTCGGGACGCTGGCGAAGGTCTCGACGTTGTTGATATTGGTCGGGCAGCCCCACAACCCGGACACTGAGGGGTAGGGCGGGCGCATGCGGGGCACGCCGCGCTTGCCTTCGATGGAGTGCATCAGGGCCGTTTCCTCGCCGCAGACGAAGGCGCCGGCGCCTTCCTTGATGATGAACTCAAACGCCATACTGCTGCCCAGGAGGTTGGTGCCGGCCATGCCGGCCTCGGCCGCCTGACGCACCGCCGTGCGCAGCGCCGCCACGGCCAGCGGGTATTCTGCCCGCACGTAGATGTATCCCTTCTGCGCGCCGATCGCCCAGGCGGCGATCAGCATCCCTTCGAGCACGCGGTGCGGGTCCCCCTCAAGCATGGTGCGATTCATGAAGGCGCCCGGATCGCCCTCGTCGGCGTTGCAGATGATGTACTTGGGCGTCCCGGGCTGCTTGCGCGTAATCTCCCATTTCATGCCCGTGGGGAAGCCGGCGCCGCCGCGCCCGCGCAGGCGCGAGTCCTTGACAATCTCGATCACCTTCTCCGGCGGCATTTGCAGCGCATCCCGGAAGGCCTGATAGCCTCCGGCCGCCATGTAGTCGTCCAGCGAAGTGGGATCGATCACACCACACAACTGGGTGGTCACCTTCTGCTGCTTGCCCAGGAAGGGGAAATCGGCATGATCGGCGCGCCGGCTGAGCACCCAGTCCGGCGAGATGCCGCGGCCCCCGGCACCGAAGTGCTGATCCATGATCGGCATCACTCGCTCCGGGGTGACCGGGCCGTACAAATGGGTGTTGCCGTCGACGACGATTTCGACCAGCGGTTCGCCATGGCAGGCGCCCAGGCAGCCGGTGCGGTAGAGCGCCGCCGGGATCTGGCGCCGCTTGACATAGCCCTCGATCGCGGCCAGCGTCGCCCCGGCGCCGGCCGCCATGCCGCAGGTGGAGGCGCCCACTCGAATGGTGGCCTTCATGACTACGCCTCCTCAGGCAGCAGGATGTCACCCTGCAACCGCCGCAGCACTTCCCAGGCGTTCTCGGGTGTCATCCGGCCGTAGGTCCGCTCGTTGATCACCATCACCGGCGCCAGGCTGCAAGCTCCGACACAGGCCAGCGTCTGCAGCGTGATCAGCCCGTCCTCGGTCGTCTCATCCTCGCCAATTCCGAGCTTTTCCTCGATATGCGCCAGGATTGCCGAGGACTGGCCGACGTGGCAGGCGGTTCCCTTGCAGATGCGGACCTGGTAGCGGCCCGGCGGGCTCAGCTTGAACAGGTTGTAGAAGGTGGCAATGCCATAGATCTGACTGAGCGGAAAGCCCAGTTCTTGTGCGGTGTACTGCAGATGACGCTGGGGGAGAAAGCTGTAGTGCTCCTGGATCTCCTCCAGCACAGTGATCAGCGCGTCCGCCTTGCCCCGATGCCGATCTAGAATCTCGATCAAATCCGCCGGCGCTGACTCGGCCAATTCGTCGCCGGCGTAAACGTACTTGCGCATGGGCTTGAGCGCTGGTCGCGGCATCTCACCGCACCTCCCTTGTGCAACGCTTCACGAACTCGACCTTGGCATGCAAATGGAGAATCCCCTCACCGGCACCCTTCCTGGGGACTATAGCATCTCAGCCCCAGCCTCCCAACCGACATCCGTCACAGAGTGGACAGGAACTGTCGCCCTTCCTGGCGCGGCCCGTGTTGACCGTCCCTGGTTATCCCTCTACAATTCGCCCATGCCTTTCGCCCCCGGCTCGTTCCTCCATCAGCGTTACCGCATCGAAGCCATGCTAGGGAAGGGCGGCATGGGCGCCGTGTACCAGGCCTTCGATGAGACGCTAAGCATCCGGGTGGCGGTCAAGGAGAACCTCAACCTCAACCCGGAGGCCGAGCGCCAATTCCATCGCGAGGCCTCGCTGCTCGCCAGTTTGCGTCACCCCAACCTGCCGCGCGTCACCGATCACTTTTCCGAGGAAGATCGCCAGTATCTGGTGATGGACTTCATTGAGGGCGTCGACCTGCACACCCGGGCCAAGAATCAGCCGCCATCGATGGAAGAGGTCCTGCGCTGGGCGAACGCACTGTGCGATGCCCTCACCTACCTGCACACCCGAACGCCGCCCGTCATCCACCGCGATATCAAGCCGGCTAACGTCAAGCTGGAGCCTGACGGCACGATCGTGCTGGTCGACTTCGGACTGGCCAAGGTCTTCGACCAGCACCAAACGACGACCGGCGCCCGCGGCCTGACTCCCGGTTTCTCCCCGCCCGAGCAATACGGCGGCTCACGCACTGACGCCCGCACCGACCAATACGCGCTCGCCGCCACGGTCTATGCCCTGCTCACCGGCCGCCCGCCAGCCGACAGCATCGAGCGCATGTTGAAGAAGGAAGAACTGATCCCGGTCTCGCACATCAACCCGGCGGTTCCGGCGTACGTCGACGCCGCGATCACCCGCGCCTTGGCGCTCGAGCAGGGTGAACGCTTCCCGGACGTTGCCACGTTCCAGCAGGCGCTGCGCGGCCAGGCGCTCGCCGCAACGGTACGCGCCCGAGCGCTCCCCAACGCTCAACCGCGCTCGCGCCGCTGGATCTGGATCGGCCTGGCGCTGGGCGGCGGACTGCTGTTCCTCCTGGCCGGCGGCGCAGGCGGCTTGGCGCTGCTTGCCGGGCGGGGGGGACTGGCGTCGCCCCCCGCGGAACCGTCGGCCGCCGCCACCCTCCCCATCCTTGCGCCGCCGCCAAGCGACACTCCCCAGCCGAGTTCGACCCTCGAGGCGACGGTGGTCCCCACCGAGCCCCCAACCGCGACGGCTGCTGCCGGCCTGGGCCGGGCACGCTCGATCGCCTTCGTCAGCGATCGGGAGGACGGGCGAACGCTGCAAGTCTGGCTGATGAATACTGATGGCAGCCAGCCGCGGCAACTGACCTTTGGACCCGGGGACAAGACGCAACCCCGCTGGTCCCCCGACGGCTCACACCTGTTGTTCGTCGCCCCCGGCGGGCAGGACGCGCAGGGCAGTGACTTGGGGTCCGATGTGTGGATGATCAACGCTGACGGCTCGGGCATCCAGAATGTCACCCTGAGTCCCGGCAATGACCTCGATCCGGCCTGGTCGGCCGACGGCCAGTGGATCGCCTTCTCCAGCGACCGGATCTCGCAACTCAAGCAGGTCTTCGTCATGCCTTCGGCCTGCCTGGACACCCCGGGCAGCTGCCCCGGACCACGGCCGCGCAATGTCTCCGCCGGCTTCGCCGTCGAGTCCTTCCCGGCATGGTCGCCGGGCGGCAACCAGTTGGGCGTGATCGCTTCCATCAATGGTGCTCCCGGCCGGATCTTCATCCACAACCTGGACGAGCCGGCCGCCGGCACGCCCGTGCCCACCCCAGCCCGCTTTGATCGCCGCGACAGCATCATCGGCGCCGATCACCTGCGCTGGTCCGGCGATGGCCAGTTCTTCCTCTATACCTGGGTTCAACCGAGGACCAACGAGATCTACCTGGTGACCCTCGCCGATCCTGCTTCGCCACAGAAGCTGACCAACAGCGCCGGAAACAAGGAACCCGCTCTCTCACCCGACGGAACGTACATCGCCTTCACCTCCACCCGGGATCAGAACCTGGAGGTGTACTCGATGTCCGTCAGCGGAGCGGATGAGATCAACTTGACCAATCTGCCCTCGGCGCGCGACCTTCAGCCCGACTGGCAGCCATGAACCCCCGTTCGACTGTCCGCCCCACGCCCTGACACCCCCCACTCGCTTCCGTACGAATCGGCCCGCGTGCCGCCCATGGCTGGGGAGCGATCCGTGATATCCTGCCCGACAACATGCAGATCCTCGCCGTCGACGTCGGCACAGGCACCCAGGACATCCTGCTCCTCCGCCCGGGTCAGGCGCTGGAGAACGCCTTCAAGCTGGTCATGCCCTCGCCGACCATGATCATCCGCCGTCGGCTGCACCAGGCAACCCAGCGCAAGCAAGCTGTGCTGCTCAGCGGCGTGATGATGGGTGGCGGGCCATGCCACTGGGCGGCGGAGGATCACCTGCGCGCCGGCCTTCCGCTGTACGCCACGCCCGAGGCAGCCCGCACCTTCAATGACGACTTGGATTGGGTCCAACGCGAGATGGGCGTCCGCCTGGTCGCGCCGGAGGAAGCCGGCCATCTGTCGGGCTTGACCGAGATCTCCCTGTCCGATTTCGACCTGCCGGCGCTGCGCCAGGCACTGCACGCCTTTGGCCTGGCGCTCGACCCGGCGGCGGTGGCGGTTGCGGTATTTGACCACGGCGCAGCGCCACCGGATGTTTCGGACCGTCAGTTCCGCTTCGACTATCTGGCGTCCCATATCTTGCAGCACAACCGTCTGACCGCATTCGCCCACCGCTCGGAGGATATTCCCCCGAGCATGACCCGCATGCAGGCCGTGGCCCAATCCGCCCGGGAGCTCGACTGCCCCCTGCTGCTGATGGACACGGCTCCGGCCGCGGTGCTCGGCGCCACATTCGATTCAGCCGCCGCGCTCCAGCCCAGGCAACTGATCGCCAATGTCGGCAACTTCCATGCGCTGGCATTCCGCCTGGGCCCGCAGGGCATCGAAGGTGTCTTCGAGCATCACACCGGGCTGATCGACCGCCCACACTTGGAGCATCTGCTGCTCAGCCTGGCCGATACTACGCTCACGCATCGGGAGGTGTTTGATGACCACGGGCACGGGGCATGGCTTCGCCCGGGCGTCCCTGCCTGGCGCCTCGGGGCCGACGCCTCGCTGATCGTGACTGGCCCTCGACGGGGAATGCTCGCAGGCTCGGCTTTGCAGCCTCACCTGGCGGTGCCCTTTGGAGACATGATGCTGGCCGGCTGCTTCGGCCTGGTGGCAGCCATCGCCGAGCTCCTGCCCGACCTGGCTGACCCGATCCGCGCCTCCCTCGCCGGCCAGACTGTGGATCGGGCGCCCTGGGACCTCGACTGACTCCTCGGCCGGCAGTCTGGGGCATGCCGGTGTTCGCCTGCCAGGCCTCCGCTTGCCTCGAGAGTGAACAGTTGTAGACTGATGCTGCAAATGGCCGCCCGGCCCAGAAGGCAAGAAGGAGGAGGCAATGCGCCGCAGGCATGTCCGCACTTTCGTCTTAGGGTTGTCGGCTCTCGCACTTGTGGCTCTTAGCTGCAATGTGACGGGTGCCGCGCCGTCGATCGAGGTCGCCGTCGCCCTTACGCAGACTGCGGCCGCGGTCGAGGCGCAACCCGGCCAGCCGGCTGCAGCGGTGGCCACAACCGCCGCGCCGCCGGCGGGTACCGCCGCCCCCGTCGAGCAGGCCACCGCAACCCTCGAGCCCTCACCCACCACCCGGCCGCCAGTCGTACATGGCGCACAGCCCGGCAACCCGGGCGGCGCCACCAATTACATCTCGGACCGCTCGTCCAAGGCGCTGGCCGCCGAGCGCCGGGCAATCGGCGATGACTACACCCGCAACTGGCTCGAGCGCCCGTTCTCGGCCGACGCCATGGAATATCAGGCTCACCTCGATATGACCCGGGTCGAATACGCCGTGGGTGCACCCTGGATCTACTTCACCCTGTTCGTCGAGGGGCTCCCGCCGCAGGGGAGTGTTGCCATCTATGCCATCGAGATCGACATGGACAAGGATGGCCGCGGGGATTGGCTCATCGCCGGCGAGGCTCCGCCCGACTCGAATTGGACCTCTGACGGCGTCCGGGCGTACCGCGACACCAACAACGATGTGGGCGCCAGCCGCCCGATGCTCTCCGATGCGCCGTTTACCACCGGCACCGGGTACGACGAACTGGTATTCGATGAAGGCTACAGCCCCGATCCGGACGCAGCCTGGATCCG
>Ga0105094_10001146_pt1 | contig 13820 bp, 10 predicted proteins | sample PPLLak1March2015_2_FD_87023 | JGI IMG/M metagenome (GOLD analysis project Ga0105094, IMG submission 87023) | Freshwater sediment microbial communities from Prairie Pothole Lake near Jamestown, North Dakota, USA - PPLs Lake P8 Core (3) Depth... | ecosystem: Environmental > Aquatic > Freshwater >...
AAAACTTTACACAATTCCGGAAAAGAGTTACATGATTCATACATGTTACAGTTTTATTTCTGTGCATTAACAGACCTGCTGGTTTCATTTTTTCGGCCCTGATTTGTGGATGGAATTAAGCAGATCCGGGTATAAATTATGTTGTGTCAGAATGAAAATGATGTAAATCTTTGTAAGAATTGTGTAACACTCTTAAAATCCGGGAGGCTTACCTTTGAAATAAACTTATACTCTGCTATTATGTTGTTATTAAATATTTTAATTGTATTAATTGTTGCAAGGGGTTCTTCTATGGCTTGTCATATAGTTACATTCCTTTGAATGGTAAAATCAAAACTATCCTGAACGTTGTAGTTGTGACCGTTGTAAAAACTTTTAAAAATAAAAATCATGAATCTCAAAAGAATTTTTGGCGCTATTCTTACTATCCTCGGGATTGGTAGTCTTATTTATGCAGCAGTATTATTTGTAAATAATTCAAGTGGTATCCGTGATATTAAATCGCTTGTCATTTACGGCATACTCGGTTTAATATTCTTCGTTGCCGGTATTAGCCTTATACGCACAACAAAAGACGAAGCATAAAGTGTGAATATTGTAATTTTTTAAAAAAGTTATGTAGCGCACATCCCCATAAAAGTTCTGACTTTTAGTCTGATTTACAATATTTATAAACTTTTTGGAATAGTCAGAAATGATTATAAAATCTTTTAACCGTAAACCAGATGTTTTATAAAAAAAAGTTGAACCCATTTTTTAAAATTGCAGGTTCTGCTTTCAAACATTGGTGGGGAAAAGATCCCTTTAGACAAAGTGCTGTTATTGCTTATTATGCCATTTTCAGCATGCCTGGTTTACTTGTGATGGTGATTTCTATTGGGACACTCTTTTTTAAGCGTGATGTCATCACCGGACAGCTATATATACAGATATCTTCAATAATGGGTGTAGAAACAGCGAGGCAGGTTCAGGAAATGATAATCAACATCGGTCAGTCAAATAAATCAATGGTTGCAACTATCATCGGACTGATCACGGTACTTCTTGGTGCTACAGGCGTGTTTGTCCAATTACAGAAAGCATTAAATGTTATCTGGGAAGTAAAAGCTAAACCACGCAAGACTATTTTTTCAATAATTTACACACGACTATTTTCTTTCGGGATGATTTTATCCATTGGTTTTTTACTTCTGATTTCCCTCACAATCACTACTCTCATTGCTATCATGGGCGATTGGGTGATGAATCACTGGCCAAACCTTGTGCTCATAATATTTTATATACTTAATTTCATTATTTCCTTTGGAGTAGTCATGCTGCTGTTTGCACTCCTGTTTAAAATATTGCCTGACGCAAAAATTCAATGGAAACATATATGGTTGGGTTCAATTATTACGGCATTCTTCTTTATTCTGGGAAAAACTGCCATCGGATTATATTTGAGTAAATCAAATCCCGGATCGCTTTATGGTGCGGCAGGCTCAATTGTTATAATTCTTCTGTGGGTGAGTTATTCATCCATGGTATTTTTTTATGGTGCAGAATTTACCCATGCCTATGCCGATCATTTCACAGGAAAAGTTACGGCAACTGAAGATGCTGTAAAAATGCCGACATAGAACACAGAATTGGGTGATGGCTGTTTAGGAACTATTATAGTTTTTGAAGTTTTCTGGATTTTGCCTGGGCAATTCAGCTAAAAAATCAATTACACATTAGCCAATTCCAGTTCATAAACCTTAATCACAAAAGGCGCCGCGCTTTATTGGATGTGTGAATTATGTAACTTATTTCTAAGAATGTATAATACTTTTCAGCGATAAGAGGATTACCTTTCTTATATAAAAACTTATTTAAAATTTAAAACCAATTAAACATGGACCCGAAAAAACTATTAACAACCCTTACAATAGTATCGGTTGTTTTAATTGCGGGGTGCAAAAAGGATGATTTCGTGGAAACCATCGGAGTTTGCCCAATTGTTGTATCAACAAGCCCCGCAAATGCTGCTACCGGTGTATTCCTTGACAAGATAGTTACAGCAACGTTCAATGAAAATATGAACCCGGTAACTATCACTTCGACAACATATACTATAAAACAAGGAACAACGCCAGTCACAGGAACAGTTTCGTACACTGGTACAACTGCATCCTTTACACCTTCCAGCGCCCTTACGCCCAATACTACTTATACAGGCAGGGTTACAACAGCAGCTAAAGATCCAATGGGCAATGCCTTACAGGAAGATTATGTGTGGACCTTTACAACGGGAATATTTTATACATTAAATGTAACGGCAGCCAACGGAACTGTTGTGAAAAATCCTAATCAGGCATCATACGCTAATGGAACTATAGTAGAGCTTACAGCAACCCCAAATGCAGGTTATACATTTACATCCTGGAGTGGAGATGCAAATGGTATCATAAGTCCGGCATCAATTTTTATAAATGCGAATAAAAATGTCACCGCAAACTTTACTCTGACAACCTCTCTTTGTCCCACGACTGTAGATTTAGGATTATCCGGCAATTATGTAATATTATCAAAAGCAGGAATTTCAACTACAGGGACCACTTCAATCACAGGTAATATGGGAGTAAGTCCAATAACATCTACTGCAATAACCGGAGACTGGGCTTTGAATCTTCCAGCCGGAGGTACATTCTCCACATCAATCAGAGTGACAGGTAATGTGTACGCTTCTGATTACGCTACTCCTACTCCTGCCAATTTATCTACAGCAGTAAGTAATATGGAAACTGCATTTACCACTGCAAATGGTCTGGTGGTTCCTGCCCCGGTTAATGAATTTATGGCAGGGAATCTTAATGGTCAAACATTGTCTGCCGGTATATATAAATGGAGTACAGGTGTTGTAATAACGAATGGCATCGTATTAGATGGCGGGGGTGACAATTGTTCCACATTTATATTCCAAATTGCTCAGGACCTTACGGTAGCAAATGGTGCTATTATCACTTTACAAAATGGTGCACAAGCTAAAAACATTTTCTGGGTGGTAGCTGGTTCAAAAGCTGAACTTGGGACAACCGTTGATTTCAGTGGAAATATCTTATGCCAAACTTTGATTTCACTGAATACCGGTGCTGTTGTTCATGGCAGGTTACTTGCACAGACGGCTGTTACATTAAACGCCAGTACTGTTATTCTGCCATAATAAAATCAATAAGCCGTTAATAATATTAATTATGAAAGCTATAAATAGTTTTAAGAAGGGATCACGCATGACGTGGTCCCCTTATTCCCTGCCCGTTAAAAGTCTTATATTAAGCGTTTTGATTCTGACAGGTATTCAGGCAACCCTTCAGGCGCAGGAGTCTCAGTTCACTAAGCCCTCATGGTGGTTTGGTGCAGCAGCCGGTGCAAATATTAATTTCTATCGTGGCTCAACATATCAGTTAAATTCAGCCTTCACCCCTCCTGCTACATTTCATGATGGCTCTGGTGTGGGACTTTATCTTGCACCCCTTCTGGAGTTTCATCGTCCTGATTCAAGATTGGGTATTATGCTGCAGGCAGGATATGACAGCCGCAAAGGTTCGTTCGAACAGGTATTTACCGCTTGTAACTGCCCGGCTGACTTATCCGCTAACCTTAGTTATATTACAGTGGAACCGAGCTTGCGTTTAGCCCCATTCAAAGGTAATTTTTATTTGTATGCCGGTCCACGCTTTGCATTCAATATGGCAAAATCATCTACTTACGAGCAAGGGATCAATCCCGATTATCCTGATCAGGTGGCTGACCCCGATGTTACAGGAGATTTCAGTAATATGAACAAGTCAATATTCTCTATGCAAATCGGGGCAGGCTATGACATAGAGCTCTCTTCTCCGGACAAGCAGACGCAGACTGTACTCTCTCCTTTTGTATCTTTTCAGCCATACTTTGGACAGAATCCTCGTTCAATAGAAACATGGAATCTGACCACCGTGAGAGTAGGCGCAGCCCTAAAGTTCGGGCGTGGACATAAAATTGCACCTGCAGTAGCGCCGGCAGTAGTAGTAGCAGAGCCTGAAGTTACGTTCTCTGTTTACTCTCCCATGAATATTCCGGTAGAGCGCAGGGTAAGGGAAACATTCCCGCTTCGTAACTATGTGTTCTTCAATATAGGATCAACTGAGATACCGGATCGTTACGTGTTGATCACAAAAGATCAGGTGAGAGACTTCAAAGAAGATCAACTGGAAGTATTTAAGCCTAAAAGACTGTCAGGTCGTTCAGATCGGCAAATGATTGTTTATTATAATGTTCTGAACATCCTCGGTGACCGTATGGGGAAAAATCCTTCGGCAACTGTCAGGCTGACCGGAGCATCAGAGGAAGGCATACCAGACGGATTGGCAATGGCAGAGTCGGTAAAGCGATACCTTGTAAGTGTATTTGGAATTGATGCTGCGCGGATCAGTACAGAAGGTCGGATCAGACCCAGAATCCCATCTGAACAGCCGGGTGGCACAAAAGAGCTTGTCCTTCTTCGTGAATCAGACCGCAGAGTGTCTATCTCGAGCGATTCGCCATCCTTACTGATGGAGTTCCAGAGTGGTCCGGAAGCCCTGCTGAAGCCGGTGGAAATTCTTGCCGTGCAGGAAGCACCGCTGGACAGCTATGTTACTTTCAGTGTTGAGGGAGCAAAAAAAGCATTCACTTCATGGTCGCTGGAAGTCAGGGATGAAAAGGGAACATTGCAAAAATTCGGACCTTATACACAGGAGAAGGTCAGTATCCCGGGAAAATCCATTCTTGGTGCCCGTCCCGCAGGCGACTATAAGATTACTATGGTGGGTCAGACGAAGAGCGGTAAAACGGTAAAAAAGGAAGCTTCCGTACCCATGAGACTATGGACCCCGACCGAAAGAGAGGAAGGTATGAGATTCAGCATAATTTTTGAATTCAATGAATCGAAGGCCATTGCTATTTACGACAAGTACCTCACTGAGATCGTAACACCAAAGATCCCTAAAGGCGGAACAGTTATAATTCATGGCCATACCGATATTATCGGGGATGAAGCCAATAACCTGGAATTGTCATTGGCCCGGGCTAACGAAGTCAAAGGCATTATTGAGTCTTCCCTGTCGAAGGCCGGCAGAAGCGATGTTAAATTCGAAGTATACGGATTCGGTGAAGATCAAAGCTTAGCACCGTTTGCAAACGACTCTCCGGAGGAACGCTTTTATAACCGCTCTGTTATAATTGATATTATTCCACATACGTAACTTTTCTATTCAATATATATTTCTTTTTAAAAGAGGCTGCCCGAAAAGAACATCAGGCAGCCTTTTCTTTTCATCATAAAGGGTATAAAAATTTCCATGAATAAAAACAAATGCCGGCAAATGGCGCAGCGATTTTATGAATGTGTGAATAATGTAACTTATTATCATAATTGTATAACACTTTTTTTTTAAAGAGCGTCCAACTTAGCAGAGCAATAATTTATTTATTTGTTGAATTACGAGTTGAAGTTGGTAAAGTTTTGATAATCTGTATTATATATCAAATATTCCTGACAAATTCTGACAGGCCGGTTCTCATGGGAAAAGAGGTAAAGTTATTCTCTTCCTGTTTGAATATCCATACCAATTATTCAATTCTTAATTCACAAAATATAACTATCTGGAGTTCAAAAATGCTGTTTTAACCTCCCTTAATGGTGAGTTCTTTTCAATCTAAATTCAGAAGAGGGATGTAAGTTTTGATAAAGTACAAAGCATAGCATTGAGGGGCAGGCAGGGTTATAAAACTCAGAAGTTAGTCGAAAATAATGTGACTGACGGGGCGAAAGCATGTCCGGACGGGTGGGTTTTAATTAAAACCGGACTCAGTAAATACTGCAACTGACATTTATTATGAAAACTGTTACTAATTCGATAATCGGTATTATCATTGAATCAGGTCTTACCAGAAAAATATTTCTTCCGGCAATTCTTGTTCTGTTGATTTCAATGAAGGGATTGGGGCAATTGACTGCAGAATTTTCTGCAAGCAGTACGAATATCTGCAGCGGATCGACTGTCACTTTTACTGATAATTCCACCGGGATATCAGATACAGCCAGATATAGCTGGAATTTTGGAGCGGGTGCTTCGCCTTCAATTGCAACCGGAAAAGGACCATTTATGGTAAATTATAACGGATCAGGAAAGAGTACTGTGAGCCTTACGATAACAGATGGAACATCTGTGACTGAAACAAAAACGGATTATATAACTGTTAATGCATTACCGGCGGCACCTGCTGTAACAGTTGATTGCTCATTAGGATTAAATAGAGCTGTTATTAATATTACAAGTCCTCTTGGAGCAGATTATGAATACAGACTGGATGGTGGAACATACCGTACTGCAGCTTCCTTTACCGATGTGCCCAATGGAAGCCGTACGATCACTGTCAGGAATGCTTCAGGGTGTGCTACAACAGGTAACTATTTTGAGGTGTCATGCGGGTGTGCAAATGGAGCAACCGTTACACTTAGCAGTACATCCGGCAGCACATGCAATTTAACACCCATAACTGTACCCGGCAATACCTTTGGAGGTATTGCAGATCGGGTAACAATTTCAGAAAATGGCGACGGGTCAGTAAGTCCTTCATCGGCATCAAAATCACCATTTACATTTACGTACACCCCTAAAACGGGAGACGCAGGAAAAAAGGTTACAATAACCGTAACTACCGATAATCCTTCGGGAACTGCCTGTGTAGCAGCAAAAGAAACATATATATTGACAGTTAATGCCAATCCTCCGGTGCCGGACATAGGAATAATCACCCAACCTACATGTTCTGAACAAACAGCCAGTGTTGTGTTAAAAGGTTTACCGGCAACTGGTACATGGACCCTGAAACGTACCCCGGGAGGAGTAACAACAACAGGAAACGGAACGACCATCACTATCGTAAATCTTCTAACAGGTACGTATACTTATACTGTTTCAAGCGAAGCCGGCTGTATTTCAAGATCGTCGGATAATGTGGTTATCAATTCTCAACCTGCTACCCCCGGAACGCCAACTGTTGGTGCAATAACTCCACCCTCATGTACTATTACAACGGGAAGCGTGGTATTGAACGGTCTGCCGGCATCAGGTACCTGGACTTTGACCCGTAATCCCGGCGGAATAAAAACAACTGGTACAGGAGCAAGCAAAACTATATCAGGTTTGGCTACCGGCACATATACATTTACAGTAACTAATGCGGCTGGTTGTAATTCCGGATCATCATCCGCGGCTACCATACCTCTCCAACCGGAAATTCCTTCAGTTAAAATTACGGATCCTGCACCCACATGTTCATCAATAAATGTCGATCTGACAACTGAAAACATTACGTCAGGGTCGACCCCGGGTCTGACGTTTACTTACTGGACAAATGCAAATGGAACGATACCTTATGTAACTCCGGCTGCAGCCGGGATAGGTACTTACTATATCAAGGGTACAACAACTTCAGGATGCTTTGATATCAAACCGGTAACGGTAACGGTCATTCCTTCGCCAATAGCCAATGCCGGTCCTGATCAGGTACTGGAGTACCAGTTTATCACATCATTGGATGCTGAACTGGCCAATGATTTTGAAACCGGGGTGTGGTCAGTGATTTCCGGTACGGGTGAGTTTGTGGATAACACCAATGCAAAGACCTTAGTGAACGGGCTTTCTCCGGGCAGGAATGAATTTCTCTGGTCCGTAACAAGAGGATTCTGTCCTGTAACTTTCGATACAGTCATGATTATGGTTAATGATCTCGAAATTCATACTTTAATTACTCCAAATATGGATGGCAGGAATGATTATTTCAAACTAAGGGGATTAAGTACTCTTGGTAAAACTGAACTGGTGATTTTTGACCGGAGGGGAGTAAAGGTTTATGAAAATGAGAATTATGATAATTCATGGAATGGAGTTGACTATAATGGGAAACCACTACCTGAAGATACTTACTTTTATATCCTGAAATTAGAAAACAGCAAATCTGATAAAGGATTTATTGTAATCAGAAGATAAAATGAATAAGATCATTAAGACACTTTTTCTCCTGCTTATCCCGACAGGTTTACTTAGTCAGTTAACTCCTGTCACTAGTCAATATATCCTTAATCCCCTTACTATCAATCCTTCTCTTGCCGGGAACAGAGGATCCTTGAATATAGCAGCATTTTACAGACGTCAGTGGGTAGGAATTGCCGGAGCTCCTGAAACAATGACATTAGCCGTGGATGCCCCTCTTCCTCATTCAAAACTTGGATTGGGACTCATAGTCACCAATGATAAGATCGGGGTAACAAAAGAAACCCGGTTTAATACCTGCTATACATATAAAATCAGCATGGGGGATGGAAATCTGTCCCTGGGCCTTGGTGCCGGAGTGATTACCACAAATACTGCCTGGTCTGATCTTTCTGTCGATGATCCCGGAGATGAGGATTTCCTGGTCAATTCCCGTGTTTTCGTGGTCCCCGATTTTAGTTTTGGAGTTTATTATTCAGTCCGGAATTATTTTGTTGGTATGTCAGTACCTAAATTATTAAGTTACAGATTTGATTATAATAAAAACAAATATTCTCTGATATATGATCCGGGGCAATATCATTATCTGTTGAATACAGGTTATCTGTTCAGTCTTTCTCCGGGAGTTATGTTTTTCCCTTCAACTCTTGTTACATTCTCTCCCGGAGAGAAATTACTGTATGACTTAAATGCCCATTTCAATATTTCAGACCGCTTTTGGCTGGGCGTTTCTTACAGGAATAAGCGCTCTGTTGCAGGATTACTTCAATTTGCAGTTAATTACCAGTTAAAAGTTGCTTATACATATGATTTTGATTTTGGCAGACTGGGCCGGTACAATAATGGCTCACATGAAGTTATGCTCAGATATGAGTTTCATTATAAAGTTAAAGCTGTAAATCAACTGATCTTTTAAGAGTCTTTTAAGAGTAATGAAACGAAAACTTACAACAGTCATTCTGGTAACTTTTTTCTTCCAGATGTTTATTTTGGGACAAACAGAAACTTATACAGTTTCTTTAGCGCCATTCAGTTCTAAGGGATATGACGAATTCTCACCAGTCTTCTATAGAAATGGGATCGTGTTCTGTACGAACTATAATGATAATTTATTTATTAATTATTCGGATTCTCCGAAAAGGGGGAACTATAAAATTAACTATATCGAGCCAAATAATAATGAAAACTGGCAGAACGCAAAACTTTTTTCAAAAGATCTGAGTACAAAAATGAATGATGGACTGGTAACTTTTAACAGCAGAGGTGATACTATTTATTATTCAAGGAATCTGGAAGTCAATGGTAAATTAGAGGTTCTCTCCAGTCCTAAGAATAAGCTGGGTATTTTTACTGCTGCTCTTGTTGGCAAAAAATGGACAAAAGTTAGGGGATTAAGGATCAACAATGAATGGTATAATGTTACCGCACCGTCGCTTTCGCCGGACGGGAAAAGATTATTTTTTGTCTCTGATCAACCGGGAGGGTTTGGTGGGTCAGATCTTTATTACTGCAATTGGAAAGGTGGTTATTGGAGCGATCCGGTAAATCTTGGTCCGGTAATAAATTCACCCGGGAACGAATCATATCCATTTATCAGTCCATCAGGAGAACTATTCTTTTCATCTGACGGACACCCTGGTCTTGGAGAAAAGGATATTTACTTTTCGCGATTTTCCGATACGGCATGGATTATCCCTATCCATCTTGACCCTCCGGTCAATTCACAATTTGATGATTTTGGCATAATTACTGACGAACTCATGAATTCAGGATATTTCTCATCAAACAGGAATAATTCAATAGATATATTTCACTTTACGACAAATTTACCTCAGATCTTATATTCTGACATTCAACGGGAAAATCAATATTGTTTCATGTTTGCCGACTCCGGATCAATTGTTATTGATACTGCCAATCTTATTTATAAGTGGTATTTTGGGGACGGAAAATCGGCGAGCGGGGCTACTGTCAGACATTGCTATTCAGGTTCCGGTGATTATAATGTCAGACTTGATATTGTTGACAGAGGTTCCGGAAAACTCTTTTTTACAAAACTTTCTTATAATCTTAAACTCCGGGATTATGTACAGCCATATATTAATTCTACCGGAGTTGCTATCATAGGAGATGCCGTTGAATTTGACGGACTTAAGTCCTACCTGCCCGGATTTGATATTTTAAGTTACTCATGGGATTTCGGAGACGGCAACAGATTATCAGGTGGAAGCGTTAAACATTCTTATAAGAAGAAGGGAGAATATAATGTCAATCTGGAACTAAAACTAAAAGACTCAACCGGTAATATTCATAAGACAGGTGTTTTAAAGAAAATATTAGTTGTCACTGATCATCAGGAAAGAGCTTCATACCTGGCGAAAAAAAATTCTGTGAAAACTGCAATACCGGATATAAGGTATTTTGAAAATGCTAAATTAAGGATTGAATATTCTGCAGAAACTGAAATTCAAAAGGATGCTGTATTTACGATTGAGCTAATGTCATCGAAAAATAAAGTTGGTTTAAAAAGCAGTAACTTCAGGAATATACCTCAGAAGTATAAGATAAAGGAAATAATTAATCCGGCTGATAGTATTTATAATTATACAGTTGATCAGCAGATAAGTTTGATGGCAACATACCCGGCATACAGGGAATTGCTTGCCCTGGGATTTAGAGATGCCAGGATCAGACTCCTTGTTCTTTCAGACCCTTTTGAAAAGGAGCTGCACAACCTGAATAAGATATACGGTCCATTTGCTGAATCTTATTTCGATAGCTCTGATGAGCTGACATCAAATGCATATATTATGCTTGATAAGATAGTAAAACTAATGGAAAAATATCCTGCTGTAAAGCTTGAAGTTGCAGTTTACTCTGATAATATTGGCACTGAAGAAAGCAATCAGAAATTATCGCAAAAACAATCGCAAATACTTGTTAATTATCTTATTAACAGGGGAATAAATCCAACAAGACTTATTTCAACAGGTTTTGGCGAATCCAAACCAATTGCATCCAATTTTCTTGAAAAAAACAGAAAACTGAACCGGCGGATCAACTTTATAATTAATAATTGACCTCTTGTGCGGTTGGAATTTTAATATATTGATTAAGCTGATTTGACTATATTCTGAAAAACCATCAGGAAATGATTTTGACCTGATCAATAGGGAATAAGAATAAACCAATAGTAAACTAAACCAAAAGTTTCCCTGAGAGTATTAAACACCTTATATTTCATAGAAGAGTGTTCTTTATAGTCCGGAAGTGAAATGATTCCAATTTCATAATTTTTATTAAGGATTTTATTGTATGTCATCCAGGTTCGCATGGCATGAGTACCTTCAGTAACAATATTTATTCCGTTTACCTTAATATTTGATGTTTTGAGCCAGTCGCGAAATGCCAATGCACTTGAAAGGGTTCTGTTAATTCTGACCCTTTTACCCGGAATAGCTAAAATTAATGAAGAATCGATCCCTAGTGATAAAAGAGCGTTCCTGGCTAATTCAGCATGCGAATTAAAATTGTTGCTGAACCTTCGCTTTCCATCCAGTTCACCAATATCGTATTCAGAATTATACTGATAAGAGATATGAGTATCGTGATCAAAAACTATTTCTTTTACATACAAATTCCGGTCAACAAACTCTTCAAATTTATCATTATCGAATTGAACCAAAACGGAATCAATCTTTTCTGATTTCCCTTTCCAGGTTATCTCATATAGTCTCTTCTGTTTACCGGCATAAAAATCAGCAACCATCGAGTCATTGACAAAGACATTAAAATGTGCACAATTTTCCTCTTCCATATCGCTATAAGCATCAATTGCAATAATATGGTCCTGGCCGGCATCGATTTCCTTCAACCTGTCATAAGTATAAAAAATCAGGTATCCATTCATAGAAACCTGGAAATATCCTGAAATTCTGATACCTGTTGTTATAATATAATCATACCCATTGTTTAAAAATTCATTATTGGCCATTTCAATTTCATCAGGAAGAAGCCAGCCTTCAACAAGAAGTAAGTTCGCCCTGACCCTGGCTGTTTTAGACAGGTGGTCTGAAATGGAATAAATTACCGGAAGAAAAAGGATGCCTGACAACAATAATAAAATAAGTAAAGTGATAATCAGTATTTTCTTTTTCTTAAACATCAGAAACTGTTTTATTTTCAAAGATAACAGATAGAATTCAAATGTATCGTTCTATGAATTTCAGGCACTTAAATTATTTAATTATTCCCCGGACCGTATTGGGGCAAAACACGGATCGTGGTTTCAGGTGTGAGGAACATTTCCCGGCATTGAAAATATCATTGCTTATTACTCTGATTTGTTTATCTGCAATTACTATTTCATATTCCCAGACCCTGACGCCGACATTTAGCAATGTAGACTATGTTGGAAACAATGTTGCTAACCAAAAAATGGATATATACGTCCCATCCGGATTAACTTTACCTGCACCTGTTATCGTTTTTATTCACGGTGGTGGCTGGTCCGGTGGAAGCAAAGGCCCGGACAATGTTCCTTACTTTCAACAGTGTTATGATAACGGGTTCATTTGTGCTGATATTAATTACCGATTGTCGACTGATTCTCTATGGCCGGCACAGATTGAAGATTGTAAGACAGCGATAAGGTTCTTAAAAGCAAATGCAAAAACATATAATATTGATATTTGTCGCTTTGGTGTAATGGGTGAATCGGCAGGCGGTCATTTAGCTGCTATGGTTGGTACAAGTGCCGGGGTGAAAACCCTGGAGGGATTGCACCAGGGGCACGCCAATCAATCCAGCCGGGTTCAGGCAGTGGTTGACTTGTTTGGACCTGTTGATTTTTTAAAAGAGGATGGTCACTACCCGGCTTCATGCGGATCAAGCGGACTTATCCACGAATACAGCTCTTTTGAAACACTCCTGCTTGGAATTGACTACCTGCACACCCATCAGGAAATTGTAAAGACCGCAAACCCGGTGACTTATATCACACCTGGCGACGCACATTTTTTCATCATACATGGTGCCGATGACTGTATCGTTCCACCTCATCAAAGCAGAATTTTAGATAGTGCTCTTACAGCAGCAGGTGTTCCGGCCGATACATTCATTATCGCAGCAGGGCAAAATCATGGTAATCCCTATTTTAAGGATCAAGTTCGTACAATACTATACCATAATTTCTTCATAAAATATCTCTCAGTTCCTTGCTCGTCAATTGGTATTATAGACACCTTCTTTCAAAATATTTATGTTTTTCCCAACCCTGCCACAACTGAAATAAAAATCGACCTCCCTTTTATAAATAATTTCACTTTAGAATTCATGGACACTTATGGAAAAACAGTTTTAAAAACACAGAATCAGAACACAATAAATATTTCGAAATTGAAAATTGGAATTTATTTTCTTCGGGTGACTTCTGAAAACAAAACCCACACCCTGAAAATTTTAAAACAGTAACAAAATGGTCCCTCTGAAATTTTCAATTTAAGATCATTGTATCACAATATCCGCTAATGCAAATTAAATCATCAAATATTTTGCTTTTAGCTATTCCTGCAGTATTTGTCTTTCTGTTTATTACCCGGAATACAATTTTAAAATCATCAATAAACAGAATCAGAAACAGACTAATTAATGGCAGAACTGTAGAAAGTGAATTTCAAAGGAATAATGTCAGATTAAAGTACAGGTATTTTGAACCAGTCACCAAATCCACATGCCCCTTATTAGTGATACTTCATGGAGCTGGCGAGAGGGGTTCTG
>Ga0105094_10001150_pt1 | contig 13810 bp, 12 predicted proteins | sample PPLLak1March2015_2_FD_87023 | JGI IMG/M metagenome (GOLD analysis project Ga0105094, IMG submission 87023) | Freshwater sediment microbial communities from Prairie Pothole Lake near Jamestown, North Dakota, USA - PPLs Lake P8 Core (3) Depth... | ecosystem: Environmental > Aquatic > Freshwater >...
CGCAGATATGCTGGAACCCAGTTCGACCCTGAGCTTTTAGAAATGTTCGTGAGGATGTTAGAAGCCCTTCTCGGCGAGTTAAGGCTTACCGCAACTTCTACTGTTTGACCCCTTTTAATTCTCTCCAAATTAGTTTACTGTGGGAGTTGAGTTCGCGTTGCAGGGTTCTCCAGAAACTTCTCCCCTTATGTTCTTGAATGCTCTGTCAATCTCTTCATCATTGGGTAGAGGGAGGTTATGTACGAAGCACACATTCCTAAGATTGCGCAAGAATTGGGTTTCACCCCCAAACAGGTCCAGGCAACGGCAGACCTTTTGAATGAAGGGGCCTCCGTCCCCTTTATCGCCCGATACCGGAAGGAGGTCACAGGTTCTCTGGACGAAGTTGCTATTACGACGATTCGCGACCGTCTCAATCAGCTCATCGAATTAGACAAGCGGCGTGAGGCCATCCTCAAATCCTTAGAGGAACGGGGACAGCTCACGGATGAGTTAAAGGAAAAGATACTCTCCGCAGAGACCTTGGCCATCCTGGAAGATATCTACCTCCCCTTCCGGCCCAAGCGCCGGACCCGGGCCACAATCGCCAAAGAGAGGGGACTGGAGCCGCTGGCCCAGCGTCTTTTTGCACAGGAGGATATGGATCCATTGGCCGAAGCATCTGCTTTTGTCGATCCTGAAAAAGGCGTCATTTCCGTGGAAGATGCCCTCGCAGGAGCCCGTGACATCATCGCAGAATGGGTCAATGAAGATCAAACGGCCCGGGCCAGGATGCGTGATCTCTTTTCATCGAAGGCCGTCTTCAAGTCAAAGGTCATCCCGGAGAAGGAGGCGGATGGAATCAAGTACAGGGATTATTTCGACTGGCAAGAGCCTGTCAACACAGCGCCGTCTCACAGGATCCTGGCGATGAGGCGAGGAGAAAATGAGGGTGTTCTTACCCTGCGAGTTTTCCCGCCTGAAGATGAAGCCCTGGAGATCCTCGATGGCCTTTTTGTCAAGGGAGAAGGGCCTGCATCCCAGCAGGTCAGGCTGTCCGTCCACGACAGCTACAAGAGATTACTTTCTCCTTCCATGGAGACCGAGATTCGCCTTGAAACAAAGATGCGGGCGGATGAGGAGGCGATACGGGTCTTCGTCGAAAACGTCCGTCAACTCCTTCTCGCCCCGCCCCTGGGTCAAAAGAACGTCCTTGCTATTGACCCGGGTTTTCGGACAGGCTGCAAAGTGGTCTGCCTGGACCGGCAGGGGAAACTGTTGCACACTGAAACCATCTATCCTCTGCAGTCGGAAAAGGCTGCAGCCGACGCAGGGTCAAAGATCCTTGGGATGTGCGAGCGGTTCCTCATAGAGGCGATTGCTGTCGGAAATGGCACGGCGGGAAGGGAGACAGAAGCCTTCATCCGCAGCCTCGACCTCTCAAAGAATATTCAGGTGGTGATGGTCAACGAAAGCGGGGCATCGGTCTATTCGGCATCGGAAGTGGCACGGGAGGAGTTTCCCGACCAGGATGTGACAGTGCGGGGATCCGTATCCATCGGCCGAAGGCTGATGGACCCCCTGGCAGAGTTGGTGAAGATTGACCCGAAGTCAATCGGTGTTGGCCAATACCAGCATGATGTGGACCAGGGAGCTTTGAAGAGTAGTCTGGACGATGTGGTGATCAGCTGCGTGAATCGTGTGGGCGTTGAAGTCAACACCGCAAGTAAACAACTTCTGACCTATGTCTCAGGGTTGGGACCCCAGCTTGGACGGGGGATCGTAGACTACCGGAATGAACATGGTCCGTTTCGTTCGAGACAGGAATTGAAGCAAGTACCCCGCCTCGGACCCAAAGCCTTTGAGCAGGCTGCCGGATTTTTACGCATCCGGGATGGTGAAAACCCGCTCGATCGAAGCGCTGTCCATCCGGAGAGCTACCCCATCGTGGATGCCATGGCCAGGGATCTGGGCTGCTCGGTCATCGATCTCATGCATGATGAGAACCTGCGGAAGAGAATCGATCTCAGCCAATACATCTCGGATAAAGTCGGCCTTCCTACGTTGAATGACATCCTTTCGGAACTTTCCAAACCCGGCCGCGATCCCCGTGAGCAGTTGGAAACCTTCCGATTCGCAGAAGGAATCGAAAAAATGGACGATGTAAAACCAGGGATGAAGCTCCCCGGGATCGTAACCAATATCACCGCATTTGGTGTCTTTGTCGACATTGGCGTTCATCAGGATGGATTGGTCCATATCAGCGAGGTTTCACATCGCTATATAAAAAATCCAGTGGAGGTGGTGAGAGTTCATCAAAAGGTCATGGTAACGGTGCTGGGCGTAGACCTTGCAAGAAAACGGATTTCTCTTTCCATGAAGGACAGTCCGCCCCAACCTGGAGTGGTTTCAAAGAGGGAGGAAAGGAATAATAGGGAAGGGAAAAGACAGGGAGGGAAGCAGAAACAGAAGAGCACCTTCACAAACAACCCGTTTGCTTCTGCACTCAGAAACAAGAATCAATAGCACTTGTTGACAGCCCAGTTCTAAGTCTGATGCACTGTGAGATTGTTACGTAGGCAATGGGTTCTAGGATGGCTGCCCATATCCATACTTCGAAATCCAAGATGGCGTCCTTTCCGTGGAAACCACTCATCCTGCTGGGGGTCGTGGCGGCCGCGTTTGCGTTAGTCTATTTTACGCCCGCGCGCAACTATCTCGGCAACATTCAAATCGTCAAACTCTGGCTCCTGTCGCTGGGATGGGTGGGGCCGTCCGCATGGATGGGAATTGTTTTCGTGCTGGTGTCCGCAGGCATGCCCCGTCTACTCTTCTGCCCCATCGGCGGTCTCGCGTTTGGATTCTGGTATGGCTTGCTTTGGACGCAAGTGGCGACACTGGCCGGCTACTATGTTCTTTTTCTCTTTGTGCGTTGGGGCGGCCAGGATTTTGTCCTGCGCCACTGGCCAAGGGTCGGGCAGCTCAAGAAACATTTCCACGGCCATTCCGCGGCACTGATGGTCTTTGCCGTACGTCAGCTCCCCGTCAGCGGGCTGATTCTCAACTTTCTTTTGGCGCTTTCGCCCATCCGACATAGCCATTTTCTGATCGGGACCGTCTTCGGGATTCTACCCGCGGCGATCCCCTTTACACTGGTAGCCAGCGGCACGTTCAAGCTGGCCGGCCGAAACACACCTCTTTACATGGCGGCTGGGGTGGGGATTTTCCTGCTCGTGTGTGCCATGACGTGGTACTTTTCTCGCCATGTAAAACTTCTGACCGATCTGCGAAAAGAAACCGGCAGCATGGACAAGGAGGCCGAAAGCCCGTTGCCCGACGCGTCCTAATGAACGCACAAAAAGGGTCGTTGAACCTTCAGGGTATGGAGCTTTCTATTCGAAATAAGGGCGTATTTGTTTGGCTATTTCCTCGGGTGGCTCTACGACGAACCCATCCAGAAGAATGCTGGATGAATACCATGTGTCGCTCACGGGGTACGTCTGCACGCTGGACCGAGAGACGATCTTCATCCCTGCCCAAAGATAATCGCCAAGCTTCTTACCGAGAGGGCCCGAGTAAACGGCATAGTTAAAACAAGAAAACCCTTTGTCGTGATAAGCCTTTAATACCCGTGAAATACCCTGGGCGAGATTCTCCCAGTCGCCATCGTCAAATTCCAGGAGATTGGATTTCCCTCTCACCACGGCATTTACCTCATCCTCCTTCAGCGGAGCAAACGGAGTGAACCATTCCGTAGATCCTAAACGTCCCAAATACCTTTCGCCAAGCCCTTTCTCCTTCTCCATCAATTCGTCCCAATAATTCCGCGAATATTTCCTGTAGTGGGACCTTCCCTTTTCTGTGTAGACCTTGATCAGAGAATGAGGACCATGAGACAGGATCACCTGAAGATGAGGATGTACCATGCTGGCTCCGCTGGGGTAAAGATAGTTACCGCCGATCTCGGCATATTCCACGCCATCCACCTCGTGAGCCCGTCGAACATAATAATCAGCCAGTTTGAGGGCGTTCAGAAGAACACTCGGCGAAAACTCGTTGAGTTTTAGATAGTGTTTCTGCGTGATGGCGATGATCGCGGAATATTGCTTGTGGGCAAAGAGATTAGGGAACAGGGTTGCTTCCCCCCGGGTAAGCCTCCCCTCCGGAATGAAATCAGCCGGGAAGGTTGGAGTCGAGGCTGCCACTTTCTCCGGGCAGAAAAAACACTTACCCCGGGTTTCTTCAATCAGTCTTTCCAAGACCGCTAGGTCTGTTTTGTAAACGCTGGCCCAGAAAGCCCGGCCAGTGCGTATGAAACAAGTAAAACCGCTAAGAGGGTCTTCACGGTATTCAATGGGTTGAGAATCGATCTCAAAATCCTTGAGCGGGTTATGAAGAACAGCTTTCTCCTCAGATTTTTTGAAACGGATCATATTGGCCTCCCTCCGGATTCAAATTTTGAAGTCCCCTTTGAACGAATAGGCTATATTTTAAAGATTTTGTGTCGCTTTTCAAATGGAAATCTTGACGGGAGGGTCGTGGATGATTTGGATGACCGCTCCTTCACCGGAAAAAACCAAAACCTTTAAGAACTACAAAGAAACTGAAATCCGCAGCAGAAGACAGCGGGACTTGAACGGCCTAGCAAGGAAACGTTCTAAAAAACAGAAAGCTAACCTTGAAGGTTAGCTTTCTCCATCTTGTCGTTTCGAAACCCGCTTTTTCAGAGGTAAAATGCTTCCCGTTCTCATCTCCTTCGAGTTTCCCTTTGGAAACTCCCGCGGGTTTCCGTTTTCTAGGGGGATCGGTTGAAACCTACCCCCTGTCTATGGGAAATTTCCATCTGTGGATTTGCGTATAGGTCGTTCTGTTGTCTGCCTTTCTTCTCCTTTCTTTATACAATTATAATTCATTTTTCTTTCTTGAGCCAGTCGACGAGACCAAGTTGCAAAGCGAGAGTGCTCGAAGGCATCACGTCAAGTTCCGTTTTCCAGGTCTTTTTCTTTGGAGTGGCTCGAATTGGAAAAATTGTGGTATAATGGCTTGTTGTTAGGAGATCGTATGGATTTTTCAAGATTCATGGACGGTGTCGTCTCTTTTGCTCAGAACAATCCGATCATCGCAATCGTTCTTGCGGCGGGCGTCCTTTTCTTCATTTACCGGAAGCCGAAACTGTTCTTTGGCCTTCTCGGCCTCGGTATTTTACTGGTTGGGTTGTTCTATTTGATCGTAAGCATCTCCGGTCAAGGCTCGGAGAAGAAAAAGGCGCTGACCCACGAAGAAGAGCAATCCGAAACTACCCGTTGAACCCTTCCTGTTTCGAAACCAGAAACCTCCTTCATTGCCGGCAGACTTGTGGTCTAATCTGCTCTTCCCCAGACCAATTTTCAGTCCAGCCCTTCGAATTGAATTCGGACAATTTTTTACCATGTGCTCAAACTAGGTCGCAAAATTCGGCCCTCTCTCATGCCCTATCTCGAAAAAACTCTTGAAAAACAAAACCTTGCAAGTGTCAAAAATTTGGCATAATATATGCTTATTGAAACTCTGGGAAATTTTTGAAAAAATGGGTGTCACTTGAGGAGGCAGAAAGAAACCTGATCCGCCGCATAGCGTCACAAGAGGTCTTGTCCAGTTGCATTCGAATTGAATTCTGGTCCATTACTTGCTAATGTTTCATGGTGTCATGATATCCCTGTTCACCGCAAAGAAAGAGTTCAAAATTCGCCAAGACATGCTCCGCGGTGTGTATGAAGAAAACCTCTCCATCCTCGGTAGGGGCCGTCCCGCCCTGTCACGACGGAGATCTTTCCTCCTAAAGGGAATTCTCTTGTCTGCAGTCTTCTCTGCCCTTGCGATCCTGATGCTTGACCAACACACGGGCAGTTTATTCGTGCCGGCAAAACCTACCGCGCCTATCAGCACAATCCCTGTTCGCCTTCCCCCGGCAAGTGTCTCAGCAAAACTGACCCCGGAGTTGGACAAATACCCTCTTCTTCCCGCCGTAAGTGTTACTCCGGAAGACGCGGTGAACGCTTCCGAGTTCAGCGCCATCATGAACAGTCGCAATGTATCCCTCATGCGCATGCTTGGCCTGAAAATCAAAACCATCATGATCGATGCCGGCCATGGTGGTTCTTCCTCGGGTACCACAGGAAAGATGGGGACCAAGGAAAAAGATATCACCCTCGATATCGCTAAAAAATTGAAGGCCCATCTGATAAAAAGCGACCTCCACCATGTGCTCATGACGCGGGAGGACGATTCGACAGTGCCTCTTCTCGATCGCGTGACTCTTGTCCGCGAAGCGAAAGCGGACCTCTTCATCTCGATTCATCTTAATTACTTGCCCAAGAAGAATACGAACATCATTGAGACGTATTATTTCGGATCTTCCGATGACAAAAAAACACTCAAGCTGGCCGAGCAAGAAAACGCGGGATCGGAATACGGATTGAGCGATTTCAGGGAAGTCGTCGAAATGCTCGGAAAGACTATGAAGCTTCAGGAGTCTAAGGAATTTGCAGAATCCATCCAGGCGCTTCTGTTCCTGAACAGCAAGAAACACGACGAAGATCTACAGAACCACGGCGTCAAGAGAGCACCTTTCGTGGTCCTTCTCGGCGTGGACGTGCCCTCCGTGCTGGTGGAAGTTTCCTGTCTCAGCAATCCGGAAGAGGAGCGGAGGCTCAATTCCGAAAGTCATAGAGAGAACATTGCCAGATATCTTGCAACCGGCATTTTCGACTATCTGAACAAAGGAGCCCGAACTTATGAAGCCAAAAGATGAGCAGAAGGAAGACAATGTCCTGTTTGTCGGCATCGACCTTGGAACATCACGGAGTGCGATCTGTTCGAGCAATGGCATCCAGGAATGGATCGAGAGTTACGCCGGCTGGCCGAAGGACTTTATCGCGGAGCAAGTCGTCGGCAAGCCAGTACTTTTCGGAGCCGAGGCCCTGCAGCACCGGCTTTCCCTCGACATCTGTCGCCCCCTGGAACGGGGCATCATCAAGGAAGGAATCGAAAGCAGCGAGAGGGCAGTCAAGGAAATCATCAGGCACCTTATTGATCTTGCCAAGCCCGAGCCCGCCCAGAAGATTCATGCGGTGGTTGGGGTGCCCGCCGATTCGCTAAAAGTCAACAAGCTTTCCATCCGGAGAGCGGTCGCGGAATATGTGCATACGCTCATGGTCGTATCCGAACCTTTTGCGGTCGCTTACGGCATGAATCTGTTGAACGACGCACTCATCATCGACCTCGGTGCCGGAACCATCGACTTCTGCATCATGCATGGGACCATTCCTTCCGAAGAAGACCAGAGGACCATTTTCACGGCGGGCGACTATATTGACGAGCAACTTTTCAATTATCTCATTGAAAAATATCCGAATTCAAAGTTCAACAAGAACATGGTGCGGCAGTTTAAGGAGAAATTCAGTTTTGTGCGGGAGATCAATGAACAGATCCGCGTCGAGCTGCCGGTGAATGGAAAACCGGTGATGCATGACATCAAGGATGAGATCCGCAGGGCATGCGAGAGTATCCTGCCGTCACTCGTCGAGACCACGACCGAGATGATCGCCCGGTTTGATCCCGAATTCCAGATGAAGATAAAGAACAATATCGTTCTAGCGGGCGGAGGAAGTCTGATCAGGGGGATTGCCGAGTACCTGCAGAATGCATTGAAGGAATACGGCACCTGCAAAGTCACCTGCGTGGCAGAACCGCTTTTTGCGGGCGGGGACGGGGCGCTCAAGCTTGCGCAAGACATGCCGTCCAAATACTGGGAAACACTCTGAGCAGAGGCCGATCTTTGAAGGCCTGAGGCGTCCCTCCGAGTACAACCTTGAGAGAGCACATGACCGGTGTAACGATACTCGTCATAGACGCAGGCGAGGACATAGATCTGAAGATGACCGCCACGCTCGAGGCGGAGAACTACCTGGTCTATCCCGTTTCAAGCCAGGATGTAAACCCAGAACTTGCCGAATTGCTCAGACCTTCGCTGATCTACATCAAGCCCCTCGAACTGAACCCAACAGGACTCAAACCCTGCAAAGCCATTCATAGCATCCCCCTTTTAAAAAAGGTTCCGATCGTTATGCTGGCATCTCCCAAAAAAGCGCCGGGTCCCGACTATTCCAGGGATTACGGGATCGTGGATTTTCTCGAACTGACTTTCGGTCCTGAAGATCTCATCGAAAAGACAGGAACCATTTTGGGCAAGACGGACCCTTCCCTGAGCCCCAAAGAAGACGAACCGGTTGCCTCGCCGAAGCCCATGAGGAAAACGGAGAAAAAGCGTTCCCCCCTTCTCCTCCCTGCGATGAGCATCGTGATCCTCCTGGTGATTGCCGCAGCAGGTCTTTTGGCTTATCAACAACTTATGCCAACCCGGAAGGTCTTGCCTTCTCCCACGGCAGCGGGCCCTTCTCGAACTCCAAACACAGCCCCAAGGGTTGAATCGAAATCGCCGTTGCTCCCGGAAAGAAACGTCGTAAACACTTCTGCCCCTGTGTCGCCCGTACCGTCCACACCGCCTGGGCAACCCTCGTTGCGCTCATCGGAGTCCGCATCCCAGCCACGCAAACCCTTCTACTCGGTCCAGCTGGGAGCCTTCAAGGATGAAGACAGGGCAGAGGTTCTCGCAAAGAAGTTTCGGGAAAAAGGATACGATGCGTTTACCCACCCGGGGGTAACGAAGGACAGGTCGCCTATCTATAGGGTACTTGTCAGCAAGGTTGATGAAAGAAAGGCTGCCCATAAATTGGCAGAAGAGATTCAGTCAAGAGAAGAAATTAAGACGACTCTATACGGCGAATGATGATCAAGACGCGGAGCCGTATCAGCCGCCCTCTCAACCTAGTCAAATCCCTTTCCACTTTATGAAAACAAATAAACTCGTCTTCCTTCTGCCCTTGATCTGCGTACTCGGTTGTTATTCCGGAAGCGTCAAGCCCCTATTGAACCGTCCTGAATTTAAGGCCGAAAACGAACCGATTCGAACCTTAAGAATCTTTCTGATCACCGATGGTTCTTATCGGAAGGACGAGATTGAGGAATTTGTTTCAAAATGCTCGCGCCTTGCTGAAATACAAGTGGGGATACGGCTTGAAATCGTTGATGGGTACCAAATCAAATGGGAAGATGAGTTAGAGGATATCATCAAAATGGAAATAAGGATTGCCGCGGACACCTGGAGTCGGAGGGATCGGTTTGATATCGTCCTCACTTTTGTGAATTTTGTTCAAAGAGTCTGGGGGGGTAAATTTCCCCTGGGGGCCATCGACACATTTTTCTGGAGGTATCTCTTTGTAAAAGAGCTGGACCCGTATATTCTTCTACACGAGCTGTTTCATGCCTTTTTGCTGAGGCAAGGTGATTCAGGAAACTGGGTCATGAGGGGAGCAAGACCTCCTTATGGGAGCGAATGGTACTGGCTTACCCCGGAGGACAGGAAGAAGGTGCTTCGCAATAAATGGAGAGATTTCAATGTCATGCCTGTTACCGAGCATGAAGAAGCAAAGAAATCGAAGGAAAGCTGGTTTTACTACAACTTGGGGTCGGTCTATCTTCAACGAAGAGAATTTGAGCAGGCAATTTTATTCCTGAGCAAATCTCTTGAGATAAACCCGGGGTATGCCGAGGCTTACGTCAGCCGGGGGAGAAGTTACTATTTTAGGGGAGAATACGATAAAGCTTGGGAGGACGTTGAAAAGGCACAAGACTTTGGCCACACCATTCCCGCTGAATTTCTCGATGATCTTCGCAGGGCTTCTGGTAGAAGTAATTAAAGATGGGTTGCTGAAAGAGTGAACATGGAATCTCTTGCCCGAATGCAAAATTGTAAGCAGTCATGAATAGTTTTCGCTATCCTGTTTACGATGAACTCCATTATATCTAAATTCAATCTAACCGAGGGAGAGCCATGATCCTCTGCCCATCTGCTGCCAGCGGAGCTAAAAGCCATTAGACTCGTTGCTCGCCTCCTTTTTTTCCTCTTTATATTTTAGTTTAGGCGCCTCAATCATAACTGTTACGCCTGGCGGGACCGAGCGGGTCAACCACACATTGCCTCCGATAATCGAGCCGGCCCCAACAACCGTCTCACCCCCTAGAATGGTGGCGCCAGCATAGATGGTGACGTGGTCTTCGATGGTTGGGTGGCGTTTCATCTTTCTAAGCGTATCTCCTTTTTCTTCCATGGGAAGGCTGAGCGCCCCCAGGGTAACCCCTTGATAGACTCTGACGAATTCGCCAATCATACTGGTCTCCCCAATCACAACCCCTGTCCCGTGGTCGATGAAGAAATGCCGGCCGATGACGGCTCCTGGGTGGATATCAATACCGGTGACGCTATGGGCATACTCCGTCATCATCCTTGGAATCAAAGGAACTTCCTGAATGTGAAGCTCATGGGCGAGACGGTAGGTTGTGATAGCCATGATGCTCGGGTAACCAAAGATAATTTCATCAAGGCTTTTTGCAGCAGGATCTCCCTGGTAGGCTGCTCTAACGTCTTCGGCAAGAATTTTTCTGAGATCTTTCAGTTTTTTTAACAAGGCAAGGGCTTCCTTTTGTCCTCTTTCTGAGCAAGAGGTACAGACCATCTGATGGCGACGGCATTCATGACGGATACTCAGGGTGATCTGCCTGGATAGCAGTTCAAAAAGGCTATTTATTTCGATGCCCATCTGGTAGGCCAGATTGAAACGATCCACCTCATGCTCCCCAAAATAACCGGGGAAGAGGACCTTCTTAAGTCGTTCAACGATCTCAATCACGACCCCTCGAGAGGGCAATCCTACCAGGTTCAGGTGATGCACGGTATCCACGTCCTGGCAACTTTCTACCAAGCCAGAGACAATCTCTGGAAGTTCCTGACGAAACAACGGGGGCAGTTCACATTCCACATGGTCAGTCTCGGACGAGAAAACCTCTTCTGCAGGGCATTCGCAATTAATTTTTTTCATTTTGCCGATGACTCCTTTCCGGGAAATCCTTCTCTTCCATAGAAGGTCAATTCATTTAACTCTAAGCTACGGTTGGGTAAATTTCTAGAGAAATAATTTAGAATTTCTAGGGAAAACTCTTCCATTTTACACTTTCTCTGCGGCAATGGACATTCCTAAAAGATTTATGTGAATTGTCATGAATTTTTTGCAGTTTCGACAATTGACACGAATTGAGGTCTTGATACTTTTAGGCATGAAAATTGCCTTACGTAACGAGGGATGGAACGCACAATCTCCAATGACACCCTCTTCATAGACATCATCGTTGGAGCAGTCTTGCTTTGGTTCATGTTAGTCAGCCTGGAGATCCTTTAAATGAGGGTGCCCCGACCTCATTCGTTTCCCAGAATGCAGTAGCTCTTTTACCTATTTCCTGAGAAGGGATTAGGAACTTTTGTGGAAATCCTTTCCAACTTTATTTTTTTATCGAAAATCGGAGTTTTTGAAAATGAACGTGATTTTCAGAACTTGTCGTGATAGAAATGACCTGGCATAAGAATTGCTTTCTTAGAATCCTGTTCGTACCAAAACGATAAGCGGAGTAAGTATCAATAGAGATACATCCTCCACCAGAGGAAGGGCAGGGGGCAGTCCCCTGACTCCGCTCCAAAATAATTTTACTTGAGGCAGAAGTTTTTAATGTAACTTGATATTGAGTCCTCATAGAACAAAAAGGCAGGGTCAAAAATGGCCCTGCCTTTTTGTTATCTGCATGTGAAGCTCCCCGCCCACAAGGCGGGGCTTACGGGGTACGTTCCGGGCAGCCAGTAATCGTTACCACTCAACGTGGTGCCGGATTGAACATGAGCGGGATGCTCTCTGCTTTGTCCAAAGTCCAGGTGCTGTTCTTTTCTTGACACAGGATCTTCCTTTCCGTATACTTAGTTCGCCCGAAAGAGGTAGAAAGAACAATCAGGGCATGTTTTGGAGCGAGCTTACAGTTTAGATCAATTTCATGAGAAAGGGGAGAATGGCATGAAGCGTTACACAAAGGCGTATATACCTTACGGGGGGTACTATTCAACCCCTTTCTGCCGTTGGCAGGGGAGTATGCAGTACGACAACGCAATCACGTTGGGAGCCAATACCGCCAGAAGATGGTTTCTGGAGAAGAAAATCGATCCCACGATTGTCGACTACCTTTATTTTGGGACCACTGTGGCTCAGCACCACTGGTTTTACGCTCACCAGTGGTCCGGCGCCATACTGACAGACGACAAGAAATATGTTCCGGGCCTCTTTATTCACCAGGCCTGCTCGACCTCCACGACGATTTTAAACCTCTGCGCGTTGAATTTGGAGGTGGGGGCTTACGAGGTGGGCTTTGGCCTGATGAGCGACCGCTGTTCAAACGGGCCCCACACCACGTGGGCCGATCCTTTGGGTCCGGGAGGTCAGCCCGACAGGGAAGACTGGAATATGGACAACTTCGGTGGAAATCCCCGCGTGCCCGTCGCCATGGTGGAGACCGCCGAGAACGTGGCCAAGGAAGTAGGCATCACCAAGGAGGAGTGCGACGCTTTGGTCCTGAGGCGCTATGAACAATATCAGACGGCGCTCGCCAATAATAGGGCATTCCAGAAGCGCTACATGTTCCCCGCTCAGGTCACCGTTAATAAGAAACAGACTAAACTGATCGATCAAGACGAGGGTTGGACCCCTACGACAGCCGAGGGTCTGGCCAAACTGAAACCGGTGAGGCCCGGGGGCGTCCACAGCTTTGGCGCCCAAACTTTCCCCGCGGACGGCAATTGCGGCATCATCGTGACGACGAGGGATAAGGCCAAAGCACTCAGCGCAGATCCCAAGATAGAAGTACAGATCGTCTCCTACGGCTTTGCACGGGTGAAGCCGGCATACATGCCGGCAGCGCCTGTTCCAGCTGCCGAAATGGCCCTTGCCACCGCAGGCCTGAAGATCACGGACATGAAGGCTATCAAGACCCATAACCCCTTTGCCACAAATGACCTCAACTTAGCCAAGAAAATGGGCGTGGATGTCATGAAGTTCAACAACTATGGATCGTCTCTGATCTACGGCCACCCTCAGGGACCCACTGCAGGCAGAGGGATCATCGAGATGGTAGAAGAGGTGGTGCTTCTCGGCGGTGGCTACGGTCTCTTTACGGGTTGTGCAGCAGGAGACACTGCAGCCGCGTTGATTCTTAAGGTTGGTTAAATCTCTTCGGGGGAATTAACCTACCCGGTTTTCCTATGGGCCGTTGTTCCACCGGAGCAACGGCCCTTTTCGGCTGGCCCCTTTCGTGTGCCTCTGGAGGGCTCGGTTGAAAAGCAGAGGCAACACGAATTCCGGATCAAAAAAGCGAAGGGGTGAAATCCATCCTCCGAAGACCTGATCCCACGGTTTTCTCCTATCCCCTTGCATCCTGGAAAGCGATCATTATGTTAATAGTAGGAAAGGGGATTTCCAATATGGATAAAATGATTAGCTGCAAAGATTTTGAGCCCGGTTGCACTTTCACGGCTTGTGCCGGGACAGAAGCAGAACTCTTTGAAAAGATTCTGGAACACGGCCGAACCGTTCACCGCACGGAGGATTTTTCACCGGACATTTATAGCCAAGTGCGCGCATCCATTAAAGAGGGATATTGCGATCTGGAAAACGAACTGTGCAAATATGGAGAGTGCTGCTGGGAAGACGAAAGAGGGTCGTTGCAGAGTCTCTAGCATTAAGAGACTTGTTTTTTCCCTCTTAGCAAACCCTTTTTGCTCGGGCGCTCGACAACCAAGCCACACTTACTTCACCAAGTGAAACCGCTGAATATCCGGTTCAGCTGCGACCAGGTTGGGCAA
>Ga0105094_10001151_pt1 | contig 13810 bp, 6 predicted proteins | sample PPLLak1March2015_2_FD_87023 | JGI IMG/M metagenome (GOLD analysis project Ga0105094, IMG submission 87023) | Freshwater sediment microbial communities from Prairie Pothole Lake near Jamestown, North Dakota, USA - PPLs Lake P8 Core (3) Depth... | ecosystem: Environmental > Aquatic > Freshwater >...
AGTCTTCCACAGGTCCCGGTGTGCTTTATTTATTCGGGGAATTGCATGGCATCAGCGGACTGAAAAAATCGCGGCGGTTTGAATTCATGCCCTATGCTGTCGGCAAACTGCAAACGACAGAGAAGCAGCCCGGCAATCCTTTTACCGATAACGGCAGGTCATGGGCAGGCACTGTTGGCGCTGATGCAAAAATCGGCCTGTCGTCGAACTTCACCTTAGACCTGACCGTTAATCCGGATTTCGGACAGGTGGAAGCCGATCCGTCCGTCATGAATCTGACGGCATTCGAAACTTTTTATGAGGAAAAAAGACCTTTCTTTCTCGAAGGGAGCAATATTTTTGATTATGACGTGGACAACATGACCCTCTTTTACTCGAGGCGAATCGGCCATGCCCCCTTTTATAGTCCGGCAACAGACAGCGGAGAAACCATGAAGATGCCGGAAAATACCTCCATATTGAATGCAATGAAACTGAGTGGCAAAACGGCAGGCGGATTTTCAGTCGGCATTCTGCAAAGCCTTACCTCGAGCGAGAAAGCAGTTATAGCAACCATAGCGGATGACCGCCGGAAAGAAACAGTCGACCCCTATACCAACTACGTGGCAGGACGTGTTCAGCAGGATTTCAAACAAGGCAATACCATGATAGGAGCCATCTTCACATCCACCAACCGATTTATTCAGGATGATCACCTGGCCTTCATGAACAGGGCATCTTACACGGGAGGGCTTGATCTATTGCACCATTGGAAGGATAAAAAGTATTACGTTGATGCGAAATTCATCGGAAGCTATGTTGCAGGTGACGAAGCGGCAATGCTAAACCTGCAGCGCGCATCAGCAAGGTATTTCCAGCGTCCTGACGCGGATTATCTGAAATTTGACAGCACACGGACACATTTGGCCGGCTCAGCCGGCAGTATCAACATCGGCAGGAAGAGCAAGGGTTTGTGGCGTTATTCAACGGGCATAAGCTGGTTTTCTCCCGGACTGGAGGTAAATGATATCGGATATCTGCAGATGGCCGATTTTTTCCATCAGACAAATTCAGTCTCCTATTTTGTAAACAAACCTGTCTCTGTGTTCAGAACATATTCTATCGGCCTTTTTGAATGCAATCACTGGGATTTCGGGGGCAGATACCTGGCATCGAATGCCGAACTTGAGACCCGGTTTGAATTTCTGAACAAATGGGCCATCGAGCTTCATCCGGGATACCAGACCCGGCATCTCGATACACGTCTCCTGCGTGGAGGCGAAGCCATAATGACGCCTTCCGTCTGGAGAATTTACTCGTCGGCCCATACCGATAATGCAAAAATGCTCTTTGCCGGCATTGAGGTTGCCTATAATCAATCAGCGGTGAAATATTACCATTATTTTGAGATCAGCCCCGAAATTGTCTTCCGGCCTTTCAACACCCTAAAACTGGCTGCCGGTGTGAATTATGCCACACAATATAATCAGCTGCAATACATCAGTACCGTCAGCCATCAGCTGAGTAACCGTTATATTTTGGGAACCATCGACCAGCAGACGTTGGGCCTTGAATTCCGGATCGACTATATCATAACCCCTGAACTCTCGGTTCAATACTATGGAAGTCCCTTTGTTTCCAGGGGAAAATACTCGGAGTTTAAAAAAGTTACCAATCCTGTTGAAGAGGATTATTCCTCACGTTTTGAAATATTTGCTGGTCCTGTAAAGACGGAAAGAAGCATTTTCTTTGATGATGATCATGATGCCATTGCTGACTTCTCCATACCGGACCCGGATTTCAACTTTCTGCAATTCCGTTCTAACCTGGTGATCCGCTGGGAATACAGACCCGGTTCGACATGCTATCTGGTATGGTCGATGGACAAAACCGGTGGGGCCGAGCCGCTGAATGCTGCCCTGGGTGAATCGATGAAGCAATTCGGGAATGTGTATCCGGATAATATCTTCCTGGTGAAATTCAATTACTGGTTTTCAATTTAGGAAAGACACAGGCCTTTAGGCACTGAAGATTACCAAGATTTATCTTCTTTGTGCGCCTTTGTGTTCTTAGTGCTCTGATGGTCTGTATAATCCCGGCAGGTTGTATTTATTGTTTGACAAACTTTTCAATGCAATGGAATCCTTTCGATTCTATATCGATGGTATACATTCCTCTGGCCAGGGATGAAATATCGATCGGGCTGCCATTGTATCCGTTTACTTTCATCAACAGCCTTCCGCAGATATCGAACAGGCTGATGCGCACATCGCTGACAGCCTTATTAAGACGGATACTGATTTTATCAGATGCAGGATTAGGATATAGCATAAAAACAGGATCAGGCATATCCTGAATATCAATTAGAACAGTACTCACCGTATCAGTCCAAGCAATAGCAAAGGCAATATAATGACCGGTCCCATTATTAACCACCATTCCGGTATTTATATAGTATTCGGCATCCAAGGCTGAGGTGAACTGAGAGGTCACGTTACCGATCATATTGCCACGGGTTGTATTAAAACCGGTTATTTCATTGTAATCTCTGCCATAAATGCTGCTGATCATTAATGTTCCATCTGAATTGACAGCTACTGGATTATTTAGCCCTGCGAAATTGCTCAGTTCATCCGTGAATATTTCACTTCCGGCAGGACAGGAAGCGAGGGCATCCATGAACCATTGCGGAATTGCCCCGTCCGATAATGGCTGCAGCAATTGCATGACCTTGTAAAGATTTTTATCACCGTGACCCTGTGCAATAAGATTGTCAATTAAATAACCCGGTGCTTCGTTGCTGATAATAAAAGTAGTAGGTTGAGGAACAGAGATTTTAACAGGTTGAGTAAAAAAATCCTGGTTGGAGATTACCGAAAAATCAGCTCCGTCGCCCAAACTGTTCGCTCCGGGATCACCAGGGATACATTCATTCGATATGTTGCCATACCTGGAAGAAATCACCGCGAACAGGCGCAAGGTTTGAGAAGTATCCACACCCGTAAAAGCCGAAATGGGTATTTTAATCTCTATCCCTTTATTGCTGTTAACGGAATAACTGCTGTCATAAGCTACTGAAAGAAAACCAGTCCCCCCGAATAAAGGGCCAATATTATAATTTATTTCAGCACCGGCCTGGTTTGTTTTTCCCGCATTGGAATTTTTGTTGGAAGTCCCATATCGTATTGCGTCAATGAAAAAATCGTTTGGGTCGCTGTTTCCTTCTCTGAAATCTATAGCAAAATCGACATCAAAATCCATCTTGACATTGTTGAGATAAGAGAATGCAGCATTAATATAATTCTCCGGATCACCTCCTCCCAGGTAATTATTGCCGCGCCCCTGCACTCCCGAGAAATCCAGGAATAGCAGCACATCATTATCAGGCGATAGTTCGCCTGTTATCCCGATGTACAGGAATAAACCATCTGAATGAAATTTCAATTCGCCTAGGGTATTCTTATCTCCAAAACTATTTTGGCCACTGGTAAAGGTGGCCAATGTTTCATATTCGGTATTGTTCAAATCGCCATCAATTGAAATGAGATCCCTTGATCTCCTGATGGCACTGAATATGTCTAATTTACCAAACCCCCATGTATTATCGGGGCCTGAACTCAATCCTGTTGTATTGCTGTAATTTTTTATGGCATCATAGACCTGCTGCGGAGATGCATCCGGATATTTTTCAAGAAACAAAGCAGCGGCGCCGGCAACAACAGGACAAGCCATGCTGGTACCCCTCATGGCATAATAATTGGCATCTCCGCCTGCAATTCCGTCATTATCAATCCATGCATGACCTTCGGTGGTGTATATATCCTTATCCCGCAAAGATAAAACGGTAGAACCGGGACCCGTAATATCAGGCTTGGTTCTTTCATCCATCGTAGGCCCAAGGCTGGAGAAAGGGGCAATGCAGTTGATACGGTGAGATGGTCCCCACCATCGGTCACTGTTCAATGAACTTGTCCATCCGGTTCTGGATACATAGGCCCCGACCGAAAAGGCGTGAACAGCCGATGAAGGTGCTCCTATCGTGTAAAAGGGTTCACCTTCGGCAAAGGAGACATGATTTGTGCCAATTCTCAGGTTGTCCCAATCTTCATAAATATGAACAACCTGCGGGAAGTCTGAATTATTGACAACCTTAACATAATAGGTCCCTGCCGAATAAAGTGCATTTTCATAATAGGATATTTGCGATTCCGTACCTTTAATGCTTTCCGTTGTAGGGAAGGCAATAACATTATTCAATGGCTGTTTTTGATTATCAAAATAATGCAGGTTCAGTGCGTTTCTTTTTTCCCCGTCTGCCCACACCAGATTAAACCGCAACATGGTTGTATCTCCATTAGGTTCGGATACAACCAACTCGATAAAATCACTTTCAGCATTTGCAGCGATGGTTCCCATCCAATGTTTATTATCGCCCGCTTTATTCCCTCCTGAAAGAAAGAAAGGCACCCCCTGACTGTAAGCCCAGTCAACTTTTTGTTCCAGTGCACAGCTTCCGTCATGATAATCTTCCCATCCTCCGTAGCTCATGGAAATGATATCGGCGTGATAAATATTTACGGCTGCATCAATGGCTGCAATGGTAGGGGGGTCTTCAGAAATAGCATCTTCATCCTGCCCTATTTTTAAAAAAACAAGATCGGCATCGGGAGCCATACCTTTAAAAGATCCATTCCCGTTGTTAAAATGCATATGCCCTTCGGATAATTTTCCCCGTCCCAGCGCAGTCGCTGCCACATGTGTTCCATGACCTGTAACTTCGTTTGCAACATTATCGTCGAGTTGGGGAAAATAGGAATAGTCTTTATACTCAAAGGAAGCAGGAAAATCAGAACCTTTGTATGTGGTGTCTATACCAGAATCTAAAATGCAGATTTTAACGCCTTTCCCGGTATAGCCTTTTGCCCAGGCCATCTGAACATTACTGCTCATCGAGGCATTATTGTTCATTGCCGAGCTTGTGCGTTCTGCCGTATCCACTTTCTTTACGAACGGAAGTTCAATAAAATTAGGAAGGTTACTGACCGGAACCTTAGCGATCAGAAAACCAAATTTATGATCTTCCATGGGAGGTGTCCAGGTTTGGAAATATAAGACAGCCCCCAGTTTTTCAAGTTCAGCTATCTGTTCCGCAGAAGGATAATGATCGAAATATAAAATAATGTTGCAGGTATTATCAGCTGTATTTTTAAGCTTATTATCAGATAGTTTCCCGGTATTTATCATCTGCTCATAAAGTCTGCCGCTTAAAACTTTATTTTCAGATTGCGCTGTTATTTTCAGTAAACCCTTTGATATAGCATCATTAGCTTTTTGAGAATACAGTGAAAATGATATCAGAACAAGTTCAACCAAAATAATAGACTTTTTCATAAAATTTTATATTGTCTGGTATATAATGTGACACGGATTTTATAATTACTAATATGATATAAAAAGCAAGGTAAATTACAAAAAAAACAAATACTCACTTAACCATCTGATAATTTAATGGTTTTTATTCATTGGTCCATTATCAAGGCCATGGTTCGTTTATGACATGCATATTTAGGGACGGCATAGAAATCCAATGAAAACTATTCTATTGTTATAATAATAACAAAAACTTTCTTACCTTTGTTCCATACATCAATTTTGTCTGCGTTGCGGTGTTTTAACTTCAACAAAGACCCTTATAAAACAAGTCTGACCCAAAAGTTTTTCTTATGGAGAAGAGAATCGGAGCTATCCTCATCCTTGTCAGGAACAAGGAATTCGTTCAACAGCTGAACGACATCCTTTCGAAACACGCATCGGTCATCATCGGAAGACAAGGGATTCAGATCCGCGAAAAAGGATTGAGCATCATCTCTCTCGTCATTGAAGGAACTGCGGACGAATTTAGTACCCTCACCGGCCAGCTGGGCAGACTGAAAGGTGTCACAGCCAGAACATTGCTGGCGAAGGAATGAGGATAACGGATAAAAACCATAATAATGAAATTTGCACCGGAGAAGTACCGGATCCCCGATAAGCCCATGAAGCCATTCGTGGATGCCGCTGAGATTGAGTATTACCTCTCCCATGCCAAACCTGATAAAGAAGCGGTACGCAACATCATCGCCAAATCGCTCGATAAAAACAGGCTTAGCCTGGCTGAAACAGCCATGTTGCTGAATACCGATGACCCCTCCATCGTGGAAGAGATACGCGACGGGGCAAGGCGTTTGAAAGAGGCGGTGTACGGTAACCGGATCGTATTGTTTGCCCCCCTTTATATCGGCAACAAATGCATGAACAACTGCCAGTACTGTGGCTTCAGGACATCGAACAAGGCTGCTATAAGAAAAACGCTGGACCAGAACGAGATCATCAGCGAAGTTGAGGCCCTCGAAGACAAGGGGCAGAAAAGACTGATCCTGGTCTTTGGAGAGCACGCCGAATACAGCCCTGAATATATTGCCGGTGTTGTTCGTACCGTATATGCCGTTAAAAAGGGCCATGGCGAGATCCGCCGTGTTAATGTCAATGCGGCACCTATGGATATTGAGGGCTTCAGGACTGTTAAGCAAGCCGGTATAGGCACCTACCAGATATTCCAGGAAACATACCATCCCGAAGCCTATACCTGGTATCATCCTTCGGGGCGGAAAAAAGACTATAACTACCGGTTGACAGCCCTCGACAGGGCACAGGAAGCCGGACTCGATGATGTCGGTATCGGCGCTCTTTTCGGATTGTATGACTGGCGTTTTGAGGTGATGTCGCTGATCCGTCATACCAATCACCTGGAAGCCTGCTATAATGTCGGCCCCCATACGATATCCTTCCCGCGTTACCAGGAAGCATCTCTGGTTAACTTCAACGGAAAATATAAGGTGTCGGATGAGGATTTCACCCGCATGATAGCCATACTGAGGCTGGCTGTTCCCTATACCGGGATGATCCTGACAGCCCGTGAAGGGGCACAAATACGTATGGAAGCCATGCGATACGGGGTGTCCCAGATCGATGCGGGCACAAAACTTGAAATAGGCTCCTACGCGGAAACCGGCGATGCTTCACAGAACCTCAACCGCGAACAGTTCAGGATTAACGATGACCGGCCGCTGAACCTTGTAATGGAAGAACTGATCGAATCGGGCTATACCCCTTCCTTTTGCACTGCCTGCTACCGGCTGGGGCGAACCGGTGAGCATTTCATGGAGTTTTCGGTGCCGGGATTCATTAAAAGGTTTTGCTCACCCAATGCCATGCTGACGCTGGCGGAATACTTGGTGGATTATGCACCTCAGCAAACAGCAGCCAAAGGATGGGCCCTTATTGAAAAGCAGCTGAAGGAGATGAACGGCCAGGGTGATGTATCCGGTATCCGCAGCCGTCTTGACCGCATAAAAGCCGGAGAGCGTGATTTATATTATTAAAATTTAACATCCTGCATGAATAAAGGAAAAGACGCCAAACCCCATATCGGCATTTTCGGCCGCCGGAATGCCGGCAAAAGTTCCATCATCAATGTTCTCACCGGGCAGGATGTGGCCATTGTTTCTCCCGTGCCGGGCACAACCACTGATCCGGTAAAAAAATCCGTTGAGATCTTCGGGATCGGCCCTGTTGTGATGATCGACACCGCCGGTATTGATGACTCAGGAGAACTGGGCGCGAAGCGGGTCCTGAAATCAAGGCAGGTGATTCAGGCGATCGATATGGCGATCCTTGTGCTTTCGGATAATCGCTTTGACCATTATGAAGAAGAACTGCTGGATGAATTCTATGAAAACGGTGTTCCCTGCCTGTTTGTTCACAACAAAGAGGACCATGAAGCCATGCAGCCGCAACTAAAACAGCAGATCACAAAAAAGTTTGAACAGCCGGTGATTGAATTCAGCGCATTGCAGCCTTCAAAAACCGGGGCTTTGGTTGATGCCATTCGCAAAACCATGCCGGCTACGGCCTATCAGAAACTATCCCTGCTGGGAGATTTTATCACAACGGGGGATATCATATTGCTCATCGTGCCGATTGATACAGAAGCCCCGGAAGGACGCCTCATACTGCCGCAGGTGCAGGCCATACGGGATGTGCTTGACAACCAATGTGTCGCTATCGTATTAAAGGAAAGCGAAGTGGAGGACTTCCTGCATAAATCAGGCATTAAACCCCGTATAGCCGTTTGTGACAGTTCAATCTTCATTAAGGCCAATGCTTTGGTGCCCGTGGATATTCCGCTCACCGGCTTCAGTATTTTGCTGGCCCGCTACAAAGGTGAGTTTGACAGTTACCTGAAAGGAACTCCCGCAATATCCCGACTGGCAGATGGTGATCGCGTGCTCATACTGGAATCCTGCACCCATCATGTTACCTGCGATGATATCGGGAGGATTAAATTACCCCGCTGGCTCAGCAGCTTTACCGGAAAGAATCTGCATTTCGATGTGGTGGCAGGATTGAACAGGCTTGAAAGACCTGTTAATGATTATGCCCTGGTGGTGCAATGCGGAGGCTGCATGATCACCCGGAAACAACTGGTGAATCGTTTAAGGCAGGCTATCGACAAAGGCATTCCGGTCACCAATTATGGCATGGCCATAGCCTGGATGCAAGGCGTTTACGACCGTGCCATTGAGCCTTTCATAAGCCAAAGCAGGAGTTATGAAATTCATCTTTAACAGGCATTGGATATTCAATGGAAATAGCTGAAATACTTTCAAAAGAATCATTGGATGCGAAGGAAATTGCCTGTCTGCTGAAAGCAGCTGGCAGCGAAAAAGAACTGCTCTATGAGAAGGCAGCGCAGGTAAAGGAAATGCACGTGCAGAACAAAGTTTATCTTCGGGGACTGATTGAACTTTCCAATCAATGTAAAAAGAATTGTTTTTATTGCGGAATCCGGAAGGACAATAAGCTGATAAAACGGTACAACCTTTCTGATGAAGAAGTTCTGAATGCCGCATATTTTGCTGTTGAGAAACATTATGGTTCCATTGTGCTGCAATCAGGTGAACTTGAAGGAGAGGGATTTACAAAACGGATTGAAAATCTGCTCCGGAAGATTCGCGAACTGTCTGACGGGAAGCTCAGGGTGACGCTTTCCTGTGGTGAGCAATCCTGGAAAACATACCGGCGTTGGTTTGAAAGTGGTGCCAGTCGCTATCTTTTGCGTATTGAAACGTCCAATGCCGACCTTTATCAAAGGATTCACCCCGATGACCAGCACCATCGCTTTGAAACCCGTGTGCGCTGCCTTGAGGATCTCAGGAGTGCAGGTTACCAGGTGGGGACAGGGGTTATGATCGGACTTCCATTCCAAACCTTTGAGGACCTGACCAACGACATTCTTTTCATGAAACGGATTGATATCGACATGGTTGGCATGGGTCCCTACCTGGAACATCAGCAAACGCCCCTGTATGAATTCCGGGATCTGTTGATGACAAAAGAAGACAGATTTCAGCTTAGCCTCAACATGATCGCTGTATTGCGGCTGGTGATGAAAGATATTAATATCGCTTCAACAACGGCGTTGCAGGCAATTGATCCGACAGGACGTGAGAAAGCCCTGATGGTTGGAGCAAATGTTATCATGCCTAATATTACCCCGGAACAGTACCATGAAGTCTATAAGTTATATGAAAACAAGCCCTGTTCCGGTGAGCGTGCTGAAGACTGTCATTCCTGCCTGGAAACCCGAATTGCCCGGACAGGGAACGAGATTGCCTACGGTGAATGGGGAGATTCATTGCATTTTGGAAAAAAGGATAAGGAGAAAAAAGCGGAAGTATAGGACAGTGAATAGTGAAAAACGAAAAGTGAATGCATCTTAGCGTTTTAGCTATTTAGCAATTTAGCGGTTTAGCAATAGACACCTATATTCCTAAAAAGCTAAACCCCTAACAAGCTAAACACCTGAATCGCTAAATTCCTGACTGCAGGACCGCAAGACTGCAAGACTTCCAGACTGAACGACTAAAATCCCCATCAACCGATCAACAAATAAAAAAACCCCGCATCGTCATCCGACAATACAGGGTTATATAAATGACTTGAAAGCTTAATGCTTTCCTCTGTCAGAACCTCATTTATTAAAAGTAGAAATTCATAATCAAAGCACCACTGGCAATATTGTCAAAGCCGATTGTCATTCCGCCGCGTTCCAGGATTTCATCATCTTCACCTTCTTCTGAATAAATCCTGTCGGTGGATTTACTAACCATCAGTCCGATATTGAATTCACCGGCCAGCGATATTTTCGGAGCAAAGAAAACTTCAACGCCAAGAATTCCACCTATACCACCACCAATACTAATGCCTCCCTTTTCTTTCCAGTTATTGTCGGAGTCTTCAGCATCCTTGTAGGAAATTGATCCGGTTCCCAGTTCTGCTTCATAAGGGTCTTTCATGATCATAATTCCTGCGCCATAATAACCTCTGACGCGGCTTTTGTAAAGGAATGCATTCTCCAGTGCAACCTGTAACCCAAGTGCAGCAGCACTGTTGACATACTTTATATCCACATCCGGATCCGTTCCTACGGGTTCGGTGTGTTGTGACAATCCAATCCTGAAGGCAAGACGGATAGCCTTACGGTCGGTAAGCATTTTTTTAACGTATATTTGCCCCGGATTCTGGGCCGTAAAGGTAAATGCCGGAGCACTGGCTCCATAGTCTGAGAAAAATCCACCGATATAAGATAAAAAGGGTGTGGCATTAATACCCAGCGCCATATCTCCGCTTTCTGGCAAAATATTAATGCCTTTCTTACTGATCAAACTGAATCCTTCAGTTTCCTGGCTGAGAGCAACCTGGTAAGAAAAAAAAGCCAGTACAAACATGAATGAAAGAAATTTTTTCATAGGATGATTGTTTAGTTAATAGATAATTTAATTTTCCGAAAGATACGATATCAAATAATTAAATCCTATAGGTTGCTGATGAACAATAGATAAAGATATTAACCGCTCAGTTCAGTATGATCATTGTGTTTTTTACGGAAAATTACTACCTTACTGCTAAAATAAGGCAACTCCTTTATTTCTAAAATGATAAAACTCTTTTCCTCCCTATTGGCGGTAATCGGTTTACTGTTGTCAGTCCATGGAAATGTTCCTGTCAGATTCAGCCAGCCCAGGATAAAAAACTTTCCAAAAATTGTTTATAAGGCTGATAATCAGAACTGGAGCATAGGCCAGGACAGCCATGGTATATTATATTTTGCCAATAATCTGGGTTTGCTGACGTTTGACGGGATCAGTTGGAAGACATACCCCATGCCTGATGAGATGATTGTCAGATCCCTGGAAGTAACGTCTTCAGGAAGGATATTTACGGGTTCCTATGAGGAATTCGGATACTGGGAAAGGGACAATACCGGGGAACTCATGTACACTTCCCTTAAACCGTTGCTTAAAGGGTTTGCCTTTCGTAATGAAGAAATATGGAAGATTATAACATGGAAAGGAATTACTTATTTTCAGTCTTTTTCGGTAATTTTTGCTTACAACGGCAATTCGGTCAGGGTCATTAATCCTCCCGGATTGATTAACTGCTTTGCACAGGTAAATGATGAATTGTATCTGCTTATATCAGGCGATGGCTTGTACAGTCTTCGGGATACCTCCATAGCACCGGTCGATAACGCTGACTTTTTCAAAACAAAAATGATCAGGGTGATGCTTCCCCACAGGCAGGGGAAAATGCTGATAGCCACAGCTGACGACGGAATATTCGTTTACGATACCCTGGGCACAATATCAACGTGGGGAACCGATCAGGCTGAGCTGGTGAAAAAGGGAAACATAAACCGGGGAACGGTTACACGGTCAGGAATGGTCATCATTGGTACCATCCTGAATGGTATCCTGGTTTATGATGCGGATGGCCATCTGCTGTTTCATGTCAACAAGCAAAATGGTTTACAGCATAATACCGTGCTCGACGTTTTTGTCGATGCTGACGGTCTGCTTTGGACAGGCCTTGATAACGGAATAGACCTGATCTGCCCTGAAAGCAATCTGACCTACTATTATGATCTTACCGGTGAACTTGGTTCGGTTTATGCCGTGCATATCAAAGATAATGTGTTGTATGCTGGCACTAATCAGGGATTGTTTTATTGCGATTTTACCAGGCCATCCGGCGGTCTTAGCCTGAATTTTCAATTCATCGACCACAGTCAGGGCCAGGTATGGTCAATTGACCAATTTGATGACCAGTTGATATGTGGTCATAATGAAGGCACCTTTGAAATACGGGACAACAGCATTGAATCTATATCCCCTGTGACCGGCGGATTTTCCTGCTGCAAACTGGTTCATGATTCAAAGGAATACCTATTGCAAAGTACTTATACTGACCTTGTGCTATACTCAAAACAAAATGGCAAATGGAGGTTCAGCCATACCATTGAAAACTTCAGGAACCCGGTCCGGCATATCCAGGTTGATCACCTGGGAAATATCTGGGCCAGCCATTTGCAACGGGGGTTATACAGGTTGAAGCTCAGCGATGATCTTACCGCCGTTACCGAAAAAAAATACTATGGCATCAGCAATGGTTTTACCAGTGATTATCATATTAATGTTTTTAACCTTCAAAACAGGATCGTGTTTACCAACGAGGGTAAGGTGTATACATACAATGATCTTTACGATAGCATAATGCTCTTTGATTTCATTGAAAACCAGAAAAAAGCAAATTCCTTTATCACCGGCATATTTTCTGCCGGTGATAGTCAATACTGGTTCTCGACATCATCATCACTGGATCTGTACAAGATCCAATCAGGCAAAGTCATCCTGGTAATGTCAGTTCCCTATGAACAGCTTGACCATAAACTCATCCGTCACAATGAAAATATTTATACCATTGAACGCAATAAATGGATTGTTTGTCTTGAAAACGGCATGGCCATCATTAATCCGGGGCCTGAACAAAACCTTATCCTGAAGAAAATAACCCGTATCGATAAAATGATTGCCACGGGGAAAAGAAAACTTATCATACTCCCATCCGGAGAGACTGCCAAGGAGTCCATAGAATTGCCTTATAACCAGAACAGCATCGTTTTGCATTATTCCTGCCCGGTTTATTATACCGCCATTCGTTTTTGGGTGAAACTTGACGGCATTGATGAAGACTGGATTCAAACCGGATCTCCGGTATTCAAATACGACCGGCTGCCCTCGGGAAGCTACGTTTTCCACGTCAAAGCCATGGACGGGGATGGAAATATGTCAAAGGAAAACCAGATTGGCTTTACCATCTCTTCACCCTGGTATTGGTCTGCACCTTTAAGACTTCTCTATATCTTACTGCTGGCAGGATTATTCCTTATGGTCCGATATTACATATTGCGCCGGTTAAAAAAGCAGGAGATCAGGCTAAGCCTTGAAAAAGAGAGGGAACTGATCAAGCTTAAAAATGAAAAACTTCAGACGGAAATTCATTTTAAAAGCCTGCAGCTGGCAAATACAACCTATTCAATGATCAAGAAGAATGAAATGTTAATGGAAATGAAAATGTTGCTGAGCCGTAGCAGGAAGAATATCGACCCGGCTGACTGGAATCATTTCAAGGATTTGTTGCATCTGCTGGAAAGCAATATAACCAATGAAGATGACTGGAAGGCATTTGAAAGCAATTTTGAGCAGGCACATGAGGAGTTTCTGCAGCGTATAAAAAAGAAATACCCGGGACTCACTCCCAGTGACCTGAAATTATGCGCTTACATACGCATGAACCTTTCTTCAAAAAAAATAGCTCAGCTGCTGGGAATTTCCATGCGGGGTGTTGAAAACCACCGTTACCGCCTGCGCAAAAAAATGAAATTGGACAG
>Ga0105094_10001153_pt1 | contig 13800 bp, 10 predicted proteins | sample PPLLak1March2015_2_FD_87023 | JGI IMG/M metagenome (GOLD analysis project Ga0105094, IMG submission 87023) | Freshwater sediment microbial communities from Prairie Pothole Lake near Jamestown, North Dakota, USA - PPLs Lake P8 Core (3) Depth... | ecosystem: Environmental > Aquatic > Freshwater >...
CGCATAGCCCTTGGAAGCGGTGAATCATAAGCCCATTGTCTTCTTGCGAGGTTTGCAATCTGGTCGAGGATGTGGACAGTGCCAACGATAAGACGGGTCTGGGCGTTTTCGTAATCCTCGCCGCTGTTGTTGCTCACCCGCACGTAGCCCTGCAGTCTTACAGTCTTTTCATCTTCGGCCAGGGTTCCCATATAGAACGCCCGCCAATTGATGCCGGAAGTGAAATATGTTATCTCGAACGGCACCTGCCCGCTAACCTGCGATTTGATCAGCCATCGGCCCAGTTGTTGTAACCTGGGTGGAAAGGTTAGTTGTTCGACATGAATTTTATCAGTGTGTTTTTGCGGCTCCAAACTCAGCGAGGTCGGGTCAATCAGCGTATTGGCCCACATAAATTGCAGCCAGTTCCAGCCTTTTTTCATCGTCAGGTTCCGCCGCTCCCGCACCAGCGTCAGATCGGCCGAGTTGTAAATTGTAATCTGTACGTTTTCCCGCCGGGGCAGCGTTACCAGCTCGATGTTACTGGCCGGGGCAAACGGTGGTTTTCCAGGTATTGTGGTGACCAATTCCGCTGTTTTATCGCTCGCACTGTGCGAGGCCATGTCAGGCTTTGCTGATGCACCCTCAACGTTTCTTTTTATATCGGTAACCGGTAAATCCTCTTTTGTTGATCGCTCTTCTACAACAAATAACCTGTCGGGCGTTTTTTCGGCTTTGGCAAATATTTTTTCAGTAGTAGCGGGAGTTTCGGCGGTTTCAATTGATTTTGAGGTATGTGATCTCCTGAGCGATGGGACAAACAGCAGTCCGCCTGCTAAAAATATCACGGCTGCTGCTGCGGCTATCCAGGGTGGCCTGCGAAAATACGATATTTTTACAGGCGGCTTCTGAGCGGCCTGGGTGATAGTACGCGAAATAAGCTCTTCGGTAGCACAGGGCTGGTCCTGCAATAAATCCAGGGCGGTAAACTTTTGTTTTATTTGTTCGAGTCGTTCACGGCATGGGGCGCATTTTGCTAAATGATCGGCCGTTTTTTTGCTTTGCCTCGTGGAGGCGAGCTTAAACTGATACTTGATAAGTTGGTCTTTGGTAAGGTGTTTTTTCATTTTATCGTTCCTCCCTGAAAATCCGGGAGCAGATCAGCCAACGTCTTTAGGGCGCGAAATATATGGGTCTTTACGGTACCGAGCGAACATCCCATCGCCTGGGCCACCTCTTTGTAGGTAAGTCCCTGGTAGTAGCTTAGGATAAGCGCCGTCCGCTGCCTGTAGGGAAGTTGCGTGAGAGCTTGTTGGACCCGGGTTTTTTGTTCGGTCAAAACAGCGGTTTGAAAAGGGTTTGTGGATTTTTCAGCTTCAAGTGCTGTGCCTGATTCTAAAATCCCACAGTCGGGGCAATCGTTATTTTGGTTCAGTGAGATCATTTTGGGTTGTCTGCTTTGTTTTCGCATGCCGTCAATAGCGACGTTAGCCGCGATTGAAAAAAGCCACGATTTAAATCGCCCTCGGCCCTCAAAGGTCTCTGCCTTTTGATGGACCTTTCTGAAGGTCTCCTGAAAAAAGTCCTCCGCCTGTTGTCGATCACGGCTCATTCGTATCAGATAGCCAAGCAGAGAATCGGCATATCGGCACACAAGTTCGCCGAAAGCTGTCGCATCGCCCTGGCGATGGGCATCAATTAAAGCTTCGTCACTACGGGCCATCTAGCCAATTTACTCCTTCTATGGTTGTGACGACTGACAAAACCAAGTAGTTGACACGAAACAATAATATTCTTGTTTTGCCATTTCTGCCTCCCACAACATCTTATTTTATAAGCAGTTGCAGCATTTTTAATTGTCTTGACACGATACCGACCAGGAAATTGCAAAACGGCTTCACAGCCATATTTTTTATTTATCATGCACTTGTTATTATATCATTTTCAGGCGACAAGCAAGACAAAAACCCCGAACCCTCGGCATTCTGTAAGCCTTTATTTTTCAAAGAGTTACGCTTTTTTGTATCCCCAAATTAAAACCGCCGTGTTATAATTTATAACTCCATTATACACAAAGGCTTACGTTGAGAAGGAGGATTTAGCCATACATCGATGGCGGTAAAGCGGTTTTTTCTATTGCAAGTTTTTGCGTCTTGTTTATAATGAGCGACTTATATATTAAGATGCGCGCAGGTAATTTAGCGTTCTATTGTCCGGCGCATTATTGTACAGAGACGTATTGTCTAAAGGAGACGACAAGAAATGGAAGTTTCAAAATGGGAAATTTCAATGCTTTTGTCGGATACAGAGCCGTTGAGCGGAGATCAGTTTTTAAAATTGTGCCATGAGGTACACCAGAGCGAGAGCAAACGGATAGAGTTTGCCGATCTGCTGCACAAAAGAGTTAAGAAGGATGGTACCTCGCTGGCCGAGGATAGTGTAATGTCTTTGAAAGTGGCTCAGGGACTTTCTGTTTTGGGCAAATATGCCGAGGCGATCGATTGGCTTGACAAGGCAGGTTCTGGTAAACAGCAATCTTATCTCAAGGCGTGCTGCCTGCGTGAATTGGGCCAATATGACCAGGCTGTAAGTGAATTTGAACAAGCCGAGAGCAAGGGGCACGACAGCTTTGATGTGGCGGTGTCAATAGTGGGTTGTATTCGTCTGATGGGGAATCTGGAAGAAGCCCAAAAAAGGCTCAAGCGCATTTCCCGGATCGGAGATATCCGCTCAGAATACCATTTTCAACTTGGCCGACTGAACGAGGCACAAGGCCTTTATGGGGAAGCCATCGATGAGTATGAACGTGCGGTCGCTCTGGATGGTGATCATCTGGAGGCGTTGTTTCGTCTGGCGTATATGCACGACCTTTACAGCGACGAGGGAAAAGCCATTGAGTATTATCAACAGTGCATTAACAGGAACCTCGCACCGGTAAGTGCGTTACTGAATCTGGCGGTACTCCACGAAGACAGGGAAGATTATTATTCGGCTCTCAGTTGTGTCAAAAAAGTGCTCAGAGCGTTTCCGAATCATAAACGGGCCAGGATGTACTTAAAAGACATCGAATCCAGTGTGACCATGTATTATGATGAGGATCAGGAGCGCCGTGTTGACCGCCGTAATAAAGTTCTGGAGATACCGATATCCGATTTTGAGTTGTCGGTTCGAAGCCGCAATTGCCTCAAGAAAATGAACATCAAAACTCTTGGCGATCTGCTGCGGGTGACCGAAACAGAATTACTGGCGTACAAAAACTTCGGTGAAACCAGTCTGCAGGAGATAAAAACTATCCTGACCTCCAAGGGGCTGCGTCTGGGCCAGATGCTGGAAGAACATAAAACCACCACAAGTGACGATTCTGACCAGCTTCAGCCAGCGGAGGAGCAAAATGAAGTTTTGAGTATATCGGTAAACCAATTGCAAATGTCAGTTCGATCCCGCAAGTGCCTGGAGCACCTGAACATTGAGAATATCGGCGATCTTACCAGATGTACGGAGGCGGAGCTTTTAGGCTGTAAAAATTTCGGCATGACCAGTCTGAATGAAATAAAACAGGCCCTGAGAAAATATGGCCAGTCACTACGCCGACTCGAAGATTGATAATGCGTTTCAAGAACATCATGAAAAAATCGTCATTCCGACCGGGTCGATGTATTGGCGGGTGGCCCGGCGGAACGTGGCAATCGCCGGGTGTTGGGGCAATGAGATCGGGAGACAGGCCGTTGCAGCCGGTGTCTATCGATGCGGGTGTTTTTGCGGACGGCAAGTCAGTTGGAACCGAGTTGTCAGCAAGCCCGTTACCGAGGCGAATTCTGGTGTTGTTGCGAGCGCATTGATGAATCCAACATCGCTGATAGTCACGGTGAGGTTTTAGGTTTTTTATGTTCGCCTTTACCGTGACAGCACAAAACAATAAGAACATGGCCCGTTGCGGCCGATTACAGACCCCGCACGGCCTGGTCGAGACGCCGGTTTTTATGCCGGTAGGTACGCGAGGAACGGTTAAAGGTATTTTACCGCGGCAGTTGCGTGAAGCCGGCGTGCAGATGATATTGGCCAATACGTACCACCTGCTTCTGCGGCCTGGAGCACAGGTGGTCCGAGACCTGGGAGGACTGCATCGGTTTATGGGCTGGGACGGTCCGATACTGACCGACAGCGGCGGCTTTCAGGTGTTTTCACTGAAGTCGCTCAGGCGTATCGGCCGCGACGAAGTGGAATTTGCCTCGCATATTGACGGTGCGCGAGTAAGACTTGGCCCCGGAGTTGCTACGCGAGTACAGAACCAACTGGGCGCTGATATAGTCATGGCGTTCGATGAATGTGTGGAATTGCCGTGCTCACGGGAACGAATGCAGGATGTGGTGGACCGAACGATTCGATGGGCTGGTCAGTCGAAGGCGGCACACGAGCGAGACGACCAGTGGATGTTTGGTATCGTCCAGGGCGGCACCGATAAACAGTTGAGAAGTTACTGTTGTGAAAAGTTAATAGAGTTGGATTTTCCCGGCTATGCCATTGGCGGCCTGAGCGTAGGTGAAAGCCACGAACAGATGATCGAGACAGTGGCGTTTACCGCCCCGCTGTTGCCGCAAGAGGGGCCGCGTTACCTTATGGGCGTAGGTACTCCTCGCGATCTGGTGGCGGCTATTGGAGCTGGTATAGATATGTTCGACTGCGTTATGCCGACGCGAAATGCCCGGCATTCCAGCGCGTTTACCCGCAGTGGAACGCTCAAGCTGAGAAACGAGCAATATAAATTACAAACCGCCCCGCTGGATGAAGAGTGTGATTGTTATACCTGCCGGAACTTTTCCCGCGGTTATCTGCGGCATTTGTTCATGGTGGATGACAAACAGCCGGAGATAGCCGGGCCTGTTTTGGTTTCGCTGCACAATATCGCGTTTTTCCAGTGGCTGATGGCCCAGGCCCGAGCGGCCGTTAGTGAAAATCGCTACGAAGACTGGGCCCGACAGTGGGCCGATTATGACATAGACAGAAAAAATAACAACGATGTTTGATTTTTACGGAAGGAATATCAATGGAAGATTTTTTACTATTAGCACAGGGTGAACCGGCGCCGGGCGCAGAATCGGCTACGGAAGGCGCCGCGACAAACCACAATGAAAGCATAACCAAACAGGACTCGACAAATGATAACGGCACGGCCAAACAGCCGCCCAGGGGAGGTCTGTTTGATTCCAGTTTCGTCTGGGTAATGCTGCTGATGTTTGCGGTGATCTATTTTGTGATGATGCGTCCCCAGAAAAAGAAACAGCAGCAACATAAAGACATGCTGGGTAATCTGAAAAAGAATGACCGGGTACGGACCATCGGCGGTATTATCGGGACCATTGTCGATGTTCGCGACGACGAGGTGGTGCTCAAGATCGATGAATCGACCAATACCAAGATACATCTGGTGCGAAGTGCTGTCAGCACCGTTTTTAGCGAAGAGCAGGGAGATCAAAGGAGATAATAAACCAGGAGATCGGCAGGTGCGGTTCTGGGGCAACTACCCCAGGGTGTCTCTGCGAACCAACAGTTTTTGAACAGGCAAAAATTAATGGCAACAATTGGTAAAAATCAGAAGTAAAAGGCGATTTTATGAACAAGAATCTATTTTGGAAATTCAGTTTTGTGGGTTTATTGATAGTAATGTGCATTTTGAGCGTTTATCCTCCCGGGAAGAAGCTCAAGCTGGGAATCGATCTGGCCGGTGGTACGAGTCTGCTTTACCGGATTGACACTACCGATCTGAACGATTGGGAAAAACGTGAGATCGCTCAGACGATGATTCGCATTTTACAGCAGCGTATCGATCCGGGTAACAAACGCAATCTTGTTTGGCGTCCGAACGGTAATGACTGTATCGAAATCCAGATGCCGCTGGCTGAGCAGGCAACCATAGATCTCCGCAAAGCGTATCAGACAAAATGTGATGCCGTGGAGAATCAGAACCTGAATATGCGTTTGGTACGTCAGGCGCTGGTCAAGCCGGCTGGTATGAGTCAGGCTGATTATCAGGATAAGCGCCAGAGGGAGTTTGACAAACTCGCCGGCGGTTCTGAGGGCAACAGTCGTCTGGAGTTGCTGAAGAAACTGGGCGAGGCCCAGGATGCCCTGACGGAAGGCAAGGCCCGGCGCGAAGCGGCACTGGAAGCTGAAAAAAAACTGAGCGACAAACTCGACGAAGCTAAAATCAACCTGGCCGGTGTCGATGCCCTATATCAGCAATGGAATCAGTTGGACGATCCGAACCGGACCATACAAACAGATCGCCTGACAAAAGGAGACGACAACAACAAAACCCTGGTCCTGGAATACATCAAAACGCGTCAGGAACTGGGCCAGGCACGTAAGGCCATTAGCCAGAAAGAGGAAGGTCTCGAGGACAAGAAGAAACAGGCACTGATGGACCTGGAGAACGCCAATATTGACCTGACCCGGCTGGAAAAATTTCTCGATAAAACAAAAAAACGTACGGAAGAAATAGAACAGTTTAAAAGCGGTCATCCCGAAGCGGAGGTGTTGATCGACGAGTTGGTCGCGGCCTACGATGCTTACGCTAAAATAGCCGGCCGGCTCGATGATCCCGAAGATCTCAAACGTCAGTTGCAAGGCTCGGGTGTGTTGGAATTTCGCATTCTGCCGCAGGTGACCGAGACCGACCGTAAGTTATCAGAGGGCGAAATCAAGAACTTTATGGATCGGCTGGAACAATATGGTCCCAAAAAAGCCAGTGACGAAAATTATGTTTGGGAAAAAATCAAAAACCCCGATGAGTTCAAAACCAGCGGCACCATTACCGGGGTTTTCGCAGAGGAGCGGTATGTTCTGACATCGAACCAGCCGGATGAGGCTTTGCTGCATGTGACCGCCGGCGATGTCTGGCGGCTGGAAAAGGCCCGGATTGGTACCGACAGCCTCGGCGGCTGGGCGGTAAACTTTAATTTTAATGAGATCGGGGCGAATCTCTTCTGGAAACTGACCAAAAATAATATTGATCGGCCTTTATGCATCCTTCTGGATGACGAGGCCATTTCAGCTCCTAACATTAATTCTGCGATTCGCGAGTCGGGACAGATCACCGGCCAATTCAATCAGTTAGAGGCGCAAGACCTGGTCGATAAGCTGAACGCCGGTTCACTGCCGGCGAGACTGGGTGACGAGCCAATCAGCGTCAACACGATCGGTCCGACAATGGGTCGTGACAACCTTCGGTCTAGTCTCATCGCCGGCAAATACAGTCTGATAGTGGTGGTTGTTTTTATGATACTCTACTATCATATCGCGGGTTCTCTTTCGGCTTTGGCTCTGGTTTTGAACCTGCTGATAGTTATCGGTGTTATGGCTTTCAGCCGGGCTACGTTTACTATGCCGGGTATCGCCGGGCTGATCCTGACTATCGGCATGGCGGTCGATGCCAACGTGCTGATTTTCGAGCGCATTCGTGAAGAACAGGCCCGCGGCTCTTCTCTGCGAATAGCGATCAAAAACGGTTTCGATCGCGCGTTCCGCACCATTTTTGACTCCAACGCCACGACTGTTCTTGTCGCTTTGATTTTGTGGATTTTTGCCTCCGAAGAGGTCAAGGGCTTTGCCCTGACATTGATGATCGGTCTTGTCAGCAACTTATTCACCGCCGTGTTTGTGACTCGTATGGTATTCGATTTTCTGACCAGCCGCGGAATTATCAAGAACAATTTGTCCATGCTGCATATTATCGAAAACCCCAAAATCGATTGGCTGGGCAAACGGACCATATTCTGGACCATCTCCGCTCTGCTGGTACTGGGCAGTTGGGTGGTCTTTCTGGCCCGCGACGAAACCAATCCCAAGTACGCAATCGAATTCACCGGCGGTACCAGTATTCACGTAATACTTACTGAAAAAGGCGTCAACGAGTGGCTGACGGACCAGGACAAACAACTCACCGCCGAGGACCAGGCTTTGGTCCTGCGCGAAAAAATAGAGCAGGCGGTCCGTAACGAAACGGACAATCCTCTGTTAATGGCGGCGGGGGTTCAGCGTATCGGCCCTGCCGAACAGCATAGGTTCGAGATCGTCACCACCGAAACCAACCGGGTTGAAGTAACCCTTAAGTTGGACGAGAAAAATAAAATGACCGCAGTGGAAATCCAGGACGCACTTCGCCTGGCTGCGGCGAATCTCGGAGACCGGCGCATGGAATCTGCAACCGTACAGGAACAAGCCTCCGCAGGCACCTTTCTCATAGAAACCAAACAGACCGCCCTCGATAAGATCAACAGCGTTTTGGAGCAGGCTTTGCCGATATCCAAATATAACTATACGGAGACAAAGAAAACCAATAGAATTGTCAGTGATGCAATATTTAGTGCCTTGGGTGATAAACTCGATGTGCTTGCCGACCTGGCGCCGACTTACGTGGCTGGCGAGCCGATTACGGATGAGTTGATCAGTCAAAAACCATACCTGAGTGAATTTACGGGCGGGTTGTACCTGAAATATAATTTCGGCAGCGACCGAACCGAAACGCTGGACCGACTCCAAAGACGCCTGACACAAAGTCGCTTCAAGAGTGAATTCGAACAGTTCGGCCATGAGGAAGCCCATTTGTTCGCTCCCGACAACAACAGCGAGGGACCGGACGACATGTTGCAGGGGATCGAACTGGCGGTGATCTCAAAGGACGTTGTCTATGAAGGCAGCAGGGACGAGCCGTGGACCAAATTCGAAGCCAACGAAACCGAGCGGTTTACACAACTGTTACAGTGGCAGACTTCTCTGCCGCAGGTGACGCAGATCGATCCTTCGGTGGGCCATAAGAGTATGAACGACACCTTGATCGCGATTGTTGTTTCAATGCTGGCAATTATCGTCTATATCTGGATGCGTTTTGGTGACGCGCGGTTCGGCATGGCGGCGGTCGTGGCGTTGATACACGACGTTAGTATCACGATGGGATTGGTGGCGGCCTCGGCGTGGCTGGCCAAAACTTCGGTGGGTAATCTGCTGTTGATCAGTGACTTCAAGATCGATCTGCCGATGATCGCCGCGTTCCTGACTGTAATCGGTTATTCACTGAACGACACCATTGTAATATTCGACCGTATTCGTGAGAATCGTGGCAAGTTAGCTACGCTCTCGTCAAATATCATCAACAGTAGTATCAATCAGACCCTCTCCCGAACCTTACTGACCGGGACGACTACTCTGTTTGTGCTGGTGATCATGTACATCTGGGGCGGAGCAGGTCTGCGAGGCTTTAATTATGTGTTGATTATCGGTATAGTGATAGGTACTTACTCCTCGGTCGGAATTGCCGCCCCGTTGCTGTACATGTACGGCACGAAAGCGGGAGCAGACGTTACAGATAAATCGTCTAATAATAGTAAATGACCGCAAGGTTGAGGGAGGATCCGTTTATGAAAAACGACATAAAAATAGGTGTTGTGCTGGGTATTGTGATAGTAGCGGTAGCGATATATTTCTTTGTCTCCGGCAATGATCAATCCGATTCTCGTTCTCCTGACACCAACCTGTCGCCAGGTGAACGACCGTCGGTTGTGGAACCGGAACCTGCTTTGCCCGTCGGGCAGAAAAGTGTATCTCCAGCCCTTGACAAACTGCCTGTTATCGAAGCGCCGCAGGTGGAGCCGCCAAAACCACCGACCGTAGAGCGACCAAAGCCGCAGTCCGAACCTGAGCTGGCCAAGCCGCAACCCCGATACCACATAGTAGCCAAGGGTGAAAACCTCTACAAAATATCCGAACAGTATTACGGCCACGGTCAGCACGCCAAGGTGATTCTCAACGCCAATCGGAACATTATCACCGATCCTGACAAACTTCAGCCGGGGTGGAAACTGAGAATTCCCTACCCGGAAGATATTATCGGTCGCTGACCGGGCCGGAGAGGTTAGTCATATCTTTTGGCGAAGGCTATGTTCCTGGTCCGCTGGGGCGGTACGGCATACTCACACGCGGCTTACCAGTGTTGGCAGGCAAGTATGTCTGAGCTTTGTAAAACCGCGCCACTGGCGAGCGAACCGGGGAAGTTAATCACCTCTTTTGACTCATGCGGAGATTTTGCCGAGTTATCACCATAGAGCGACAAGGCTTGATGGTTGGTTTGTTGGAGTGTTGTATGAGTCCAGTGCAAATCGCTGCCGCGACAGTTGAAACTTCTGTTAGCAGGAGGCAATCTCTGACTATCAAGCGTTGCCATGGTTTGGGCAATGTTGTTTGTCTGCTGCCGGTGCTGGCCAGGCTCAGAGATCAGGGCTATACAATTAGAATGGTTATTCGCCCGGAATGGCTTCATACATTTTCAATGCTGATGCCCGAGATTTACTGGACAGATCGGACTGAAGATGATGCCGTTGATTTGGATGAACTGACCAGTTCCCTTCAACCGACCGAACACCGAACCGATGAATTGGGCCGACTGCTGGGGCTGAATCCGCCTTTTCGGTCCCCTCATCTGGTTGTCCCGGAGGCATGGACGGAACCGTTCGACAGCTTGGCCGGGAGTATCGTTTTTGCGCCGGAAGGAGGCCATCCTTCCCGAACCTGGCCCACGGAAAAAGCTGCCATGCTCAGGGAATATCTCCAGGACGAAAAACTGGTGTTGATTGGTATCGATCCTCAGCCGGAAATACCATGCGACCAGGACCTGCGCGGACAGTTAGAGTTGCACGAGTTGTTGGGTGTTTTGACAGTTGCCGATACGGTGGTGACCATGGATTCCGGTGTATTGCACTTGGCGGCGGCGTTGGGTACGCCTGCCGTGGCTATCTTTGGCGGGGTAGATCCGGATTTCAGAGTTCGCCAGGACCAGCGTGTGGTGGCCATGCAGACATCTCTCGATTGTTGTCCATGCAACAAAAACGAAATTTGTTCCGGCAGATTCCCTTGTGTCCGCAGCGCCGAGCCTGGCGATGTGATATATGCTATTCAAATGGCCCGAAAGACCGAGAAACGATTGCTATATGCCGTACCGGCAAAAAAAAACGGCCAAAACGCACATACTTAACCAGGAGCAGTATGGTAATAAATCAGCGATCTCGGGCTATGGCTTGATAAACCTTGTATGTCTGATTCGCACATTTTTCCCAGGTAAAATTTGCGGCATGGGTCAGACACTCCTGTCGTTTTTCGGGATTGTCAATATCGTTCTCCAGGGCGGCGGTTATTGTGGCGGCGATATCTTCTACACTGTAGGGGTCGAACAATCGGCACACCTGACCGGCGACTTCCGGAATGGCCGAGGCATTCGAACACACCGCCGGGGTGCCGCAGGCCATTGCTTCCAGGGGAGCCAGGCCGAACCCTTCGTACAAACTGGGGTGAACTACCAACGTAGCCAGGTTATATAGATGAGGCAAATCTTCGTTGCCTACCGAACACAGGAATCTCACCTGATTTTCGATTTTCAGTTTGTTTGCATGAGCAAGCAGCTTTTGGGTATCGGCGGTAATCGGACCGGTCAGGATCAGGGGAAAGTTTTTTCGCAGACTATCGGGCAATTCGGCCAGGGCCTGCAAAAGACGCCCCAGGTTCTTATGAGGCTTATGATTACCGGTATAGAGCATAAATTTTTTCGGCAGATGATACTTTTCGCCGGTACGTTTCAAAAGTTGATCGTCCCGGACAGGGCAGAATTCCCGGGAATGCCCCTGACTGATAACCACAATTTTTTCCGGCGGAATTTTCAGGTGCTCAACAATATCTTTTTTGGTATTTTGCGATATGGTGATAATCCGCCGGGCACGGCGGGCATTTTGACGGGTGACAAACTTAAAGTAAGCGCGTTTAGCCGGTGAACAGTATCCCGGCAAAACCAGTGGATACAGATCATGAATGGTTACCACTAACGGTATCCGCCGCATACCCAAAGGCGAATCGAAATGCGGATAATGATATACGCACGCGTCGTCGCGAACTCCCAAAAACTCTATATGATGGCGAATGGACAAACAACCGCAATGCACCGGTCGGTAATCTATCTGGGCGGTACCTGCTTGGCTGGGATGTTCTTGTTGTAAGTGCTGTATAATTTCCTGCTGAGGTACGCTCCATGGATTATGGTATATCCGCCATTGTGTTTCAGGATGATCCCGAACCAGTATCCAGATCAACTGGGAGACATACGGCCAACTTCCACCGGGCAGATGAGCAAAACGCAGATCATAGCTTATCTTCATAACCACCACAAGTGCCGCTGGGGTGGCCCCCCGATTTTCAGACCTTACGTTTCCGTTCCTTACAGCGGCAATTCAAAACTACCTTTCGGGCGCAACCCTACCGGTTTGCCCAGTATCTCAGCCAAAACAATAGCTTGAACCAGACCGTCCTTTTGCTGCAAGATCGTTTGTAAACGTTCGGTCGATGTCAATTGGGCGTACGATCCTTGACTTGCCGCTGCCCTTTTGCGATCCAACATGGCACCTTCTCTTGTCGATAGCATTTGTTTCCCGGCCAAGGTCTTAGTGGAAGTTCGCTTTGCCATGGCGGCTTCCGGCGCAGACGTAGCAGTTTGGATCGCTGCCGCCGCGGCAGCGGAGGCAGGTCTTTGAACTGGTTTTCCGGCAGGAACCTGTTGCACTTTGAACTGGGGCTTGGGCCGGGGCGCCGCCGGAGGTGGGACAGATGTCCTTTGAGGCCGCCCGGGCCCAGGAACACTCGTTGGGAAACGGCCCGGAGACTCCACACGACGCGGCGATTCTTGACGAGTCTGACTCGGACGAGGCTCCTGTTGGCGAGTCTGAGCCGATTGTGTTTTGCGCGCATAGCTTGGTAGCGGCTTAGTTCGTTTGGAAGGCTGTTCCTGCTGCCGAGGAATTTGGGGCTCTTGCGGTTTCTTCCCGGGCCCCTTGCCTTTGAACAGACCGCTCAATACATACAGGCCAAACACGATGATCGGTACTATCAGTTGGCGCAAACGACCTGATTCGTCCTCCTGTTGCGGCTGGGCCATTGCTAATAATGTCAAAATCTTTGACAACATTACATCATTGCTCCGAACTGTCAACTAATCTTACTTCTTGATTGGATTATCTTCATCACTTCGACCGATCGATTCTCTCATACCGGTATCGGCCCTGATGTTTTTCATGCGATAATAATCCATAATACCCAGGTTGCCGCTGCGGAACGCGTCGGCCATTGCCTTGGGCACTTCCGCCTCGGCAAGCACGACCTTGGCCTGGTTTTCCTGTACCAGGGCTTTCATTTCCTGTTCACGGGCTACCGCCATGGCACGGCGGCCTTCCGCCTCAGCCTGACGCATCTGCTTGTCGGCCTCGGCCCGTTCGGTTTCCAGCAGAGCGCCAACATTGGCAACATCGCGAACACTGGCCACGCTGACATCGGCAATGTCGATAGAGACAATTTCAAATGCCGTCTGGGCGTCGAGTCCGCTGGAAAGCACTTTTTTGGAGATACGGTCGGGATTTTCCAGCACGTCTTTATATGTTGTCGAGGAGCCGATGGCACTTACGATACCCTGACCTACGCGGGCGATGATGGTATCTTCGGTCGCTCCACGCACCAGTTGGTTGATATTGGAACGAACGGTTACGCGGGCCTTAACCAACAGTCTGATACCGTCCTTGGCCACCGCGTCCAGCATACCGGTTGAAGACGACTCGGAGATTGGGCAATCGATGATCTTGGGCTTGACGGTAGTCTGTACCGCATCGAGAATATCCCGGCCGGCCAGGTCGATAGCACGAGCCACATCCAATGTCAGAGCGATCTTGGCCCGGTGAGACACGATCATAGCCTTGACCAGATCTATTACATGGCCGCCGGCAAAGTGATGCGCCTGCA
>Ga0105094_10001155_pt1 | contig 13778 bp, 16 predicted proteins | sample PPLLak1March2015_2_FD_87023 | JGI IMG/M metagenome (GOLD analysis project Ga0105094, IMG submission 87023) | Freshwater sediment microbial communities from Prairie Pothole Lake near Jamestown, North Dakota, USA - PPLs Lake P8 Core (3) Depth... | ecosystem: Environmental > Aquatic > Freshwater >...
CCAAGTATTTTTGGCCGCTGGCCTCTCCCGAGGCCGTGTTCCGGGCGCTTCAAAAAGAGATTCCTTTTTATAGATAGAGGACGATGGACATCTTTATTGCCGTCATCAAGATCATCCTGGCCCTGATCTGGTTCCTCGTCCTGACGCTGTATCTCACCTGGCTGGAGAGGAAAGAGAGCGCCGTTATCCAGGACCGGATCGGGGCTAACCGGGCCAATATCTGGAAGTTCCGCTTCCTCGGGCTGTTCCAGCCCTTCGCCGATGCCGTCAAGATGATCTTCAAGGAGGATTTTGTCCCGGCTTCAGCCAATAAGTTCCTCCACACGCTGGCGCCGTTTCTTTCCTTTTTCTTTGTGGCCATCACCATCTGCGCTGTGCCCTTCGGGGATGCGCTCCGCATCGGGGAGAGGACGATCAACCTCCAGGTCCTCGACCTCAACGCCGGGCTCCTCTTTATGCTGGCCATGCTCTCCCTGGCCATTTACGGGATCATCCTCAGCGGCTGGGCCTCCGGCAATCGGTTCACTCTCCTCGGAGGGATCCGGGGCGCCGCTCAGCTCATCTCCTACGAGGTCGCCCTGGGCCTTTCGCTCATCGGCGTTATCATGGTCTTCCCCTCACTCAGCCTCCAGAGCATCGTCCGCTTCCAGGGCGAAAACCTCCTTGGCTTCATTCCCAAGTGGGGTGTCCTGCTCCAGCCGCTCGGTTTCATCGTCTTTTTCTTCGCCGCGCTGGCCGAGACCAAACGCGTCCCCTTCGATATGCCGGAGGGCGAGTCTGAGATCATCGGGTTCTTTACGGAATACGGCGGGCTCAAATGGGGCCTTTTCATGATGACCGATTTCATGGAGATCATCATCGTATCTGCGCTTCTGACGACGCTCTTTTTCGGCGGCTGGCAGGTGCCCTGGCTCGCAGCCGACGGATTCCATTGGCCCTGGGGCGGCGGGTGGGGTCTGCAGCATGGTGTCGTTGTCTTGCTTCAACTTCTCGCCTTCAACATCAAGATCATCTTCTTCTGCTGGCTCCAGATCCTCATCCGCTGGACCTACCCCCGCTTTCGCTACGACCAGGTCATGGACCTGGGCTGGAAGGTCCTTATCCCTTTGAGCCTCCTCAACATCGCCGGAACCGGGATCGTGATAGGGTTGCTGAAATGATCAAAGCGCTGGGCGACTTCCTCGAAATCATCAAGGGCGGCCTGATCACCATCCGGCATTTCGTCACGAACATGTGGTTCCATACGCTCAAAGTCCTCGGCCTGAAGACCAGGCGCAGGGGGGCAGTGACCATCCAGTATCCCGAGGAGAAAAAGGACCTGGCCGCGCGCCACCGCAGCCTCCACCGGTTGACGCGGAGAGAGGACGGAAAGCCGCGTTGCGTTTCCTGCCTTCTGTGCGTGACGGTCTGCCCTTCCGAATGCATCTCTGTCGAGGCCGCCGAGGACCCCGACTCTGAGATCCAGAAGGTCCCGGCCAAGTTTGTCATCGATATGAGCCGCTGCTGCTTTTGCGGGTTCTGCGTGGAGGCCTGCCCGGAGGATGCCATTCGCATGGACACGGGGAAGATCGAATTCGCTGAATACCGTCGGGCGGACATGATCTACGACCTCGACAGACTTCTGAAATGACACTGGACCGACTCCGGCTGGGGGATTTGGACATTCGCGGCCTGAGGGACGGCTTTTTCTACCCGGACGGCGGGGCGATGTTCGGCGTCGTCCCCAAGACCCTCTGGGAGAAGAAATGCCCGGCCGACGCCCAGAACCGGATCCGGCTGGCTCTCAACTCGATCCTGATAAAGACTTCGGTGGCGATCGTCTTGGTGGAAACAGGGATCGGCACGAAAGTCGACCAGAAGCTCCGCCATATCTACTGTGTCGAGCAGGACGCCGGACTGGTCGGCTCCCTCACCGGACTCGGGTTCGCGCCGGAGGAGGTCGACTTCGTCATCAACACGCACCTCCATTTCGACCACTGCGGCGGCAACACGTTCCGGAACGAGAAAGGCGAGGTCGTTCCGACCTTCCCCCGGGCTCGCTACATCATCCAAAAGGGCGAATGGGACTGGGCGAATAACCCTCACGAAAGAGAGAAGGGCAGCTATCTGGCAGAGAATTTCCGGCCGCTGGCCGATTTCGGTCTCCTGGATCTCGTCGACGGCGATTCGCCTGTTACAGAGGGAGTTGAAGTCATGCTCGCGCCAGGCCACACGGCCCGCCACCAGTGCGTCAAGGTGACAAGCGGTGGAAGGACGCTCGTTTATCTGGGTGACCTAGTCCCGACCTCGGCCCACATCGCGCTCGCCTATGGCATGAGCTACGACCTCCAGCCGCTCGAAAACCTGGAGAACAAGAGGAAGCTTTACGAGCGAGCCGTCGCCGAAGACTGGATTCTGTCCTTTGTCCATGATCCCGTCCATTACTTCGGCAGGGTAAAAAAAACCGATCAGAAGTATGAATTCCTCCCGCTCGATTGACTTTGCCTAGTACGGGAATATAATACGTTTTCCTATTCAAAGGAGGTTTCATCAGATGAAAGAAGTCACCATAGATGAACTCTTGGCCAAAGCCGAGAAGCCGTCGAAAGACGCGATGCGCCTTCATGCCTACTACAAGGGCAAGATCGGAGTTCAGCTGAAGTGCCGGGTCCGGGACTTCCAGGATTTCGCCATCTGGTACACTCCCGGAGTGGCGGCGGTCTGCAAGCAGATCCATCAGGACCCGGAGAAAGCATACGACTATACCAACAAGTGGAATTTCGTGGCCGTCATCTCGGACGGCTCGCGCGTCCTCGGCCTGGGCGATATCGGTCCCGAGGCCGGCCTCCCCGTTATGGAAGGGAAGGGGCTGCTCTATAAGTATCTGGGCGGAGTCGACGCCTTCCCGCTTTGTCTTAATGAGAAGGACCCGGACAAGATCATCGCCATCGTCAAAGCCCTCCAGCCCACCTTCGGCGGTATCAACCTTGAAGACATCTCCCACCCCAAATGCTTCAAGATCCTGGATACTCTACGAGTCGAATGCGAAATACCAGTCTGGCACGACGACCAGCAGGGGACGGCCTGCGTAACCGTCGCCGGGCTGATCAACGCGCTCAAGATCGTCGGAAAAAAGATCGATGAAGTGGCGGTGACCATGGTCGGCTCCGGCGCAGCCGGGGTGGCCATCGTCCGGCTTCTCATGTCCGCCGGGGTCACGCCGGGGAACATCCTCTCCGTCGACTCCAAGGGCATCCTGCACCGGGACCGCAGCGACCGGGCCATCCTCCAGACCCAGTTCAAGGAGAAATGGGATATCTGCCTGAAGACTAACGCAAAGCAGGTCAAGGGCGATGTCCCCGACGCCATCCGCGGCGCCGATGTTCTGCTCTCGGCCTCGAAGCAAGGGCCCGGCACCTTCCGCAAGGACTGGATTAAGACGATGGCCAAAGACGCGATCGTTTTTGCCATGGCCAACCCCGTTCCCGAGATCTGGCCCTGGGAAGCGAAGGAGGCGGGAGCCAGGATCGTGGCCACCGGCCGTTCTGATTTCCCCAACCAGGTCAACAATTCGCTCGGCTTCCCCGGCATCTTCCGGGGCGCCTTGGACGTCCGGGCCAGGACGATCACCGACGAGATGTGCATCGCCGCGGCCCGGGAGCTGGCGAAAGTCGCCGAAGATCACGGCCTGAGCGAGGATTATATCATCCCCAACATGGACCAGTGGGAAGTCTTCCCGCGGGAAGCCGTCGCCGTCGGCACCAAAGGGATCGAGCAGGGCGTCGCCCGCCTGAAGGCTCCGGCCGAGGAACGGTTTAAGATGGCCGCGGCCATAATCAAGAAGTCGAGGGATGAAGTCCAGTTGCTGATGAGGGAGAAGTATATCATCGACCCGGACGCCTGAGGACCCCCGCGGAGCATTGACTTTTAAATATCATTGTGCTATAAGACGGAGCAAGAAAGGATATCCCTAAGTTCTTCATAATGAGGAGGTAAGTCTATGAAGAAATTTTCTCAATTCCTGGTTCTGGGTCTTTTTGTAGTTGCCCTTTTCTCGAGTTGCGCCAAGCAGCCCACAGAGGCCATCGACGCCGCCAAAGCGGCCATCGAGGCAGCGACAAAGGAAGGCGCCAGCGTCTATGCGGCTGACGACCTCAAGAAGCTGAACGATGACCTGCAGGCGGCGATGGATGAGGTCAACACGCAGGGCAAGAAGTTCTTCAAGAAATTCGGCACGGCCAAAGAGATGCTGGTCAAGGTCCAGGCCGACGCCGATGCTCTGAAGGCGACGATCCCGGGTAAGATAGAGGCTGCCAAGAACGCCGCCCTCCAGGCCCAGACAGAGGCCAAGGCTGCGATCGATGAGGCCAAAGCGCTGCTGGAAAAGGCCCCCATGGGCAAAGGCACCAAGGCCGACATCATGGCTATGAAGGCCGACCTGGGCGGGCTGGAGACCTCTTTTGCTGAGATCCAGACGGCCATCGACGGCGCTGACTACTTTGGGGCTTCGGCCACAGCGGCCACGATAAAAGAGAAGGCCATGGTCATTTCGGACCAGGTGAAAGCCGCTATCGAGAAAGTCACCGGGAAGAGATAGGCTGCCCTTAACGTCACGTTTTTTCGTTTGAAGACCGCTCTTCCAGTCACGGCGCTGTTTTTTTGCATTTTTTGCGCTGTAACCTGTCAAATCCCGCCGGTCCCTCCGGAGGTCGATAAGGCGAAGGCCCAAGAGAACGACCTCTGGAGGGCCGGCGCTCCCATCTATGCGCCGGCCGAGTACGCGCGCTATGTCGAATCACTCCGTGCCGCCAGGGAAAAACTGATCCGGCAAAAGGCCCGCCTCCGCTGGTTCCGGGATTATGAGGAGGTCCGGGCCGATTATATTGTCATCCTATCCCAGGGGGACACCCTTAGCAAGAAGGTCCAGGAGGAGAAGCGCTCGCAATCCCAGGATTTCTCCCAAAGGCTCATCCGGTTCGAGACAAGGATGGGCAAGATCAAGGCGCTGACCCAGATGATGAATGAACATGCTCCCGTCAGGGAGAATTTGGCCCGGGCGGAAGTTGTCGCCAGGGATGCGCAGACCTTGATTCGGGATGAGAAATACAACGAACTCGCTCCCAAGCTGGACTTAATGGACAGACACATCCGTCAGGCCGAGGAGGCCCTGTTTTCTATCCTGGCCCGGTACGCCGATGACGCTCAGGTGGCCAGATGGCGAAAGCTGGCGGAGGACACGATTTCCGAGTCCCGGCGGCGGGGCACGACCGCGGTCCTGGTGAACAAGCTGGCCCGGACGCTGACACTCTTCAAGAACGGGAAAGAGATCGCCGTCTACGAGATCGGGCTGGGCAAATATGGGCTATCAGACAAGCTTTTCGCTGGCGACGAGGCCACGCCGGAGGGCCGTTATCGGATCGTGAAAAAAAACGCTCATAGCCGTTACCATAAGGCCCTTCTGCTCGATTACCCCAATGAATATGACAGGAGGCGGTTCGCCCTGGCCAAAAAAAAAGGGTCAATCCCGGCGCGCGCCGCCATCGGAGGACTGATCGAGATCCATGGCGGAGGGAACGATTCTTTGACCAACGGCTGCGTGGGCGTCGAGAACTCGGTCATGGACAGGATCTTCCCGCAGGTTGCGGTCGGCACGGTGGTGACGATCGTCGGATCCCTGGAAAGCGTCAATAAGCTCCTGGCCGGGCTGAGGGTTGCCGGATCATGAACAAGAAAAAAGCCGTCCGGATATCGCTTCTGATATTGGCGGCGGTTCTGATTCTTATCGAAGTCGTGGCCATAGTTGTCGCCTGGCCCAAGCCCGCGGCGGAGGCATCTCTTGGCCCGGAAGAGAGCGATCAGATGGAATCGGCCAAGATCAAGGCCGAGACGATATCCCTTCATAAAAAGATCGGGGCTCTGGCGCCGAGATCCGTATTCATCGTCATCGATACGGCCCGCAACACGCTGACTTTGAAATCGGGGGACAAAACTGTTCTTGAGGCTGTGGTGAGTTGCGGGAGCGGGAGCATCCTGGAGGAGCCCGGGGGCAAACGCACTTGGATATTTGACACGCCTCGGGGCGAGTTCCAGGTTAAGTCCAAGGTTATCGACCCGACTTGGATCAAGCCCGACTGGGCATTTATCGAGGAAGGCAAGGAGATCCCGAAAAGGCGGGAGGAAAGGTTTGAATCAGGAGTCCTGGGTGATTATGCCCTTGGGTTCGGGGACGGCTATTTCATCCACGGGACTCTTTACAGCCGGCTTCTTGGCCGGAGCGTGACCCATGGCTGCGTACGGGTGGGAGACAAGGACCTGAAGGCCGTTTACCAAGCCGCTTCAATCGGGACGAAGATCTATATCTTCTAAAGGAAGCAGCATCCGATGCCAAGTGTTTGGACGACGCGTGGAAAGGGGACTCTGGCCCTGGCCGTCTTCATCGCCCTCTTTTTGACATCCTTCGCCTGGGGCGGAGCTCCTCCGGAATTCCTCGAGAACAGGTTGGCCAAAGAAGAGCTCACTCTTGCCAAGACGCCGTCCCTCTATTTCATCGTCTTGCTCAAGAGCAAGGTGATCGCTTTGAGATCCCGGGGCATGACCCTGCAAGAATGGAAAATCCAGGGACTTCATGCCTGGGGTGACGCGGCACCTTTGGGCGCTTTGACGCTGGCCAAGAAGAGCACACTTTTTCCGCCGAAAAGAGCGAAGATCGAGCCGGCCGCAAGCGAAGAGGAAGCAGCAACCTTCGAACTCGACGCCCTGGAGCTTAAGGATATGCCTTCGCGGTTCACTCTCTTCCTGAGTGGTGAAATAAGGATCGAGGTCCGAACCAAACCCAGCGGTTTTTTCCCCCGGCTGGGGAATTTTGGTCACATCGTTGCCTGGAACCTTTGGGTCCCCCTCAAGAATTTGGCCTTCCAGTTGAGAAAGAAGCCTTTCGGAGCCATTGACATAAGGCTGGAAAAGAAAGATGACGGTGAAGCCTTGTATTGGGCTCTGCACGATGGGATAAAAGGCCTCGTTTTTCCGCTCTGACGGATCATCTGCCCTTAAAACTCCCTCAGGAAGAGTTTACCTAAAACAATTTTTATAAAATATACTTGACAATAACCTACTCAGATAATATAATTAAGGTGTTTCCTAAAGGAGGTTAGAATGGCAAAGATAATCGGCATCGATCTCGGCACGACCAATTCGGTCGTGGCCATCATGGAAGGCGAAAAGGTCACTGTTATCCCCAACGAGGAAGGCGGTCGGACCACTCCTTCGGTCGTGGGCTTTACGTCAAAAGGGGAGAGGTTGGTCGGACAGGTCGCCAAAAGACAGAGAGTCACCAACCCCGAGAACACGATTTACTCCATAAAAAGATTCATGGGGCGGCGCTTTGGCGAAGTCTCACAAGAGATCAAGCAGGTGCCGTTCAAAGTGACTCAGGCTCAGAATGGAGATGTCAGAGTTGAAGCCCAGGGCAAGCCGTATGCACCGCCTGAGATCTCCGCCATGATTCTGCAGAAACTCAAGAAGGCGGCGGAGGATTATCTAGGAGAGAAGATCGAAAAAGCGGTGATCACCGTGCCCGCTTATTTCAACGATAGCCAGCGCAAGGCGACCAAGGACGCCGGAAAAATTGCCGGCATGGATGTCGTCCGCATCATCAACGAGCCCACCGCGGCCGCGCTGGCCTACGGCATGGATAAGAAAAAGGACCAAACCATCGCCGTCTATGATTTCGGCGGCGGGACTTTTGACATCTCCATCCTAGAAGTGGGGGAGGGCGTCGTCGAGGTCAAATCGACCAATGGGGATACCCATCTCGGAGGAGACGATATCGACCAGCGCGTCCAGGACTGGATCGTGGCCGAGTTCAAGAAGGAATCGGGCATTGACCTGACTCGTGACAAGATGGCTCTTCAGAGACTTAAGGAGGCCGCCGAGAAGGCCAAGATGGAGCTCTCGACGACCATGGAAACAGAGATCAACCTGCCCTTCATCAGCGCTGACCAAAGCGGGCCCAAACACCTGTTGCTGAAGTTGACCCGGGCCAAGCTGGAAAGCCTGGTCGAGGACCTTGTCCAACGGTCTGTCGGTCCCTGTAAACAAGCCCTGGCCGATGCCAACCTGAAGGCGGAAGCCATCGATGAGGTTATCCTGGTCGGCGGCCAGACGCGTATGCCGCGGATCCAGGATCTTGTCAAGAGCTTCTTCGGCCGCGAACCACACAAGGGGGTCAATCCCGATGAGGTCGTGGCCGTCGGCGCGGCTGTGCAGGGCGCCGTTTTGGCGGGGGACGTCAAGGACGTCCTGCTCCTGGACGTCACGCCTTTGACCCTTGGCATAGAGACCCTGGGCGGCGTTTTCACCAAGATGATTGCCAGGAACACCACCATCCCGACCAAGAAAACCGAGACCTTTTCAACCGCTTCAGATAACCAGCCCAGCGTCGAGATCCATGTCCTCCAGGGCGAGCGCGAGATGGCTTCTTACAACCGGACTTTGGGGCGCTTTCATCTGGACGGCATTCCCCCGGCACCTCGCGGGATCCCCAAGATCGAGGTGACGTTCGATATCGATGCCAATGGCATTCTCCATGTCTCAGCCAAGGATCTGGGCACCGGCAAGCATCAGGCCATCACCATTACCGGCCACAGCGGCCTTGACGAGAGGGAGATCGACCGGATGGTCAACGATGCCGACGCCCATTCCGAAGAGGACAAACGGCGGCGGGAAGTGATTGACGCCAAGAACCAGGCCGACCAGCTTGTTTACAGCCTGGAGAAGCTGCTCCGGGAGAACAAGGAGCGCATCCCCGAGAGCGAGGCCGAACATGTCCGCGCCGAGATCGAAAACACCAAGAAGGCCATGGAGAGCGATAACCTCGACCAGATCCGCGGCGCGGTAGAAGCGCTGTCCCGGGCTTCCCACAAGCTGACCGAGATGATGTACCAGCAGGCCGGGCCGCCTCCGCAATCATCCGAGCAGCCGCCCGATCAGCAGGAGCCGCAGGCCTCCGGGCAACCCTCGGGCGGCGGAGGCGAGGACGAAGTCATAGACGCCGAGGTTGTCGACGACGATAAAAAAAGATAAACTCCATCCCTGGACGCGGCCCGGGTGATTGAGGCATCGCGGGACGGACCATGGACAAAGACTATTACAGGATTCTCGGGGTCGAGCGGAAGGCCACGGCGGCCGAGATCAAAAGGGCCTACCGCAAGCTGGCCCGGAAATTCCATCCCGACCTCAATCCGGGGGACAAATCCGCCGAAGCCAAGTTCAAAGAGATCCAGGAAGCCTATTCCGTCCTCAGCGATGCCAAGAAGAAGAGTCAGTACGACCAATTCGGGTTTGTCGGCGACCAGCCTCCTCCGGGCGCAGGCCAGGGGACGTACAGTTCCGGGTTCGAAGGGTTCAATTTTTCGAACGCCGGGTCCTCGAATTTCGCGGATTTTTTTGAGAACTTGTTCGGCCGTGGAGTGCGGGGAGCCCAGGCGGGCCCTGAGCGAGGCGAGGATCTTCACTATACGATGAAGATCGGTTTTGAGGAAGCGATCAACGGTCTTCAGACGAGGATCCAGCTGACGCGATTGGTCAGCTGCCCGACCTGCGCGGGCAGCGGTCAGGTCCGCTCAGCGGGAAAAGGCCGCTGTCCGACCTGCGGCGGGACCGGCCGGGCCCATTTGCAGCGCGGCTCCATGAAGTTCGCCACGACCTGCCCCTCCTGCCAAGGGAAGGGCGTTGTAAGGGGCGAGGACTGCCGGGACTGCCGAGGCCAGGGAGTCAGCCAGAGAACTGAGCAGATCAATGTCAAGATACCGGCCGGGGTGGACGCCGGGTCCCGAGTGCGTGTGCCGGGGAAAGGCAACTTTGCGCGGGACGGCGGTCCGCCGGGGGATTTATACATCAGCATCGAAGTCAGCCCGCACCCCCACTTCAGGCGACAGGGTGCCGACATCCTCCTTAAGGTGCCGATCACAGTCCCGGAGGCCGCCCTGGGCGCCCAGATCGAGGTCCCGACGCTGCGGGGCCGGACGACGATCAAGATCCCTCCGGGCACGAGATCCGGCCAGAAGTTCAGGCTCAGGGGGATGGGAGTGTCGCTCGCGGGAGGGCGGACACGCGGAGATGAATTTATCGAAGTGGCTATCGTCCCGCCGGCGGTCCAGGACCAAAGGGTCAGGGAGTTGATGAAAGAACTGGCCAAGGTCTCCACGGAGAACCCGCGGGACAAAATGGGGATTCATTAAGATGAGAGGAAGAAAGCGCAAGAAAACCGAAGCCCCGAGTTTCTATCATATCAGCCGAGTCTCCCAGATGTTCAACCTTCATCCTCAAACCCTGCGGCTCTATGAAAGAGAGGGGCTGCTCAAGCCCTCGCGGAGTCAGGGCAACACTCGCCTCTATACAGACGAGGACCTGAGGCAGCTTAAGCTCATCCTCAACCTCATCCGCGAGCTCGGTGTCAACCTGGCCGGGGTGGAGGTCATCCTCAACATGCGGCAGAAGATGCAGCGCATGGAAACGGAGGTGAACGAGCTCCTGGAGTATGTTAAAAAGGAATTCTTCAGGGGCCATGAGGACGCCTTCGAGAGCCGGCGCCAGAGCTTGGTCCGGTTGAGCCAGATGAAGATCGTCAAACGGGATGATACGGCGGGATAGCGGGCGGCCACGATGAGCTATGAGGATTTCGTCGATTCGCGCAACCTCAAGCACTATTTGAGCCAGATCGCCAAGTTTCCCGCCTATACCGAGGACGAGGAAAAGGAGCTGGGGAAGAGGGCGCACCGCGGCGAGGGGGAAGCCGTCCGGATGCTCGTCGAAGCCAACCTGAAGTTCGTGGTCTCTTATGTCAAGAAATACAGGGGGATGGGTCTGAGCCTGCTCGACCTGATCAATGAGGGCAACCTTGGCTTGATCGAGGCGGCCAAGCGCTTCGATCCCGACCGCAACGTTCGCTTCATCTCTTACGCAGTCTGGTGGATCCGTCAGGCGGTCGTCCATGCCCTCACCCGGTCAACCCGCATCTTCAACCTTCCTCAAAAGCTCTCCGACCAGATCTCGCTGATGAAAAAAAAGGTGGCCCAGCTGAAAGCCGAAAAAGGCCGGGAGCCGTCCCGGGAAGAGATCGCCGCCAGCCTCGGTGTGAGCGAAGAAGATGTGGACGACCTGATGATCTTGTCAGAAAGAGACCTCTATCTGAGCGACCGCGTGGCCGACAGCGACCTTGAGGTCGGGGGCAGGATCGAGGACCGGGGGACGCCTCCGGTTGAATACCAGATCGTCAAGAATTCCATCCAGCAGCAGATCCGTGATATCCTGGGGGAGCTGGATGAGAAGGAAGCCACTGTGCTAAAATTAAGGTTCGGGCTGGACGACGACCGGCCGCAGACCCTTCAGGAAATCGGGGATATCCTGAACCTGACCCGGGAGCGGATCCGGCAGATCGAGCAGAAGGCGATGCGCAAGCTCTCCCGCTCGCATCGGGTCCAGCAACTCAGAGGATATCTTAACTGATGGCAGAAAAGATTTGTCCCAAGTGCGAGGGAACGGGCTGGGTGCTCGCCCAGGTCGAGGGGAGGTCCGTGGCCCGGCGCTGCGGCTGTTTCCATGAGAGGAAGGCCCGGGCCTTCTGGGACCAGGCCCGGATTCCCCGGCGGTACCAAAACTGCTCGCTCGACAATTTCGAGGTCCACAACGACTCCCACAAGGACGCCCTCAAAATCTCCCGGCAGTTCGTCAAGAACTACCCGGCTCAGGAAGTCGGGCTGCTCTTCATCGGACCCTGCGGAGTGGGGAAGACACACCTGGCCGTGGCTATCATTCGGGAACTTCTCGGGAAAAAGAATGTCTCCTGCTCCTTTTACGATTTCCGGGAGCTGATCCGGGACATCCAGAGCTCGTTTACGCCGGATTCAAACCTGAGCGAAGCGGAGATCCTGGCGCCGGTTTTCGATGTTGGCGTCCTTGTGCTGGATGAGCTGGGGGCCAAGCGGCCCACGGCCTGGGTCGAAGAGACCGTCTTCTACATCATCAACCAGCGATACAACCAGAAGAGGCCGACCATCTTTACCTCGAACTACTTTGATATCGATGAAGAGGAAGACAGGCGCGAGAAGATGTACAAGGAAAAAGACGATTCTCTCGTATCCCGCATCGGTTATCGCTTGAGGTCTCGGCTTTACGAAATGAGCAAGGTTGTCAATATCCAAGGCGACGACTACCGCAAACTCGTCAAGCAGGCTGGCTACCGGTTTTAGCGGGTTTCCCTCGGCCGTCGTTTGAATTCTCTCCCTTTTCGTGCTAAATTATCCCCGCCTGCTCCTCGGTAGCTCAATTGGCAGAGCGGGTGGCTGTATAAATGCAGCTTCCACGAGAAATCGTGGTTGAAAAATCGGGTGAATTCAGGGAAGCCTGCCTCTCGCGGAGTGCGAAATGTGGTAACCCTGAGCCAAGCCCTGATCGAGCTAAGATGATCAGGGAAGGTGCAGAGACTAGAGCGTAAGCTCGTACCCTGAGCCCGGCCCAGGGGAAGCGCCCGACACCCTCCCTTCAGTCTGCTGAAGCGGGTGAAGAGATAGTCCAAGCCCAGAAGAAATTTTGGGGCGCTTGTAACCACTAGGTTCCAGGTTCGAGTCCTGGCCGAGGAGCCATATTTCAACGCCCTGTCTTGTGCGCAGAGTGGTGTTTGCGCAGTTATTGACAGCCAACCCAATCAGATTTACCATTTCTCCAAAGAATGAATCGTTAGGGGTCATAATGTCGACCAGAGAAAGACGAACCTATAAGGAAAGGCGCGATTATTTGATCGGCGCCGTAAGAAAACGCCGGAAGAAAATCCGCATGATGGCAGTGAATCACAAAGGGGCGAAGTGTGAAATCTGTGGCTATGATCGATGCCTGGACGCCCTAGAGTTTCATCACTTAGAGAAGACCGGGAAAGATTTCGGTATTTCCGACAGGGGCTATACTCGGAGCTGGGACACGATCCTAAATGAAATCAACAAATGCGTTTTATTATGTTCGAATTGCCATAGAGAAGTCCATCTTGGCATGGTGAAAGCTAAGGCGGGATAATATATCGGATACTCATTGTTGGCTATGAAGTTCGATTGCCCTTGACTGAATTAGTCAGGTTGAGTATGCTTTCGTTGAGTTTAATTGGCAATTGTGGGCATATTCCAGAGAATCCGTAAAGAGGGTCAAAATGGCCTCAGAAGAGCGCTGGGTTGGAGTCAATAACGTTGCCGACCACCTTGGGGTAGCCAAGGATTCCGTCTATAAATGGATCGAAACAAAAGGCTTTCCCGGCCATCGAGTCGGGAGGTTGTTCCGTTTCAAGCTCTCCGAGGTGGATGTGTGGGTTAAACAGGGCGGCGGACGGGATAACAAACACGACGATGTAATAGAATGACCACGTCCAATTATTGTCAGCATCGGTCTCATGCCCTTATCTTGCGCAGGTAATTGGCATGGGCTCATTGAAGTGACCGTACTAGATAAGCCTGCAAGCCGGGTGCCGAAGTTCCGGCTGACCAAGAAGGGCCGCCAAATACTAGACGAGCGGATGGGAGGCGCATGATGAAACTAACTTATGTTCGCATACACAACTTCCGTTCTTGTCGTGATGTTTGTCTTGAACTGGGTTGGATGCACGTTAAACGTCCTTCAATACCACCAGCAGGCGTTGGCCAATCTGACCCATGCCCAGATGCAGGAACACTACGCAGAGAAGCCGGCGGCATACGAAGCGCATGTGAGCAAGGGTTTCATAACGATGCGCCCCAACAACTACTCGGCTCCAGCCGGGG
>Ga0105094_10001160_pt1 | contig 13753 bp, 12 predicted proteins | sample PPLLak1March2015_2_FD_87023 | JGI IMG/M metagenome (GOLD analysis project Ga0105094, IMG submission 87023) | Freshwater sediment microbial communities from Prairie Pothole Lake near Jamestown, North Dakota, USA - PPLs Lake P8 Core (3) Depth... | ecosystem: Environmental > Aquatic > Freshwater >...
CAGATCCCGATATAATTGGAAGAACACGTGCGTTTCTAAAGATTCAGGACGGCTGTGATTATAAATGTTCTTTCTGTACTATCCCGCTTGCGCGCGGCAAAAACAGGAGCATGAATCCCGAAGAGATTGAATCTGATTTTAGAAAGCTGATTGATTCAGGATATAAGGAAATAATTTTAACAGGTGTAAATGTCGGTGATTATGGAAAATCGTATAAAACAAATTTGTATAAGCTCTTGTTAAAGCTAATCGCGGTTCCCGGCCGGTTTAGAATCAGAATCAGTTCAATCGAGCCGAATTTGCTTTCAGATGAAATAATAGATCTCACCGCACAGAGCGAGCAACTATGCAATCATTTTCATATTCCTCTCCAGAGCGGCAGCGATAAAATACTGGCAATAATGCAGCGAAGATATAAAACAGGTTTTTACCGTGAAGTTATAAATAAGTGCACAGAACGGATTCCGGATTTAGGAATCGGCGTAGATGTTATAGTCGGTTTTCCAGGGGAAACGGAAGACGACTTTAAAATGACACACGATTTTCTCGTTGATTTGCCCGTAAGTTATCTTCATGTTTTTACTTACAGTGAAAGGCCTCTCACCAAAGCAATAACCTTAAATGAATCTGTTGGAATGTTTGAAAGAAGGAAGAGAAATAATATTTTACGAATGTTAAGCGAAAAGAAAAAAAATGATTTTTATAAAAGAATGATCGGGAGTGAATTGGATGTTTTGCTAGAAGCAAATAACCGTGACGGAACCATGAAAGGATTTTCTTCTAATTACGTCAGGCTACAAACTCCATTTAATGTGAATCTTATTAATGAGTTTACGAAGATTAAAGTTACTTCAGCAGCAGACAATCTCTGTACCGGGGAAATAGTCCTCCCTGGACTGCAAAAATTAAGAGGGGTGGGGATTAAAAAGTCAATTGATTCTTTAGCAAGTTAATGTTGAAATTTCAGTTAAAAATATGAAAATATTTTCCATTCTTATCATATCCTGCGCTTTCATTGTTTATCCCCAGGATAAATCTTCAGAAAATTCATTTAATGAATATAATGGCCGGATTTGGGTAGAGAACAAGATGAAATCTGCCAAGCCTTCCAATATGAAAATTACTTACGAAGAAAATAATTCCGGCAAAAAGAAAACCGGTTTGGCAATAATTTATTCGCTGCTTCTGCCGGGAATGGGAGAATTGTACGCCGAATCTTATTCGAGCGGAAAATATTTTACAATTGCCGATGGAGCCCTTTGGGGAGTCTATATTGGAATGAATACTTATGCCGGCTGGCAGAAGGATAAATACAAATCTTTTGCTGCATCCAGCGGAGGAGTGAATCCGGCCGGAAAAAATGACAATTACTTTGCCGATATCAGTATATACAACAATATTGATGAATACAACGATGCTAAAGCGTTGGAAGGGGATTTTTCAGCTATGTACGACTCGCGCCAGTATTATTGGAGCTGGTCGGAGAACGATAGAAAAAGATACCGCAGCTTATGGATTTCGAGTGAAGAAGCTTACAACAATATCAGGTTTGTAGTGGGAGCATTAATTTTAAACCGGATTGCAAGTGCAATAAATGCGGTAAGATTGGTTTCCGCTTACAATAAAAGGCAAAGTTCCGAGCTAAGTTGGAATTTTTCTGTCGGTTTAAACGACCCCATAAACATGCCGTCAGGGGTTTCTTTTAATTTCCAGGCAAACTTTTAAAAACAGAAGATCAATCGACCTGATAGTTCTATTTTGTCTTAAAAATTTTTTTGAATTCTTCGACATCATTTATCTCTTCAATACGGGTCTGTTCTTCATCGCGCAGATTTCTCTCCGAAAGTGTTTTTGAAAAATTCTCACTTGAAATAATTTCACTGCTGCACGCTCTCGCAAACTGCTGCAGATTTCTGTCGGATGTTATCAATGTTATATTCCTACTGTTTTTTGCCTGCTCAATCTGTTTTTTGATTTTCTCATCGGCAGTTTTCTCATTTGAATAAATAATTCTGATATTCTCGGTTTTTATAGAAATATTTTTGTAGCCGTCAAAATGAAGATAAACTTTGACATTTTTATTTGAAAAATGCCGGTTCAGAATAAACGCAAGCTTTTCTCTTGCAGAAATTTTATCTTTTTTTTGAAGTAATGACAAAGCCTTAATCTTCCCGATTAAATTATTTCCATCAACAATCACTTCTTTCATATATCAACAAATTAATCTTTTAATTTTTTTCCGACTTTACATTTTCCATCATCCATCTTCCATCTTCCATCTTCCATCATCCATCATCCATCATCCATCTTTCATCCTGACCTATCTTCTTCCGCTGAAGAACTGATCCTGTTTTGTAAGCTTCAGATCCTGAAGCTGAGGAGCCTTTACTCTTATTTCGAGTCTGTAGCCTCTGAAAGTGCCGATCGGGTTCCATGTAAAATTCATGAGCCAGCAGTGCAGATCTCTCGATATTCTCACCGAAGGAGCCGCAAACTGTTTCCGGTCAAAGTCGTAGCTACCGGACACAGAAATTTTCCAATTGGGAGTTAAATTAAAGTTAAAGCCGCCGGAAATATTTGAAGTAGTATTTACAACTGAAGGATTTACTTTTGAAAGATTAAAATTATAGTTCAGTGAGATATCCCAGGGAATTGTAAAATCGGGTTCTTCCTGGTCATAGATTCCTTTATAAAGCTCTTTTTCCTCCTGAATTTCAAATTCCTCTTCAGGCAGACTCTGCTCCTTACCGGCAAAAGCCGATCTTATTTTCTCCCCGGAAAGACTTGTGGAGACATTGAACTGCAGATTGGTCAGTCTGAACAATCCTTTTCCTTCATTAATTAAAAATTTATTAATCGGAATATTTCCCGCATAGTCATACAAGGTAAATCTTGCCGAGGTAAAAAAATTGAAGTAATCGCCGATCTGGGTACGGGCATCAACAGTAATATCTGAAAATTTCAAGCTGTCGGCTGCAAAATCATAACTAAGACTTCCATTAAGATTTAGTAAACGAATTTTTTCTTCCTTTGAAGTTGTATCAGTAGGATCGGCGGCGGTTTTCATTTCAAATACATTGGTAATTGAAAAATTAATATTCTGCGATTCTCTATTTGATATACCACCGTTAAAAAGTTCTCTTTCAAATTTATTATACTTAATCTCTCTCCCTAAACTGTCGGTATAAGTTCCGTAATAACCCCAAAATGGTTTTGAATAATCCGGTGTATAATTATATGAGATTTTTGGTTCAACCTGATGCCTGACCGCGCTGATTCCGAATATATTCGGCTGAAGCATGCCGAAAAATTTTGTAGAGGCTGAAACTCCTAGTCCGAATGTTCTAACAAAATTTATTTCTTTGACATCATTGGTTACCAAAGTGTCCCCGGCATCCGTTTGCGGAGAATCGGTTTGTGCCGGGGTAAAAAATAAAAATTTTTCAACACGTTTATTATACCATCTTTCCTGGTACCTGATGTTTGGAGTAATGCTTATGTAGCCGATTTTCGGAGAAGCACTGACAGAAAGGAGATGCTGAATAGCTCCCCTGATTCTTAAATTGCCTTCCGTTTTATTCCTATTATTTTGAAACTGGCTGTTGTAATTGTAGCCGATAAGTTCATACCAGCTCTGTTTACCTGAAGTGATATCTTTTTTGAAAGGATATTTCTGCGACATGTTGAAGGTAAGATTAGGAAGCACTTCTGAAATATTTCCATTTTCAAGATTCTGATTCCTGCTGTAGCTGAGTGAGAGACTGTTTCCCGATTCCTCCCAGGACTTAAACATAGTTGCATTTGAGATAATATTATTCCGGAGTATTTCTCCAAAATCCGTGACATTTCTTCTATAGAAATCGCTGCCCGATGCAAATTCCAGGTTAGCGTCAAACCGAAGGCTCGGATCAATATTTTGATTATGATGCCATTTAATCCGCCATTCTTTATTTTCCCCGTAATCGGGATCCTGCTCATCATTAATTTTTTTAAATGAATAGAAACCATCGAGGCTGCCGGTAAAGTTATATCTCATCGCATACCTGAAACGGTTATTAAGGCTGAAGCTCCCCTTTGTAAAATAATCACCCGTTACCGCCCAGTCCATATAATCACTGATTGCCCAGAAATAACCGAAACGCGAAAAATATTTTCCATATTCTGCGCTTTCGCCATAAACGGGGGGAATAATACCGGAACGCCTTCCCGATTGAATCGGAAATACGGCAAAGGGAAGCGGGATTGGGAACGGCACGCCGCCGAATTCCAGCCAGATCCATTTTGCCACTATTTGTTGTTTATTCACAACCTTCATTTCAGGGGAATAAAAATTGTAATGAGGCGGATTATGGTCGCATGTTGTATAAAGTCCGTTTTCAATAAAATAAGTCTCACGATCAACTTTCTTTATTTTTTCTCCCGTATAGAATGCTCCCTCGGTTTCTGTCCCCGCTGATGCAATAAATCCCTGACTATTTTTAAAATTATAAATCATCCGCACTCCTTCATATACTTCCCCCTCTTCGGTAAGTACGGGAGTTTTAACAAAACCTTCTTTAGCAGTATCGGAAGGAATTCCGACAGCTTCTATGTTGCTCGTTTCAAAATCAACAAAAATATCAGCGCTTTTCAAATCTGTTTTTTTATATTGAAGAGATGCATCACCGTAAATATTCATCTTTTTATTGCTGATAAAAAAGATTAATGAATCGGATGCATTAGCGTAAATAACAGTATCAACATCATAACGTTTTGTTGTATCCGCTAAAAGTGAATCTCGTGAATTTGCAAGAAGAGTATCCCCCAAAAAAACTGCGGAAGTATCTTTGACCTGTGCTCTAATAATGAACGGAATTCCAATATTGAAAAAAAGATAAAATATTAGAATTACCCGCTTCATAGTATTAAATGTAATTCAAAAATTTTTCCAGATTAACCGGTAACATAATAGACAAGAGCCGAAGCCCCTTTTATTCCGGCATCATTTTTAAGTTTAGCCGGGAGGACCTTAACCCGGTTCTGCAGCGGCTTTAGAACCCGCGAAGAAGTAGTTTTAATAACCTCATCAAATAAAGGTTTACCGAAGCCCGCAACGCCGCCGCCGATGATAAAAGTGCTTACGTCGAGCAGGTTGCTGACAGAAGCGAGCGCCGAACCTAAATACCTCCCTACGGCTTTAATAATGGAGATTGCATATTCATCCCCTTCTTCGGCAGCAATATCAATTATTTTCGGTGTAAGATTAACATAATCCTGTTCAATTAATTTATTTATTAAAGAACCGGGGTGATTGGGCAGTTCATCCTTTATGGAGTTTACCAGATACTGATTTCCGATAAAAGCTTCGATGCACCCGAAGGAGCCACAGTTGCATTTCGGTCCGTCAAAATCGATTGTAATATGCCCAATTTCTCCTGCAGCACCAAATTCTCCTCTATAAAGTTTTTTATCGATAATTACACCGCCTCCGACGCCGGTACCTAATGTAACCATTATAAATGAGTCGTATTTTCTGCCTGCGCCGAAAATCATCTCCCCGACGGCAGCGGCATTTGCATCATTCTCCACATGAACCGGAAGATTGAATTCTTTCTTAATTACTTTCCCTAATTCAATTTTTTCCCATCCCGGGAAATTAGGAGGATTTTCTACTGTGCCGGTTTTTAATGTAACAACTCCAGGAGCACCGATTCCAATCCCTTTAACTTTAATTTTGTTTTTATCTAAAACAGAATGTATCCCTTTTTTTATCTGTTTAATAACATTATCCGGACCTTTATCCGCCTCGGTATCCAAAGATGTTTTATACAAAGTCTTACCGTCATTGGATACTACCCCGATTTTTATGCTTGTCCCGCCAAGATCTATACCGACAGCATACTTTATTTTTTTTTGCATTATTGATCCGTGTAAAATTTATAGATTATACTATTTATGCAAATAGTCTGAATTGTAACTTATACAATTATTAGAAGTTTTAATTATTAAACTGCGCACTTACTATTTTTAATTCTTCAGGATAATTTATAACTCCCAGAGAAGTTGATACCGAAGGTTTTGCGTAAAGAGCAATTCTCGAGGAAGTCCTTCCGTAGCCGCCGATATTAAGAACAAGGTTTATTAAAGATTCATAATTTTTTTCTTTAAAGAAAGGAACCAGATCCAAATTAATTTGAAGAGGAAAGATTTCCGTTTCACCGGTGCCGGGGACAGATATAGGCGAAGAAATATTACCTGAAATAGTTTCTTTATCATCAATCAATAAGCGCCAGGGGAAGGATTTTATTGAAGCATTTGTTTTTGCATATCCGCCTTTTCCGTCATTTGGGTTCTTTGCTTCGATGTTAAGTGTAAATGAAACCGGCAGTGATCCCTGTGCGAAAGAGGAAGAAATTTTAAATAGATCCATGGCTTTAAAATCGCTTAATTTTGATTTATTCGAAACTTGAACCCCGCATAAAAGAAAGTTATTTGTTTGACCCAGTTTAAACTTTAGTCGTGCTATATTCATAAAAGTTTCGTATACACTGCATTCCAAGCCGATTAACGAAATTAAGGCGATTAAGAAAAATTTAAAGTATGGCAGTTTTCATTCACCCTATTTATAAATTTAAGAAATTAATTGTGATTCAATCCGTTCAATGATTGTTTGAGCCACTTTCAGGGCTTTTAAACCATCTTCCCCGGAAACAACCGGACGTTTTTTCTTCAATATTGAATCCACGAAGAGCTGCAGTTCATACTCAAGCGCATTTATTTCTTTGACCTCCGGCTGCTCATATACAAGTTTTTTTCTTTTTTCACCGACGCCTATTTCCCCGAAAGTTATAAGTGAAGAATCGATGCTTTGGTCAAGCGGCAGCAGCTTGTAAATTTCAGATACTCCGGTTATAAAATCCAATGACAAATATGTATCGCGCTGAAAAATTCTCATCTTCCTCATTTTTTTCTGAGAAATTCTGCTTGCAGTTACATTCGCAACAGCACCGTTCTCAAACTGAATCCTAGCATTTGCAATATCGATTGAATCGGACACGACGGCTACCCCGTTTGCATCCACTCTGCTTACATTGCTGTTAACAAGATTAAGAATAACATCAATATCGTGAATCATTAAGTCGAGCACTACAGCTACATCCGTTCCTCTCGGATTAAACTGCGCAAGCCTGTCTGTCTGCACAAACATCGGATTATTAATATATTTCTCTAAAGAAATTAAAGCCGGGTTAAATCTTTCTATATGTCCTACCTGCAGATTTAACTTTTTCTTATTTGAAATATCCACTAACTCTTCGGCTTCGCTTATAAGTGAAGTAATAGGTTTCTCCACGAATACATGAAGGTTATTTTCCAATGCTTTTTTTGCCAGCTTGTAATGTTCGCTTGTAGTTGCAGCAATGGAAACCGCGTGAGATGATTTCATCAAAGTATGCAGATTATTGAAGACTTCCGTATTATATTCACTCGCCGCAGAATCCGCCTGTTCAGGGTTAATATCATAAATTCCGACTAATTCGCAATTCTCAATCTGCTTAAACATTTTAATATGAAGCTTGCCCAAATGGCCGGTTCCGATTACGCCGACTTTCAATTTTTCCATTTATTATTTCCTTAATATTACCTGCTTAAAACCGTCCTGTATCCGATTATCCTGTCATATCCGCCGTAGTTCGGATCTCTATAATAAATAAATATATGATATAAATTTACAGTTTCCCAAAAATTCCCTTCCAGAAGAAGCCAATCGCTGTTTTTTATTTCATTATTTATAACATCAGCCGCTACATACTGGTAATCGTATACTCCTCTTTTCAGCTCAACGGTTTTAGAATAGATTCCGCCGGTATTTTCCATTTCATATTCGGCAAGAATTTTCCAATCGTTGAAAGCGCCGACAAGAAAGATGCTTTGAAATAATTCTTCAGGAGGACGAATAGAGAATTTTACATTTAAATAATCTGCGTATTCATTCCTGTAATTTGTATGAATGTAGCCTCCGTTCAAGTCTTTTCTGCCCGGCCTATAAAATCTTGAATATTCAATTCCGTCAAACTGGGCCCGGACATTTTTACTATTGAACCGATTAATATCCCTTAAATCAGTTTGACGGTATTCATTTCCCGGCTGAATATCCCTGATTATAAATGAAATTTTTCTATCTCCATCCCAATAAAATTGACGCGTGTTTGAATTAAAGTTTTTATCTGCAGCAACCGGATAATCGATCTTTTTATTCTCGACTATTTCTATATGATCGACATAAGCTGGAAAAAACTCTTCCGGCAGATAAAAATCAGTAGTAATATTAAACACATAACCTACTGAAAGAGGGTAATAAACTTTATCCTCGAGCTGTTCCTTTTTTAGGACTACATTCAAACCTATTTCGTTTTTTATAAAATAAAATCTGCCGGATGCATAAATTTTGGAAGTATCCTGTGAATCTGTAATAAAATATTTCCACTTCCCTGAAAACGGAAAACTTATATAATTTTCTTCATCCGGAAAACTGCCTTTAAAATGATAACGTGCATCCTGCACTGTAAATGGGAGGAGATCAAAATCCAGATTATAAGCAATATTTTCGCCGTAATTTTGGAGAAAGAGATTATCAACAGGGTTCCAATTTTTATCGCAGAATCTAAAAACTATATTTAAATTTGGTTCAAAACTGCCGTTAATATCGAACTCAATGGTTAGTTCCTCCTCGGAGGTAATTACAGGAAGTGAGGCTTCATCCTGGAGCCGGTAAGTTTTTAAAGTTTTTATTTCGAACTGGGCATAACCTGCTTTAAACAAAAAAATTAGGCATAAGAGAAAGAAAAGCTGCTTCAAAATTAATCCTTTAGATGTTAAATATTTCCGCGCATTTAATGGAGCTGTAGGGAACAAAAATTTTTATAAAATGATTTTCCCTTTCGGTTTCAAGAAGCAGCCCGTCTTCAAAAATAGAAATCAGCTTTCCTGTTTTAAAAACAATTTCGTAAAAAGGAAGATTGGATGACGGATCTATGGTAACACCGTAATTTTCGTGCAAAGTTATATTCAGGGTTTTACCCAAATATTCATTCCAATTCATCTTCATGAATTTTTCTCCGCTAAGTAAATTAATCGGAAATCCCAAGCAGCATTTTAAATTCTTTCTTCAACTGATCAAAATCGCTGCATAAATAATATTTTCTTAGAATTTGAGCGGCTTTTACTTTTTCCCCTGCATTAAGATAATTTACATAAGCAGATGCGACCGCTCCTAAAATTTCTTTTGACGATGCACAGCTGTCAGCCTGCCATCCGTATTCCTCTATAAATTCAATTAGACCTTCATTCTCGGATATTAAAAAGTCATACATTTCATCATTATTCAAAAAAAATTCGGAGTTTTCATATTTCCAGCAATTTAAAGGACTAAAGAAAAATTCCGATTTTAAATTATATTTATCGAAATCACAATTACCGGATATAATTATCACTTCATCCGTTTCATCATTAATCTGGAAATTCGGATACATTTTACCGGAGTTAACTGAATCGACCAGGTAAAAAGAATCTACAGTATTAAATAGAAAAATTTTATAAACAGGTTCTCCATTAATAGAAATTGAGTCGATGACAATATATTCATCAATGCCATCCATATCGAGATCCGTAGTATACTCTGAAGGATTAAAGAATGATTTTTTAAATATCAATGAATCATACTTATCGTAAGCGGATAGAACATTTCCCACAATTTTTGCGGTGAAGAGATTGAATTCAGTTCGTCTATTCTGACTAAAAGAAACTGCTGAAATTAAAGATAATTGAACAAAAAAAAAGAAAAAAAACTTCATTATAGAGTTAAAATACGGGCATTTTGCTAAATATAAAAGAGCAAATCAATATACCGGCATTATTAAATATTTTTAATTTCATTAACCAATTTCGAAATTGCTTCTTTTGAATCACCGAAGTACATCAAGGTATTCGGCTTAAAAAACAACTCATTTTCAATACCTGCATAACCCGGATTAAGCGAGCGTTTATTAACCACAACTATTTTTGCATAATCAACATTTAGAATGGGCATACCATATATAGGGCTGCTTTTATCATGCCTTGCTGCAGGATTTACAACATCATTTGCCCCAACGACAAATGCAATATCTGTGTTGTTAAAATCGTCGTTAATATCTTCCAATGCATAAAGTTTTTCGTAAGAGACATTTGCTTCAGCTAAAAGCACATTCATATGTCCGGGCATTCTTCCTGCAACCGGATGAATTGCAAAACGGACATTTACTCCTTTCTTTTCAAGAATATTTGTTAAATCTCTTACTGCATGCTGCGCCTGTGCAACTGCCATCCCGTAACCCGGAACAATTATTACACTGCTGGAAACATCGAACAGCATAGCGAGCTCCTCGGAGTCTACCGCTTTCACATCTCCCATTGGGTGCACGACTCCCCCTTCAGGTAAGGAACCTGCCGAAGCCCAACCGCCAAGGAGAACATTCATTAAGGAGCGGTTCATTGCTTTGCACATAATATTCGTTAAAATAATTCCTGATGCACCTACTAGGGCGCCTGCTATAATTAATTCGTTATTCTGCAGAACAAATCCTGTAGTAGAACCGGCCAATCCCGAATATGAATTTAGAAGAGAAATAGCAACAGGCATATCGGCTCCGCCGATCGGAAGCACCAAAAGAATCCCAAGTATTAAGGCTGCGAATGTAATTAATAAAGTTAATTCAACTGATTCTGGATTTGCTGCTACATAGGCACCGGAACCTAAAACAAATAACAAAAGCAAAGCATTCAGGGGATGCTGAAGAGGATACTTAACTACTTTGCCGGTCACCAGGCCCTGGAGTTTACCAAAAGCAATCATTGAACCGGTAAATGTAATTCCGCCTATTAGTAAACTTAAAATAATTGCGATACCGGTATTAACCGGGATATTCGGCGTGATCTTATAGAATTCTGATAATGCAACAAGCGTTGATGCCCCGCCTCCGAATCCGTTCAGCATTCCAACCATCTGCGGCATTCCGGTCATCGGCACTCTGAGAGCTAAGATTGTCCCGGCTGCTGAACCAATGATGACACCTATTATTATCCATTCATATGTTAAAATATGCTGATCAAGAAGAGTAACAATGATAGCTATAGCCATTCCAACAGCTGCATATAAGTTCCCCTGCCTTGCAGTTTTTGGGGAACTTAACTTCTTAATTCCTAAAATGAAAAATATTGATGAAATCAGGTAAGAGATCTCGATTATTATTCTCATATGTCCTACCTCTTCTTAAACATCTTAAGCATGCGGTCGGTTACTAAGAAACCCCCGACGACATTTATCATTGCAAAAATTACTGCGACTAAACCCAAAATTGTGCTGATTGTATATTGTTCCATCCCGGCACTTAACAGTGCTCCTATTATTGTTATTCCGGAAATAGCATTTGAGCCGGACATTAGAGGTGTATGTAATGTAGGTGGGACCTTAGTTATCAGTTCAAACCCTACAAAAATAGCCAGTACAAAGACATAAATTAACATTAAAAATGTTCCATCCATAAATATCTCCTAATATTTTATACTTGATAAAAATTTAATCTTGAATTTTAATTTCAAATCAGATTTTTCACTCTTTCGTTTACAACTTCCCCGTTGAATGTAATTAATGCTCCCTTTACTATTTCATCTTCCCGATTCAATTCTAATTTTCCATTCTTAGTTATATAAGTGATGAGCGCCAGCAGATTCTTTGCGTACATTTCACTTGAATGAGTTGGCACAAGGCTAGGAAGGTTCGGCTCGCCGATAATTGTTACTCCGTATTTTTTTACGGTTTTTCCTTTTTCGCTCAATTCACAGTTGCCGCCGAATTCAACAGCCATATCAAGAACAACGCTTCCCGGCCTCATATTCTTGATCATTTCTTCCGTAATAAGGAGGGGCGCTTTCTTCCCCGGGACCAAAGCAGTAGTTATAACAATATCTGCCTGTGTAACATGTTTAAAAATTAAATCCTTCTGCTTTTTTAAAAATTCCGGTGAAGCTTCCTTCGCATAGCCTCCTGCATCCTGCATGCTTGCATCGGTTTCAACTTCAATAAATTTTCCGCCGAGCGACTGCACTTCTTCTTTAACAGCAGGTCGAACATCGGATACTTCAACTACTGCTCCCAGCCTCCTGGCAGTTCCAAGGGCCTGGAGCCCGGCAACCCCTGCTCCCATTATAACAACTTTTGCAGGAGAGATTGTACCGGCTGCAGTCATTAGTAACGGGAAAATTTTTCCTAACTCATTAGCACACATAATTACACTTTTATACCCGGCGATGTTTCCCTGGGAACTTAATGCATCCATTTTTTGGGCTAAGGTTGTTCTAGGAATCATATCCATTGAGATGGTATTAATTCCTTTTTCCGCACACAGTTCTGAAATCTCCGGATAATTTAAAGGATATAAAAATGTAATTAGAAAAGTGCCCTTTTTCATCAAATCGATTTCATTTACCGGCCGCTGGACTTTTAAAATAACATCAGCGGAGGAGTATAATTCTGTAACATTCTCAACTATCTCTGCACCGGCTTCTTTATATTTTTCATCTAAAAAACCGGCATGCAGCCCGGCATTTTTCTCAATGCGAACTTCATAACCAAGCTTTATTAATTTCTGTGCGACTTCTGGAGTTGCCGCCACTCTATTTTCACCCGGTATAGTTTCTTTCGGAACAGTTATTATCAATGTAATTCTCCTCATCAGGGCGGAGAGCCCTGAAAAAATTAATAAAAATTCCAGTAAAACTAATTGTTTTTTTTAGAAAACGAAATATTCTAAAATTCTGAACAGTCTGAATATCCCGTCGAAAATTGAACGAAAAAGATGTAAATAAAGTAAAAATAACCTCCTAAACTTAGCACAATATTTGATTATTTTATGTGAAGGAAACGAATATGACGATACGTATAACATATAAGATTAATGATTCTGTGGTATCCGAGAGGAAGCTGTTATTCCATAAATTATCTGACCTTACAAGATTTATTTATAGAATAAACTCCAATCAGAGTATTAGAATCATCAACTACCGGATTGTATAAAATTATTTGAATCGGATAAGAACAGCTGATTATTTTTAACCTTCCGCATGTAAGAAGTTCCGAAATTAATTTTTACCGACAAAATCCAAAAGTTTAAACCGCTGAATCAGGCTGTTCGTGAGTTAGACAATGAATCGCTCCTAATCCCCAAACTAAATCAACCGAATGGATCCCAACTACTGAACGATCCGGAAAATTTTCGCTCAAAATACCCAGTGCAGTTTTATCTTTAGGATCATTAAAAGTAGGAACCAGGATATAATTATTTGAAATGTAAAAATTAGCATAACTTGCGGGCAGCCGTTCTCCTTTAAAATACAGCGGATCGGGCATAGGCACTTCGATGACATTCAAAGGTGAACCATCCTCCAATGCGGCTCCATCCAGTTTTTCTTTATTTTCCTTAAGCGCCGAAAAGTTTTCATCTTTCGGATTATTTTCTTGAACAATAATTACCGTATTTTTATTGATAAACCTGCAAAGGTCATCAACATGGCCATGTGTATCATCCCCGGCAATCCCTTTCCCCAGCCAAATAATGTTTGTTATTCCTAAATATTTCTTAAAAACTTCCTCATAATCCTTTTTGGTAAAACCGGGATTTCTCACCTGTATATTCTGATCCAGAAGACATTCTTCGGTAGTAACTAAAGTCCCTGATCC
>Ga0105094_10001165_pt1 | contig 13733 bp, 11 predicted proteins | sample PPLLak1March2015_2_FD_87023 | JGI IMG/M metagenome (GOLD analysis project Ga0105094, IMG submission 87023) | Freshwater sediment microbial communities from Prairie Pothole Lake near Jamestown, North Dakota, USA - PPLs Lake P8 Core (3) Depth... | ecosystem: Environmental > Aquatic > Freshwater >...
CGGAAACTAAAGGTAGACATAAGTTTTGAAATCCTCCCCCTTCCAACATTTACGCCTCCTCCTACACCGACTTTAGGACCTACAGCAACTCCGCGTGCGCCCAGGAATAATCCTCCTGAGGAAAAATCTACTCTCCAGCAATACCCACCACCACCAACCCCAACCTTACCATTTATTGGGCCATATCCATAACCTTTCAGAAACCCTGGTGAAATCCAACGATGAATAAAGATAATCCTGTAAGAAATGCAAATATTTCTAACAAATAATTATTGCTCATCAGGAACCACACCTAAACCAAGTGTCGAGGTGAAATTATCGAATTTCCAGCTGAAACTGAGCCTGTCAGTCTTTGATGATAATGGGTCCATATTCTCGGAGGAGGTCAATCACCCGGAAGAAAGTAATATCGGTCATCATCTTATTATCATAAAGGCTGTGGCTCCAACCCATCCTGAACTGTCCGATGACTTCATGGCCGCGGTGCAACGTGACCAGCAAGTCATTGAGTGAGGTGGCATCGTCGATCACGAAGGATATTTTTCCCCTCAACGAACATTTGCAGCTTTTCTCGTTGCTATACAACCTGAATACCAAACTCCACCATCTGGATAACGACAATAGGAGAGATCGTAACTTGAACTGCTGTAAACGTATGTGTCAAATACCGTAGCTCCGTCCGTCCCCAGCAAATATACATCGTCACCATCGTTATTGAGATAACTCGAAACATCAATCACATAATAATCGTATGGCAAAAGATATGTTCCTAATGGTATCTGCTCAGGTACTTGACCCCCACCAATCAAGTCATCTATCCACATCCCACCGATGTCTAATTCCACTCCGGTTGTATTGTAGATTTCTATCCACTCGCTCGTGAAAAGGGTCTGTGGCGCTGGTAAGAACTCATTGATCACCACTTGACCTATTACCGGCTTGCTTGGGGTTGTATTGGGTTCAGGGTCCGTCGCCACATACACATCTCCAGAGACTGTGTATGTCAATCCTTGTGTAACGATGATTTCCACGTTCCCATTCACAATTACAGCATCATAATAATCCCGATCAGGATCCCCTTCCTGTGTGAAGTATTGCTTGGTGCCATTCGCATGAAGTCTGTCAAGTACATCTTGATCGGGATGGCCATAGGTATTGGTGCTGCCCACGCTGTAAACTGCCGCAACTGGATCGAGTGTATTGACATAATTAACATTCGTCGAATGCGATGACCCGTGGTGATTGACCCGAATGGCTTCTACTGCCTGGTCGATACGCTCAGCTACAATCGTTTCAACATCATTGTAAACATAATCAAAACCGCTGGTTTCATACTCTCCATCCGTGTCCCCGCCGGTTACATAATCAAATTTTCCCCATTGCAGCCAGATGGTGATGGAGTAATCGTTTTCTGAAGGTGGCAGCGTTTCATCCGTATGATCTCCAGCAACGGGTGTTGTGCCATCCTTCATCATAACGCCATCCGCATCCACCTGCACGATTGTCACGGTCACACCTTCAGCGAGTCCCAGATCAATTTGAGTGCTGGATCCAAGTTGAGCTATTTCTCGAATTTGACCGCCACGGCTGTTGGGATCGGTCGCCCAACAAACCCACTTTTCAGCAGTACCTGACGTCGTCCCTGCGTTATGCCACACAATTTCTGTAATAGGATCGCATATTCCGTCACCATTGCCGTCATTCCAGACACCCCCATCTCGATCGATCAGCACATCCGCTGTGATGCCTTGCTGTTCGAGCAGTGACCAGATTCCCCCTTCACCAGCGTAGCCGATATGATCCAGATGCCAATGGGTTCCCATCACATAATCCAGATGTGATCCTCCGGTTAGCCTCCGGATTTCGCTGGCCACCCAAGTCGCGCCTGAATTGGTGTTCCAACTGGGTTCCATTATGTCGATTAGAAGTGTTTTCCCCGTTGGACCGATGAGTAGCTGAGAATCCCCCTGTCCAACATTTAACACATGGATTTTCATTTCACCCTCTAGACCGGGGACTGTGCTACCTTTTGTCACAACTGGGAGAAATATATTGTAATCATTTGCAGTTTCGGTATTTATCACTCTTGCATAGCCTGATTGAATATCCAGGCTACTAAAAGGAGCGGCAATAAAAATCACCAAAATACATACTTGGATTATATTCTTAACTCGGATCATGGCAGCCCTTCTCTTTACACACATTACCTTTGGAAATATCTCCCCCCACTATGCCAACCTGCTGAATGCTACTTTCACTTAGAATAGCGCAATTTGAATTACAACACAAGGGAAGCCGCTAATCTATAGACCCAAAACCTATGGGTAACAAGTTTTGTCAATAATCACGCCCTCTCCATCCCTCAAGATCGCACAATCACCGTTATTTCCCCAAATAGCAGATTTGGATTTATAGTTGAAGCCGCACCAATCAGGCTGTTCTTCATTAGTATATATCCGGCAAGTCTGCCCTGGTTCAATTTTGAAAATAGGGAACATAAAGATATGGTCGGATTCATCGCTCAGTGTCCATCCTTTTAGCTGAATTGCTTCCACATCATCATTCCGAATCTCTACATACTCATCTGGTTCGTGAGTACCCATTTCCCCATCATAAAAAACCTTTGTAATTTCAATATGGTAAATTTCATCGTTAACCTCGTTATAATAGCCTGCCGGCGGTGTATCAGAAAAAGGATCGCCATAGATTTCCGCTTTCATGCCGCTGAAGCCCACATCACTTTCAAACGCTGCCTCCATAATAGCTATAAAATCGTCCATGCAAGAACCATTGCCATCCGCTTGTGCATATCCACTTTGTATCAGATGGCGATTGACGAAAGTATCATCCACAAAGACAAACCTTAATAGAACGCCATCAGCATCCCTTCCGCCTTCATCTTCAACTAAGGTGACAGTTTTACCCAGAACAAGTTCCTTATTGATTTCTACGGCTTGTTTAAACAATGGCTGGCCTTCAACAATGGTATTTAGTCCAAGATACCGTACCCGAACGATGGATCCATCTCCCAGTTCTACCTCAATTGTTCTTCCATCGATAACCCCTTCTACCACGCCAATTACACGGGGAGTGTCTCGCGGAATGCATTCAAGATCATCATCCACTGGCAGTGTCGGTGTAAGAATTTTGGCTGCCTCTGGGCTGGGTTGTACAACTGCACCTTCTGGCGTCATAATTAAATCGATTGACGAATCAATCATTATCCCTTCTGCATTTCTCAGGGTGGCCATGTCCCCCCCAGTATTATCCCAAACCCCCGAACCACCATTCCGAAAATTGAACCCACACCATTCCGAATGATCTTCATTCGTGAATATCCGACATTCCTGATTAGGTTGCATCTCATATCTGGGGAAAGTATAAACATGGTTGGATTGACTGTCGTGCAATATCCATCCTTCCAGTTGAACTGCTCTCATATCCTCATTGCGAATGACCACATACTCATCCCCTTCTTGATCCTTCGTCCCATCGTAGAAAATACCTACAATAATGATTTCTTCTGGATCAGTCACCCATCTTACGTAAAAAATCCCTACCACCGCTGACACAAACAATATACCGACAAGTAGCCATTTGTCTCTTACTCTTTCTTTTGATACAAACGTAAATATGGTTGTGATGCCACCAAGGATCCCTATTAAAGCCTCATAACTGGGATCGTTATAAAACCCGATAGAAGACACCAGAACAACAAGCAGCCCTATAACAATGCCGGGTTCAATTTGTTGCCTTGCCTTATGTTCTAATTTTTCTTCTTTTATTTCTCTTTGCTCTTGGCTTTGGTCAATGTCTGTCATTTTTACCTTATGGTTTTCATTTGCCCACAGCTACATACGGTAAAGCCGCCCACGTTTCCTTTCGCGTGAGCGGCTTTCTAATTGTCATCATCATTGTTGCCACGCACCCGTCTGCGTGTGCCATAACGGGCATGCAAACACCATGACCCGTTTATTTTCTGTTGTTAGTCAAAGTATAGATGACATTTCCATTCCACACAAGTGACATCTCTCCTAAACCGTAGCCATTCAGATTATCACATCCCCATCTATCGGTTCCTCCCATCCTCATCCCACGTCTGCTGCACTGGTAGCAGCCACAATCGTTCTGTGCTAGTATCTCAATGGCTGCATATTCGGCTGGTCAACTACATTCAGGGAAATCAGCACCATTCCTCCCCGAATTAGAGTCCGTTCATTTTCTCAGTTGAATCTACCAGTATCAGCTGTACTGGCCCATCCAAATATTTTGCTGCGTTGGGTCGCACTACCATTTCCCAATCATGATATCCAGTGGCTTCCACAAGTAGCTCCGCCTCAGCACCTACAGGTATTTCTGCCCTGTATTCACCAATATTGTCGGCATAAAATTCAATAATTGGTTAATCTTCTCTAACAATCCTGATTGTAAGATTATTCGTCCTTACTGGGTCCCCTGTGAGCATATCCACGACTTCCGTTATCTTGAATACAAACGGCTTTGGTGTTGTCACGGGGATTGAAGTCGTCTGAATAGGGCTGCGGCTCATAAGGCGCACAACCAGAGCCATTACTATTAGAAGTGAATTTTTATTAAGAAACACGATGATCATCTTCGAACCCAACAATTTATGTATCACACACCCGACAATGGTCAGGAGGAGCTTTCTCAGTGGCTTCCCTATCGGAGGCCATAACTTCTTTCAACTCAAGCCGCCGGCCATGTTTCTCACACAAAGGTGAACCATCTTTGCCTGGTTTTGGATACTCATACAGCGAAAACATTCGGTTGGGGGTGATGTCTAAATACCAGGAAAATTCCCCGCCAGACTGTTCAGTCATAGTATTTTGTTTATATCAGCTTCTACCAAAATCAAAGAAATTCTCGGGTTTCGAGAACAAAGAGATAATGCTCTGAAGCGACGACGACACCATCTATGAGCGGTCTATTTGGCTTCAAGGTATTGATTTGACATGATTATGGGATACGCCAAGTGTGGTCGTTCCGAATGCTCCAGTAATACCAATGAGATGTGACAAATGTTACCTGACAAGATAGCGATATTTTTGTTTAATGGACTAGGGGGAAGGGAGGCATGATGAGTCGAATAAAGAAAGTTGCAATAGGTGTTCTGAGCCTAATCGTTCTTTGTTGTGTCTGCGTTGGTAGTGTGATTGTGGCAGATAGGGTGGGGCTGATACCTGAGTCATCAATCCAAATTCCACCAGATGAAACGTCATTAACCACTTTAGCACCAATTACTGTAACCGCAGAAGCTCTACTCAATACGAGTACGGTTGAACCTTTCCCTACAATACCACCAACAGACGTACCTACAAGCGCGCCAAAAGCTATAGCTACAATTGGTTCAACTGTAATCGCTTTACATTTACCGGTTGTTATTAGGCCGCCAATTCCAGACATTGCATCGGCTTCTTGCATACCGAGAAACACTCAAATTCAAAAAGGATTAGTTGTGAATGTCGTGGATGGCGACACAATCGATGTGCAACTGGAGGATGGGAATACCTCCCGTATTCGGTATATTGGCATTGATACACCCGAACAAGATAGGCCGCTATATGACGAGGCGAAACAAGCAAATTCAGAGCTTGTTTTTCAGAAAAATGTCCTACTCATTCAGGACGTGTCGGATGTAGACGGTTTTGACCGATTGCTTAGATATGTGATTGCTGATGACATTTTTGTAAACCAAGAATTGGTGAGGTTGGGATTGGCAAATGCCGAATCCTACCCTCCCGATCTCGCCTGTGATGCTGCTTTTTCATCTGCTCTGATGGAAGCCCGAGCAGCTGCTGCTGGATTGTGGGTGCCGACACTTACACCTGCACCATCGACCCCAATTGTTGAGATCATTAGTGTAAACAAACAAGATGAATATGTTGACATCGAAAATAATGGAAATATCGATGTAAATTTATCGGGCTGGTTATTGGTATCAGAAAAGGGAAATCAGTCTTGTCCTTTATCAGGTATTCTGAATGTTGGTGAGACTTTAAGAATTTGGGCAATGAATTCCCAAAATGGGGGGTTTAGTTGTGGTTACGACACAAATATCTGGAACAATTCAGACCCTGACCCTGCTGTACTTTACAATCCTCAAGGAATAGAGGTGAGTAGAAAGTAAGCAAGCGAGATGTATATAGTGGGTCCATGAAGTTGGTCTGTACGCGTAATACTTGATTATTGGGGGTGAGAGGCAAATAAAACCCCCGTGCAAATATTCTGCACGGAATCACAAGAATTCACGGTCTTTTTGTCCAGCAGTATCTAAAACTGGACTATTCCTAATCCTCGATAGTGATCGTCCGTTCGCTCATGCCAGGCATGCAGGCCGAAGCAGCTGAATTGATTGATAACCTGATCACGCCAGTCGCAGTGCAACTTGATACGACCGATGTCAAATCCTGATTACGGTTACAAAATGGTTGCAAATGAAACCAGCCCTGAAACAACTATCAACCAAAACACTCCCATATATGGCTATCCACAAACAGAAACCCCCTTACTGTATAAATTGTATGCGGTGGGTACAGGATGCTTAAAATGCACCCCCACATATGGCGCAAGCGCAGAAATTTCACATTCGGTGGCTATATGTGGATAGTGCTCTATCAAGCCAAGATACTAAAAAGACATTCAGGGACAAAAACCCCCATATCTGGGGGTTAAAAGGTGGGCGGAATAGGGCTCGAACCTACGACCTCTTCTGTGTAAGAGAAGCGCTCTGACCGACTGAGCTACCCGCCCGCGCCGCGAATTATACCGCAAAATATCTATCTTCGGTTGCATTGTCTCGATTAAGCCAAAAAATCTATCCCCGCTCCCACACTACGAGTAAAATAAAATAGATATCAATTCCTGCGGAGGAAGTATGTCTGCACCTATCCTATCGATCATTGGTAAATCAAGGTCCGGAAAAACCACTCTCCTGGAAAAATTGATCCCCCTGGTGAAGGCTAAAGGCTACAGAGTAGGCACCATCAAGCATCACTCCCATCCAGGGTTCGAGATTGATTTTCCCGGTAAAGACACCTGGCGACATGCACAGGCCGGAAGTGATCACGTGGTTATTGCTGCCCCCGACAAGATTGCTTCGATCCGCTCCCTTGAACATGCTCTGACGATCGACCAGATTGCATCAATAATGGATGATGTAGATATAATTTTGACCGATGGCTTTAAGCGTGCGGGTAAACCTGCCATCGAAGTTGTGCGCGCCGAAGAGGGGCTGGATATTATCGGCGACCCGCATCAATTGTTAGCAATCGCCACAGACACACACTTGGATACCCCAATTCTCCAGCTCGATTTAAATGACCTCCAGGCTATTCTCCAAATCATAGAAAAACAACTCCTCAGCTAATATTCAAGTGTACTCATTCATGCAATAGATTTTTATCATCTATGATCTGGAGAAAATTTGCTGTCATGACCACATATAACACTTTGGATTGCATTTGCAATCTAAATATGATAAACTGTATAAAACTGGAAACACTGGTGTGATTTGGTAGCCCTGGTTCACCACTCACCGTTTGCGTCTTAAACAGGCAATTAAGCAGGAGGAAAATCATGTCTTACGAAGAACGCATCCGCCACGAACGACCGAATATGTCAAAGAGTTTTGCCAAGTTAGGAGATTTTCTTCTCGATTCTTATGTCGAAGCCGCTTTTATGACCGCCAGTGAACTAGCCCAGACTCTTAACCTGGATGCTGCTACGGTTGTTCGATTTTCTCAACACCTGGGTTATTCTGGTTTTCCCAAACTCCAGCGCGAGATTCGCCAACGCGTGAAAAATGATCTCCTGATCCGCCCCAAGCAAGCTGCCGAACCTCAAAGTGTAACGGGGATTGTATCGAATGCGATGACCGAGGTCATCCTGGGGATGGATCAAACTCGCATTTCATTAGACAATGAGGCTCTGGACAAATTAGTAGATGCCCTGGGGCAGGCCAGGCGGATCGTGGTGCTGGCTGAAGGCCCAGCCCAACCCACAGCATATAGTTTAGTACTCTTCCTGGAACAGGGTGGTTTCCCAATCTACATTGCACGCGCGGGTATCGCTGATCTGGCAAGAACGGTTAACATTGCTCACTCCCAGGATCTACTCCTGGCATTAGAAGTTGCCGGGCAAGCGCCCTATATCGCTCGGGCAATGGGTGAAGCACAACAACGAGGAATTCCCACAGCAGCCATTGTGGGCTCAGCATCGCTGGCATCCGCCCGCTATGCGGATATTGTGTTAGCCGCACAGGCTCACCCATCCCTGGGAGTGCGGCTGGTGGCTATCGAGGCCATAGTTTATGCTTTAGCCCAGGTTCTGCACTGGAAATTTGCGGATCGTTTTATGGGCACCGAACAGGCGATTGTGGAGCTCTCCGAGAAGATCCAACAGCCACTAGACTGATTAACTGGAACATTTCAGCCAGCATTGAGCCAGGTGTTCTATGCGTATTATTCGCTATCGCTATCAGCAAGAACCAGCGCGCTTCGGCTGGGTCTATGAAGACAGGGTGGGCCCAATCGAAGGTTCAATTTTCGGAAATTTTCGACGCACAGAGGCTACCCTGCCACTTAGCAGTGTGCGCTTGCTAGCACCAGTGGAACCTTCCAAGATCATTTGTATCGGACGCAATTATGTGGCGCATGCCAAAGAGCAGAATGCGGACGTGCCTGAAGTTCCGCTACTCTTTCTCAAACCCCCCAGCTCGATCATTGGACCTGGGGACAAAATCTTACTCCCCCCCCAATCAAAACAGGTGGATCACGAGGCAGAGTTAGTCGTTGTTATCGGCCGGCGAGGACGCTGGATTCAGCCAGAAGATGCTTATGGATACGTGCTGGGATGTAGTGCTGGAAATGATGTAACCGCTCGCGATCTGCAAAGAAAAGATGGTCAATGGACCCGCGGTAAAGGTTTTGATACTTTTTGTCCGCTGGGTCCCTGGATTGAGACAGATTTCGCTGACGCAGATGCGATAGTCTCCTGTCATGTAAATGGGGAGATGCGCCAGATGGCTTCCACTCGCGATATGGTCTTCTCCGTCAAACAGCTCATCGCTTACATTTCGTCTGTGATGACTCTCGAACCGGGAGATTTAATCTACACCGGAACTCCCGCAGGGATCAGCCCATTACAAGACGGAGATATCGTCACGGTGACGATTGAGGGTATTGGTGAATTGACGAACTCGGTCGCCAAAGAATTTTCATCCTAAAATCAGCAATCAATACATTACGTAATATTTTCCGAAAAACAATTAGAAAGCAGTTTCCATCCCCCAGGCAAGTCCCAGTGGAATCATAACCAGGCCTAAAATTGGTTAAGCATCCACTGGGCCTTACTTATAAGTAAGCTCCGCAATGTATGTTGATAAACGATGGAATAACGAATTTTGTTATAATGAATTCATCCGGGCGGTAGCCTTCGGCGATGCTGGAATAATCAAACGATGCAACTCGATATAAACACCGCCATACAGACTGCAACAATTATCGCTCTGGTTGCAGCTGCCTTCAGCTTGTGGCAAGGAATTCGCAATATCCAGAAGGCCCGCCAATTACCTTTCTTCCGGATGCGCCGCGAAACCAGCCTGCGCGGGTGGCGTCTGCTGGTCTGGGCTATCTTTTTGCCTGTTCTGGCTTTCTTGCTAAACAACCAGCTAGAATCTGTGATCTATCGTTTCTATCCGCCGACTGCTACAGTCACCATTACACCCACCATCACCCTTACCCCAACCATTTCTCTCACACCCACCATCACCCTCACCCCAACCATCACGCTGACCCCTTCTGTCTCGGATACGCCTACGATCACGCCAACGCCATTTGTCCCGCTATCTATCCAATCAAATTTCGAAAGCACGGTTACCCCCAATCCCCAGGCAGTTTTCAGTGAATTGCAATTCACCGATGGCTTGGATTCACTGTACCGCCCGATCAACCCGGGGGTCGAATTTCAAAATCCAATTGATCATATGTATGCTGTATTCAGTTATGACGGCATGGTAGCAAATTCACAATGGTCTGCGCTGTGGTACCGCAACGGTGAATTAGTGCATTATGAGACCAAACCCTGGGACGGAGGTACCGGCGGATTGGGCTATACTGACTGGCAACCTGATCCTTCTGAATGGCATCCAGGCACCTACGAAGTGCAAATATTCACTGGATTGGAGTTCAAACGTTCTGGATTCTTCACGGTAATCGGAGATCCACCAACCCCACAACCCACCAATACCCCTACACCGACCGCCACCGCCACGCGCACCCCGACACCGACGCGTACGCTGCGACCCACATTCACATTGACGCCTACACGCACATTGCGAGCTACAGCCACCATTACCCCGGTCCCATCCCCGACTCTGACCCGCACGCCATATATTTCGCCCACGCCAACCCCCAGCCGCACACCCTGGCCAACAGCAACCCCCAATACACCGCTGCCTACGATCACACCCCAACCTACCCGTACTTATACACCGGTCACCCCTTCCATTACTCCACAGCCAACCATTAATCGCACACCCTCACCTACTCCACGCTAACCAATCCAAAACTGCATTTTGCTCCACACAAATCCCATTCACACAGAACCCTATTGGAGATGACAATAAAAACGACATAAATCTTGCTATCACTGGTGTTGTGCTCAATGCTGCTGCTAAACAGTGAAAGCTCATCTGCACATGGTGGTATCACCATCGATGGCGATTGCTCAACTGATTGGGGGTCCTCGGTTCCTGCGCAAATCCATACCAGCCAGTTATTCTCAGAAGGCGGCGGAACCGAATGGGTCTATCGAGGCGCCAGTGGAGATGCTCGCATCGATCCCGATGGGCAAGGCACAGAATCCAATAATGATATCGTGGAAGTTCGCTTCACCGGAGATCCCACTTATTTGTACTTCTGCGTGAAGATGGCGGATATCACCGATTGGAGCATACCCAATATCAATATTGCTGTAGATACCGACAATTTAGTTACCGATGATTCCGTAGGCTGTATCGGTGATGATACCTGTACAACACCTTCTTTGTGCAACAGATTGCCTAGTTATGCCATAGACAGCCCGATAAATTATGTCGAGAGGCAATTTAATGCACATTATAACGGGGTGGACGCGAATCCATTTAACTCAGAATTCGGAGAGAATTTCCAAGTACTATTCGATACAGATCCTTCCAGTTGGGGTTGCGGGGAGGTAAATACTGCAATAGCCAATGAAGACACAAGCATCGTGGAAGGTAAATTAACATGGGCATTTCTAGGTTATGGAGGTGTTCCGTGTATTGAGTAAAAAATTAACCTCACGACTTATCGGAATAGCCCAAATTACAATGATAACGGCGACACCACCGTAAATCGAAATGATCATGATGGCGTCGATTTAATGGGTGGAACACCTGGATCAAGTCAGGATGCCTGGGATAGAAATTTTTCCGACGGGGCTCTCTCAAGTTTCCACCTGCTAAGATTTGACCCACCCACTGCAGTTGTACTCCAGGATGCCCACGCTTCTGCACAGCCCTCCAGCGAACCGGTCTTGATTGGGTTACTCTTGCTCAGCTTACTGGTCTTCATCTGCTTGAAATTTTTCCGCAAACACCAGATTGCCTGAAGGTCTATCTGTGCTAGAAATAAAACCCCCTGCTTACCGTATATCCATCGAGTAAGCAGGGGAAATATCTGATTAACGTTTTTCTTCAGGGAGTCTGGCTGGCCATATGTTCTAGCAATGCTCGCGCCAGCAGGGTATCATCCTTAGCCCGATGGGTGTTAAGCAAATCAATCCGGCATTGTCTGGCAGCATCCTCAAGGCGCTGCCAGCGAAATTCTCCCCGGTAACCAACCTGTCCATAGTAGGCAGCATAAAGCTTCATCAAGCAAAACCGGTCCCACTGGGAGGAATCCATCAACAAACGATGGACCCGGTTGGATTGCTGCATCATTTTTAGATCAAATTCAGCATTATAAATCCCCACCAGCCTGCCTGATAAAACAGAAAGAACTGTTGGCCATACTTCGGGCCAGGTTGGTGCATCTTTAACCATCTGATTGGTGATGTTATGCACGCGTATCACATCTGCCGGGATTGGGCGTGTTGAACGCACCAGGGTGTCCACAAGTACGGTCCCATTATGATCAACAACACAAATCTCCACAATCTCGTCCAGGGGACCCAACCCGGTAGTTTCCGTATCTAAATAAAGAGGCTGGAGGCGCAAGTACTCCTGTGCTTTCAGGATGGCTGTCCGCCGAGCCTGGATTGAAGTAACCATTGTTCCTCCCAGTGCAAGTGCTGTTTATAGATTAGGAGTTACACAGTTCCGGGGAAAACCCAAGTGCGTAAGTCTTATCTTATCATTATCCGCGCCATGAGATAACAGCATTTTCTCAGGCAGTAAACCGCCACGATATCACCTGGCATAAAAAATGTAGAGCTGTTACGAGTTGGTTAAGTGGACTAATTAAGGGTAAAATAGGCCAATGTCTTTGAAACAATTGGCACAATCCTGGATTTACGACCATAAGCTTTGGGTACTCCCCCTCCTGGCTTTTTTTGTTACCTGGCTTTTGAGCTGGTTTGGCCTGGTGGGTGTTTTCGGAGCTACGAGCGCCAGGGTAATTCTCATCACTACATCCTCTGGATTAATCGCCTGGCTGGTTTATCTGCTGGTCCTGCTAAGACAGAATAAGCAAGCAAGCCAGCTAGAGATCCTCCGCCTTTCCAACCTGACTGAACAAGCAAATGCTCGCATGGCAGGGGTATTTCAATTAAGCTCCGTGTATGCACACGCAGCCAGTGAAAACGAGGTCATCGAAACATTATTGAAGCTATGCCTGGAGCTTACCGGCGCCCAGGGTGCATCATTTGTCCCCCTGGATGATCGTGGCCAACCTATGGCCGCACTGGCACGCGGCGAGTTCCCTTTTCCGGCATTGAACGCCTGGATTGAATACCTGGCTACTCCGGCGGTGCGCCAGCGCTGCCAGCAGTGCCAAAACATGGCGCAATTAAATACCAGCTGCCCCCTGCTCAAAGGACCATTCGCGGATGTAAATGGGCTGTTCTGTCTGCCAGTCAGCACCGGCAATCGCGAATGGGGGGTGATGAACCTGTACATGCCCGACCTAAAACAGATGGATGCTGACACCGAGGCATTCTTAAAGACTTTGCTTCAGGAGACGGCTCTGGCTTTAGAGTCCACCCGCCTACGTCAGCGCGAGTTTGAAGCCCTGCGACAGATACGCGCGCTCCAACAAAAGGCTGATCTCTCGGGAGTGTTGGCTGCGTTATTGGAAAATATTCAATCTGCCTTTGAAGCCGACCTGGCACAGATCGAGATACAGACAGACAGAGGCCAACGCCAGGTCACCATCGGCATGCCGCCACCCGGCAGCAATGCACTGGTTTCCCAAACGATAGATAGCATCCTGCGCACAGGGGAAGCAGTACAAGTGCGCGAGACACCCCCCGACACGCGCATTGGTGAGGGTGGGTACATATTGCTGGCAGTGCCACTTCTCTCCATGCAAAAGCAAGTTATGGGCGCCCTGGTCGTGGTTACCAAACATTCAGCCAAGCACGAAATGCATCAACTAAGCCTATTGCACGCCTTTGCAGCTCAGGTGGAATTGGTTGTGGAAAATGCCAATCTTCTGGAAGAGATTGAGTACCGCACAGTGATACACGACAGCACA
>Ga0105094_10001169_pt1 | contig 13718 bp, 10 predicted proteins | sample PPLLak1March2015_2_FD_87023 | JGI IMG/M metagenome (GOLD analysis project Ga0105094, IMG submission 87023) | Freshwater sediment microbial communities from Prairie Pothole Lake near Jamestown, North Dakota, USA - PPLs Lake P8 Core (3) Depth... | ecosystem: Environmental > Aquatic > Freshwater >...
ATCGGTGTATTCAAAATCATATTGCTGAGAAATTTTTTCCAAAAACATTGCTGCAGCAAGTGATTTCCCGGATTCATCAATAATTCTGATAAACTCTTCTTCATCAACAATGCCTTCGCTTACAGCTTGCTGGTATAACAGTTCCTGGTCAATCCAATTCCTTATTATTTCACTTCTGTAAAAATTATTTCTATACGAAGTGTCAGTCATTTTATCCAGTTCGTTCCTGTTAAGATAGGAATCGTTAACTCTTGCAACATAATCTATCTTATCAGGTTCTTTACCGCAGCCCATAAAAAAGACCGCGGTAACAAAAACCAAAAGCAGCTTACTTTTCTTCCGGGAATGCCTGTTCAAGTTCTGAATAATTAATTTCCGGTTCATATCTCATCTTTAATTTATCAAGATATTCATTTTCAAGTCTTTTACTTTCACTTTCCTGGAAAGAACCAGCAACTTCGGCTCTTGCTTCTTCAAAAGTTTTTAACCTTGCGGAATCTTTTTCAATCAGTTTAACAATAGCCCATCCGCCGGATACTTTAAATGGAACCGAATAATCTCCAGGATTTTTAAGTTTGCTGGCTTCATCATACAAATTAGAAGTTTTAATATCATCAGATTTTTTTATCTCATTCAGAGGATAAACGCCGCCTTTTTCCTTCATAGCAAGTCTCTCTGTAAAAGAGGAAGCAAGTTCTTCAAAGTTGGCACCTGTTTTCAACTGGTCATAATAAATATTTATCAGTGAATCCTTTGCAGAAAATATTTCAACGAAACTTACCCTGTCGTTCCACTTGTAATTATCTTTAGTCTTTAGATAATAATCATAAAGTTTTGTACTGTCCAGTTCAATTTTATTCCACACTTCTTCTTCCTGAAGTTTGAAGATAAAAATTCCATTCCTGTAGTCTTCCATAAGCTCGGCAAATTCTGCATCGGTTTTTTCAAGATTGAAAGCTTCTTCTTTTAAAAGATAATCTTCACTAACAGCCTTGATTGCTCCATTAAGAATATTTTCATTAATAAGCTTTTTATAAAACTCTTTTTTATCAGCTACTTTCTCAAAAAACTCACCTGTGGTTACGGTTTTGTTTGCATAAGTAAAAAGAGGCTTATCCTTAAACTCGGAAAGCTTGGGATGCTCAGCATCCAATTTAATTGAATCGCTGTTTGAGATAATAAAATTTACAGTTTCTTCATTAATTTTTAAATTGAATTTATTATGAAGGCTATCTACCAGCTCTCCACGTTTTAACTGATAGCTTTGCCTTTCAAACATTTTTTTAAGATTCTCTCTGTCTTCTTCAAATGATGGATAAGGTTTTTTATCGGTAACCTTAATAATGTGAAAACCGAAATTTGTTTTAACAACATCGGATACTTCACCAATTTCAAGATTAAAAGCAGCTTCATCAAATTCTTTAACCATCATTCTTCTTTCAACAAATCCCAAATCCCCGCCATTTGGTTTAGATCCCGGATCTTCTGAATTTTCAATTGCAAGAGTTGCAAAGTCTTCACCGTTACGTATTCTTGCAAGTAAAGAGTCAGCTTTTGTTTTTGCTGCAATGGTATCGGGTGTACCATTTTCGTTGTTAAAATCTATCAGTATGTGACTGGCTTTTATAGATGGAATTCTTTCTTTAATTTCCGTCACTTTAATTATATGAAAACCGTATCTGGTCTGGACTAATTCGGGATAAATCTTTCCTTTTTCGGTTGCATAGACTGCATCTTCAAATTCGATTGGTAATAAGCCACCTGTTATATAAAAAAGATCCCCACCTGACGGAGCTGAAAACTGATCTTGTGAATGTCTTTTAGCCATCTCTTCAAAGTTAGCTCCATTTTTTATACTGTCTAAAATAGCGATAGCCAAAGGCCTTCCAGTTTCTTCATTCCCCGGTTCAGTTCTAATCATTATATGGCTTGCTCTGTATTCCCATTTTCTTCTGTCATACATATTTCTTAGGGAAGGCTCAATCAATTTTTTTTCAAGAAGATAAGTCACTCCAACTTTCTCTTTGTAATCAGTCAGTTCAGCAAGTAATGCCGGATCATCATCAAAATTTCTAACTAAAGCATCTCTTAATTTCATTTTGAAGTTAAGATATAAATCGAGAAAGTTTTTCATCTTGTTTAAGCTGTCGCTTTTAGCTTTTTCATAGTTTCCAACATTCTTCACATAAGCTTTTTCAAATTCATTCATCTTAATATCATAATCACCGTACTTAGCAAGGACAATTTGAGAGTGTTCAGTTGTGCAGGAACTAAAAAGGAAAAGAAGTCCTGCTGAAAATAGTAGAATCGTCCGAAGAATCATTTATTTTGTCTCCTTATTTTTTAACATTTTTAGCTGACAAGTTTAGTTACGTCAACCCTGAAAATCAAGGTAAACAGTAGAAAAAAATTTGCAAACTTTTTTTTGAAATGGAAATTATTTAACACGTGTACCATTATTTACTTTATCCGGAACAGTGAGGACTTCAAGTTTCCCTTCACTATTTTCAACAGCGAGTATCATACCCTCAGAACTAAGTCCCATAAGTTTTGCAGGCTTCAGGTTAGCCACAATTACAACTCTTTTTCCGATTACATCCTCAGGAGAATAAGATTTTGCAATTCCTGCAATTACCTGCCGTTCTCCATTATCCAAAAGAACTTTCAGTTTTAAAAGCTTTTCACTTTTCTCAACTTTTTCTGCCGTAATAACTTCAGCAACTTTAAGTTGAACCTTCATAAAATCTTCATAAGTAATCAGATCATTCTCTCCAGGTTGTGTTGATTGTAGTTTTTCCATTTGTTTCTCAATTATTTCATCTTCTATTTTGAGGAAAAGAATTTCTGCATCGTTAAGCTGATGCCCTTCCCTTAAATTATTATAACAGCAATCATCCCAGTTAACCGGTTTTGAATTTAACATCTCAAATAATTTGTGAGATGAGTAAGGGATTACAGGAGAAAATAATTCTGCCAAGGCATATATTGTCTGCAGACAAATGTTAAGTGTTGTCCCGCATTTTTCTTTATCTGATTTTATTGTTTTCCATGGCTCACTGTCGTTAAAATATTTATTCCCTGCACGTGCAAGATTCATAATTTCAAGCACTCCTTCCTTAATCTTATAAGTTTCAAACAAAGAAGAAATTTTAGAAGGATGCTTGTAAATTAATTCCAGCATTTCATTATCAATACTTTCAGTTTTTCCTCTTGCAGGAACTTTACCATCAAAATGCTTGTGAACAAAAGTAAATGTTCTGTTTATAAGATTTCCAAAAATATCTGCAAGCTCATTATTATTTCTTGCCTGGAATTCTTTCCAGTAAAAATCTGTATCCCTTGTTTCCGGCAGATTTGCAGCAAGTGTATAACGAAGCGGATCAACAGGAAAAATCGAAAGGAAATCATTAACATCAATTCCCCACCCTCTGCTTTTAGAAAATTTCTTTCCTTCAAAATTCAGAAACTCATTTGCAGGAACATTTTGAGGAAGACAGTATTGTTCTTTACCAGATTCATTCCATGCCATAAGTATTGCAGGAAAAATTATTGTGTGAAAAACAACATTATCTTTTCCAATAAATGCTATATATTTTGTATTTGTATCCTGCCAGTATTTTTTCCAAAGATCGGGCTCACCTTTTTTCTGGGAGTATTCTTTTGTTGATGAGATATATCCGAGTACAGCTTCGAACCAAACATAAATTACTTTTCCTGCTGCTGAATCAACCGGTACTTTTATTCCCCAATCAAGATCACGGGTGATAGCTCTATCCTTTAATCCTTCATTAAACCAGCTTCGGCAATATTGCAGTACATTTTCTTTCCAGCCATATTTATCATTCATTTCATCAACATACTTTTCCAAAGCCATCTGGTATTTGCCAAGCGGGAAAAAATAATGAGATGTTTCTTTTAATGATGGAGTTTCTCCTGTAATTTTACTTTTAGGATTTTTAAGTTCAGATGGATCATAAAGAGAACCGCAGTTTTCACATTCATCACTTCTTGCCTGTTCATTTCCACAACGTGGACAGGTTCCCTCAACATACCTGTCGGGTAAAAACATTTTTACTTTTTCATCGTAAAACTGGTTTGTCTTTTTTTCAATCAATATTCCTCTATTGAAAAATTCCAGGAAAAATTCCTTTGCCGTTTCGTGGTGAACCGGAAGACTTGTACGTGAATAATTATCAAAGCTCATCAAGAATTTTTCAAATGCTTTTTTATTTAATTCATGATAACGATCAATTATAACCTGGGGACTCACTTTTTCTTTATCAGCAGAAATTGTGATAGGAACCCCATGTTCATCAGAACCGCAAATAAAGATGATATCATCACCTGTTAGTCTTTTATAACGGACATAAATATCTGCAGGAAGATAAGCCCCGCTCAGATGCCCAAGATGGATTGGCCCATTTGCATATGGTAATGCCGACGTAACAAGAATTTTTTCTTTAGACAAAATTAACCGAGAATATTCATAAATAGGTATTAAATATAACTATTTTTTGAAGAGTAATTAAAGGAAGAATATTATATAAAGTGACTAATAAAAAAGACTTGATAGTTTAACCAAATATACATTAGCCGGTTATCTGATTACAATTCTTACAGTCTTCAGTGGTTATTTTCAGGCATAATCTTTTCTGCTTTTTATACAAGTATTCATAGGAGGAGTTATGCAAACCAAATTTAACTTCGCAGCGGTTTTAATAATCCTATTAACTTTCATCATTCCTTTAAATACAATAGCTCAGAGAGAGAAACAAAATAAAGGAACTGACCGGATTCAGTTAAAGCCGATGGATAAAACTCCTCCAAAAGAAAGAGAAAAAATTGTGAATCCACCAGACAGAAAACCAAGTTTCATAGATGTAAAAAAAGAACGACCTAAAGAGAGACCTAAAGATCCTCCATTCTTGCCGAGAAAAAATGAACAAAAACCTCCAGTTACAATTACTCCTGTGGAATATCCGGAACCGGAAGTAGATGTTTATGTAGAAGAAATAATTTATTGGGAAGTTCTTTTCCCTCCAGCTCCTCCAATAGTAGAACCTCATTTTATTAAACCAAATTACAAATTAGAAGGAATTCAAAAATATAAAGATGGAGATTACTATGCAGCTTTTAATGATCTTAATATAGCCATTGAAAAAGATACCAATGACTATGAACTCTATTCCTACAGAGGTTTAGTTGAATTAAAAATAAAATTCTTTGAAGAAGCCAAAGATGATTTTACAAAATATCTGGAGTACTTTTTCTACGAACCTGATGGGTATTTCCAGAGAGGATTGGCTGAATTTTATTTGAATGAAAAAGCAGAAGCAAGAGAGGATTTCCAGATTGCCGCAGATATGGGTCATAAACTGGCAATTTCAATTCTTAAGAGATTTTATTGATTGAAATGAATATGGTCACGAAATCATTCGCGACCATTTATAAGAAACTATAAAAAAACTCTAAACTTAATTTCCTATAACAATTTCACCTACTCAAAACCTCATTTCACCGAAAAATCTTTTCATTGGAAGTGTTTGTTTAATAAGTTAATCCAAAAAGAATAACCCTTACTTTTTAAGGAGAAATAAAATGTCTGAAAATACAGGTATGGATAAAAGAATAACATTTGGAATAATTTTAATTATAATAGGAGGAATCTTTCTCCTAAGCACTATGGATATAATTGATTTCCGTGCATCAAATGTTATTTTCTCTTTCCCTTTTATTCTTTTCATTGTTGGTATTCTGATAATGATTAACTCGGCAAAAAAAGCTTTTGGGGGAATATTAGCTGGTGTTGGTTTTTTCTGGCTTCTCCCAAGAATTTTTCCTGAAATTGATTACGGACCAAATCTTATTATTCCTATCCTGCTTATTGTTCTAGGTATTTATATGATTATCCGGCACTCTCAAAAAAAAACAGCACCCGAATTCATTGGATCAGGTGATTTATTAAAAAAAGATACAATTGACGATGTTGCAATTTTTGGCGGCGGGAATAAAGTAATTTATTCTGATAATTTCAAAGGTGGAAATATAACAGCAATATTCGGCGGTTCTGAGATAGATCTTTCTAATTGCAAGCTTGCCGAAGGAACAAACGTTTTAGATATTGTTGCAATTTTTGGCGGCAGCACTATTCTTGTCCCAAAGGATTGGAATGTTCAGCTAAATGTTACTCCTATGTTTGGGGGATTTTCTAATAAAGCAATTAAATTACCTAATATTGAGATAGACAAGACGAGAATATTGATTGTAAAGGGCATAGCCATATTTGGCGGAGGTGAAGTAAAAACTGTTTATAATTAAGCTATCATATGTCTTCTGTCCACCCAATATTAAAAACCAGTAAAAACCTTATCCTCTATCTTCTTATCTGGCTTTGTATCTTAGCCAGTTACCAAGGTATACTGATTTGGGGAATTGGGTTAGAATTAAAATATGCCTTAGCTGATAATCTTATAATAAATATTTTCTTACCGGGATTAGGATTAAGCTACTGGTACTCTGCAAAATATATTTCTTTCGAGAACAACTCAGTTATAAAAATCTTTTTAAGTCATATCTTTGGCGGAATTTTTATTTCGGTTTTATGGATTGCTGCAGGATATTTTGTTATTAATTCATTACTTACTATTGATGAGACTTATCTGGAGTTTTTTTTAAATGTGCTTCCATGGAGACTGTTAATCAGTGTTCTTTATTATTTTCTTTTCACATCCTTTTATTACCTGATAATATATTATTCAAATTATCAGGAAAAAGTTATTCAGGAGGCTGAACTAAAAAATCTTGTTACTCATGCTGAACTCAGATCGCTTAAATTCCAAATTAATCCTCATTTTATTTTTAACAGCCTTAACTCAATGAGTGCATTAACAGTAATCAATCCTGAGAAAGCAAGAAGTATGATTTTAAAGCTTGCAGATTTTCTAAGATACACTCTTGCAAGTAATGAGAGACAAACTACAAGTCTTGCTGAAGAACTGAAGAACATCCGGCTTTATCTTGAAATAGAAAAAATAAGATTTGAGGATAAGTTTGAGTTTAATGAAGATATTGATGATGAATACCTTACTGTTAAGGTACCAAGTATGATTCTTCAACCATTATTTGAGAATGCAATTAAGCATGCGGTTTATGAAGCACTTGAAAAGGTTACTCTTAATCTTACAGCAAAAATTAAAAATGATTATCTTGAGATAAAAGTTGAGAATAATTTTGATGGTAATGTAGTTTATAAGCCGGGAACAGGAATTGGTTTGAGTAATATTAAAAGCAGGCTGGAATTGTTTTATAATCAGAAAGACCTCATCAATATTGTTAAGAAAGAAAATTTGTTTTCTGTAACAATTTATATCCCATTAAAATGATTAGTGAAAGGTAAAATACCAGCCACTAATTGCACTAATTTAAAAGGAAAAAAATGAAAGCAATTATAGTTGATGATGAGCATCTCGCAAGAGAGATAGTTAAAAAATATCTTGAGAAACATCCGCAAATCGAAATTGTAGCTGAATGCTCCAACGGTTTTGATGCTGTTAAAGAAATAACAACTCAAAAACCGGATTTGATTTTTCTCGATATACAGATGCCGAAGCTTAACGGCTTTGAGATGCTTGAACTTCTAGACGAACATCCTTCCGTTGTTTTTACAACAGCTTTTGATGATTATGCAATTAAGGCATTTGAAGTAAATGCAGTTGATTATCTTCTGAAACCTTTTTCAGAGCAAAGATTTAATGAAGCACTTGAAAAAGTTATTGAAAGAATTAATAAGAAAAGTTCGGATGAAGAAAAAATAACCAAACTACTATCTCACAAAGATGCACTAACTGAAACTCTTGAAAGAATAGTTGTAAAGGATGGATCGAAAATTACAATAATCCCCGTAGAAACGTTGCGATGGATAGAAGCTCAGGATGATTATGTTAAAATTCATTCCGAAGGCGGAAAGTTTATGAAAAAGAAAACGATGAAGTTTTTTGAAGATCACCTTGACCCGAATATGTTTATAAGAATTCACAGGTCTTCAATCATTAATATAAACTCTATTAAACAGATGGAGTTATACGAAAAAGATTCATACAGAGTAATAATGAAGGATGAAACTAAACTTCCTGTGAGTAAAACAGGTTTGCAGAAATTAAAGGAAATTCTCTAATAAATAATTTCGTTTTTATATTTTACATTATTCCTTCCAATAAATATATTACACCATAAATCTTCTCAGGAAATATTATGAACCTCGACAAAGATCTTCAGTCAATACAAGAAGCACGTGACTTAGCTCGTAAAGCCAAAGAAGCACAGTTGGAATTTCAATTCTTCAGCCAGGGACAGGTGGATAAAATCATAAAAGCAATGGCTGATGCTGGTTATGCTGAATCTGAAAGGCTTGCAAAGATGGCTCACGAAGAAACAGGTTTTGGTAAATGGCAGGATAAAGTAATCAAAAACCAGTTTGGAACTAAGAATGTTTATGAATCAATTAAAGATCTTAAAACAGTTGGAATAGTAGACAGTGAACATAATGGTAAAGTATTAAAAATTGCCGTTCCAATGGGAGTCGTTTGTGCTTTAATCCCTTCAACAAATCCTACATCAACCGCAATGTATAAAGCGCTCATTTCTATAAAATGCAGGAATGGAATTGTTGCAAGCCCTCATCCCAAAGCAGCAAACTGCATAGCAGAAGCGTTAAGAGTTTTATCTGATGCTGCAGAAAAAGAAGGTGCACCAAAAGGATTGATACAATGCATGTTAACACCAACTATTGAAGGAACTGAAGCATTAATGCATGACAGGAATATTGATATTATTCTCGCAACAGGAAGTAATCCAATGGTAAAAGCCGCTTATAGTTCAGGTAAACCTGCTTATGGAGTTGGTTCAGGGAATGTTCCTGCTTTTATTGAAAGAACAGCTAACTATAAAAAAGCTGTTGCTGATATTGTTTATGGAACAACTTTCGATAATGGAACCTTATGTTCATCGGAACAAGCAATGATTGTTGATATTCCTTTAAAAGAAAAAGTTATTGAAGAAGCAAAAGCAATTGGCTGTTATTTTGTTAACAGTGAGGAAAAACAGAAACTGGCAAAAGCAATTCAGACAAATTTAAAAATTAACCCTGAAGTAGTTGGAAAGCCGGCGGCTTATATTGCACGATATGCTGGTTTCATTGTTCCGGAAAATACTCAAGTCTTAATAGCCGAATGTATTGAGGTTGGAAAGAATGAAGCTTTATCAATAGAAAAACTATCTCCTGTTCTTGCCTTCTACACTGTTGATGGCTGGCTTGAAGGATGCCACAAATGTATTGATCTTTTAAGGTTCGGAGGGATTGGCCATACAATGGTTATTCATTCAAATGATCAACCAATCATTATGAAATTTGCTCTTGAAAAACCTGCATTCAGAATTCTTGTAAATACAGTTGCTTCAATTGGTGCAATCGGCTATACAACTGCATTATCTCCATCTATGACACTTGGTCCCGGAACATGGGGAGGCTCAATAATTTCAGATAATGTTTCCGCTAAACATTTGATGAATATTAAAAGTCTTGCCTTTGAAACAAACCCTGTAAACAAAGGAGAAAGCATATCGTCATTTTCCACTTCTGAACTAACCCATACATCAGAAAAGCAAAGTAGCTTCATGAAAGAGATCGAAGAAAGATTAAAAGCACGTGCAGGCAACAGACCATTAAAAGATTCTTACCTGCCTTATAAAGAACAGCAGCAAAAAAAATCTGACTCGATGCGCGAAGCAAGTAAAAAGGAAATGTATGGGACAGGAATTTCTAAGGAAGATGTAGATAAGATAATTAATGAATTTAAGTTTTAAGAGAAGTTAAAGGAATTTCGAACCAATTAATTAATTCCTCTTTTTCTTTCCCATTCGCTTTTACATTGAAAAATTCATTCTTTGTTGAAGAATAAGTGTAATCCTTTTTATAAACGGAAATATTTTTTACTATATCTTTTATCGCATCAAGCATAAAATAAAGATCATTGTTTGTGGTTGTTGGATGAACTGACAATCTTACCCATCCGGGTTTTTCAGAAAAATCACCCCGATTAATTTTATCAGTAATGTATTTTGATCTATCCTGTACCACATGTAACAGATAATGCCCGTAAGTCCCAGCACAACTACACCCACCTCTAACTTGTATACCAAACCGATCGTTCAATAATTTTACAATAAGATTGTAATGGATATCATCAATGTAAAACGAAAAAGCACCAATACGTTCTTCTATATTATCAGCAAGCAAATGTAATCCATTAATTTTTTTAAATTCTTCAAAACCAATCTTAACAAGTTCATCTTCTCTCTTCTTCATATTCTCAATCCCCATCTGTTCCTTAAGCTGAATGCATAGAGCTGCTTTTATAGTTTGAAGGAATGCGGGAGTTCCGCCGTCTTCTCTTGCTTCAATATTATTTACAAACTTATGCAGTCCCCATGGATTTGTCCAATCAACTGTTCCACCTCCAGGGTTATCCGGCACTCTGTTATGATAGAGTTTTGAGTCAAAGATTAAAACTCCCGGTGTACCAGGACCACCAAGAAATTTATGAGGAGAAAAAAGAATTGCGTCAAGTTTTTCACGAGGATCATCAGGGTGCATATCTATTTTTGTATAAGGCGCAGAACATGCATAATCAATAAAACAAAACCCATTGTTTTCATGCATCAGTTTTGCCATCTTATAATAAGGAGCAGAGATTCCTGTAACATTAGAACAGGAAGTGAATGCACCTATCTTAAGCTTTTTGTTTTCATATTTTTTAAGCTTTTTCGCAAGATCCTCAATATCAACCAATCCATCTTTATCGGGAGAAATCAGAATTACATCTGCAATTGTTTCAAGCCAGGATGTATGATTTGAATGGTGTTCCATATGAGTTACAAAGACTACAGGTTTTAGTTCTTCAGGAAGTGTAATATAATCTTTAAGCTGTTCGGGAATTTTTAATCCAAGTATTCTCTGGAATTTGTTTATAAGAGCTGTCATACCGGAACCGGCAGTAATTATAACATCATCTGAACCTGCATTACAATGCTTTTTTATTATATCGTGGGCGTGATGATATGCATTAGTCATTGTTGTTCCGGTAATACTCGATTCTGAGTGAGTGTTCCCTACAAATGGACCAAACTTTTCCAGCATTGTTTTTTCAATTGGCTCATATAATCTTCCGCTTGCAATCCAATCTGCATAAACAATTCTTTTTTCTCCATAAGGGGAAATGAATGTTTGGTTATATCCTACCGTATTTTCCCTGAAAGGCTGGAAATATTTTTCTAATGCGTTCATATCTTATTTACCTTGCTATTAAAATAAATAATTAAATCCGTAAATAGAAGATAATTTTGAAAGACTATATGCTTGAAATAATTTCAAAACTACATCTTAGCTTTAATTTAATACTTAACCGTATTTTCTTATTTTGAATAAGCAAAATCAAATTTATTCTAAAATGAAATATCTTATTGGAATTGACGGTGGGGGAACTAAAACAAAGTGTATTGCGACTGATCTTAAAAGTAAACCGCTTTATGAAACTATTGGTGGACCTTCAAATTTTTTAGTCTATGACCTGAATAAAGTTTCAGAAACAATCTTCAATCTTTTAGAAGATTGCATAGAGAAGCTTAATTGCAAATTTGAAGATTTAGCAGCAATTGTTTTGGGAACCGCAGGTGCAGGAAGAAAAGAAGATGCATTAAGATTAGAAAAACACTTTGGCAATTATACAATGTCAAAAAACGCAAATATTAAAAATTTCAAAGTCGTGAGCGATGCGATAATTGCACTTGAGGGAGCTTTTTCCGGTAAACCGGGAAGCATTCTAATCTCAGGTACAGGCTCAATTATGTATGGTAAAGATTCAAAAGGAGAAATTCATAGAGTCGGTGGTTTCGGAAGGCTTATTGGCGATGAAGGAAGCGGTTATAGTATAGGAAGAAAAGGATTAGCAGCACTTTCTAAATACTATGATGGAAGAGGAAAATTAACTTTACTAACAAAGCTTATTCCATCAAGAATTAAAAGCGAAGATACTCTTATAAATGCAGTATATAAAGATAATATTGATATTGCTGCTGTATCACAGCATGTTATTTATGCTGCAAAGAAAGATGATGAAGTCTGCAAAAAAATTGTTGATGAAGAAACAGATGAACTTATTTCTCATATACAGTCTATGAGAGTAAAACTCAACTTTAAAATTCTTGAAGTTTGTTTTTCAGGCAGCATAATTGTAAACAATAATTTTTTCTCACATACTTTACATAAAAAAATCAAAAAAAGTTTTAATGATGTTATTGTTAAAGAGCCTGATTATCAACCGGTAATGGGTGCTTTATTTATTGCAAAGCAGATTGCCAATGCATAAGCAGATAATCTTGGAAGAACATCTAATTTTAACTCAAACATTTTTTTATATTTATCACAAATAATTATTAATCATTTTTCCAGACTTCCATGCCGTTAAAAAGATCAAAAAATAAAATGATAGCCGGGGTTTGTGGAGGAATTGCTGAATGGCTGGGATGGGATGCAACATATGTAAGAATCGGATATGTGCTTATTTCAATCTTCAGTGCAGCTTTCCCGGGAATATTGGTTTACATTATTCTCTGGATAATATTGCCTCCGCCAGATTAGTATTTCTTTCATGAAAAAGGAGTTTATATGTCTTCAATCAAACTTGAGAGAACTCTTATTTTAGTTATATCAGTACAGTTTTTTTCTTTTACTTTTTATTGCAATGAAAATACCAACAACAATTCAGGTAATCCTTCAGATATAAAACTTCCTCCGGGATTTAAGATTGAAATATTCGCAGATGATGTTCCCGGTGCAAGGTCTTTGGCTCTAAGCCCTAATGGAGTTTTATTCGCCGGGACAAGAGATAATGATGTTTATGCCATCGTTGATACTAATAAAGACAATAAAGCTGATGATGTAATTATTATTGCCAGCGGGCTTAACAGTCCCAATGGAGTCGCAGTCAGAAACGGAAGTCTGTATGTTGCGGAGATAAGTAAAATATGGCGTTATGATAATATCGAAAGTAATTTGAACAATCCTCCTGACCCTGTATTGGTAAGTGATGGATTCCCGGAGGATGGACATCATGGTTGGAAGTTCATTGCTTTTGGACCTGATGATAAACTGTACGTACCTGTCGGGGCACCCTGCAATATTTGTCTGAGAGATGATGATCAAAGATATGCTTCCATTATGAGAATGAATTCAGATGGAAGCGAGCTTGAAGTTTTTGCACATGGAATCAGGAACACAGTTGGATTGTCCTGGCATCCCCAGACTAATGAACTGTGGTTTACAGAGAATGGACGAGACTGGCTTGGCGATGATGTTCCACCAGATGAATTAAACCGTGCACATCAAAAAGATTTACATTTTGGCTACCCTTTTGTGCATGGGGGAGATATCCGCGATCCTGAATTTGGTGAAGGTGTTGATTTCAACCAATATGTAAAACCAGCACAAAAACTTGGTCCACACGTTGCTGCTTTAGGAATGAGATTTTATACAGGGACAATGTTCCCGGAAGAATATAAGAATCAGATATTTATAGCTGAACATGGAAGCTGGAACAGAAGCAAAAAAATAGGTTACAGGGTTATGATGGTTAAACTGAATGGAAATGAAGTTGTTAGCTATG
>Ga0105094_10001171_pt1 | contig 13710 bp, 11 predicted proteins | sample PPLLak1March2015_2_FD_87023 | JGI IMG/M metagenome (GOLD analysis project Ga0105094, IMG submission 87023) | Freshwater sediment microbial communities from Prairie Pothole Lake near Jamestown, North Dakota, USA - PPLs Lake P8 Core (3) Depth... | ecosystem: Environmental > Aquatic > Freshwater >...
CACATAAGAACGAGGTTCTTACTATACCCTTTGAGGATGAGCTCTTGCGTTTTATGAAGGTCTTCTGGATTCCGGCTTAGAGATTGCCGGAATGACGTCAGAGCGGCACGCAGGCTCGTCACATTCGATAGGGGTAGGGACGGCTCATCACCACCCCTACCTCCGAACCGGACTGGCGGATTTCCCGCATCCGGCTCTCCGGTCGGCGGTTTTACCTCATGAGGACTGGGATAGACATGAAGAGCGCGCGAAAGGCACATGTACTCGTCAGCCCGTTGGAGGTCGCTCCCGGTGTACTGGCGTCCTCGGCTAGTCCTCGCCCGGGTCTCCCTCTCTCTCCATCGGAGAGATCCCAGCATGCGGGGATCGGATGTGGAGGGACACCTATTCAGGATTCCCATCGGCTTAGCCCCTTAAGACACTTGCGTGGTTGGAAGCCTCTCGCACATTCGTTCCCTGCATCCGCCTTCCTGCCCCCCTTGGCTCCACGGGCATTACCCCGCTTCCTCGCTACTCTGGGTGCCCTGACTCCTGCCCAGGGGGCTCTTCGTACCCCGACTTCGGATAGTGAACACCCACCTTATCCTCGGCAGGTCTCCATGGTTCACATGGCACTCGATTTCCTTTTCGTTAGTCCAAAAGTGACTCATACGCGGTTTCTTGCGCTGCACTTTATGCACAATGCGCAAGTTTTATGCCGCTGGATTCGAGAGTCAGCTCATTACACTTTAGCCAAAAACCTCAGACACTTATGGTATGGGAAAAGCCATTAAAGGGTGTGAACTTGAATCGAAGAAGTGTTGCATGCAACGAAAGCGTTGCATGGTTGCCGTGTCACGGGCATCACTTCAAGATCGGAGGTATCTTTAGAGAGGTAAATCGGAGATATTGCTTAAACCGGACTTTGGTTCGTTGAATTGCGGTTGCAAGTTGAAGGGTGTGGTAGGGTGTGGTAACTGGCTCGTGGCTTTACAATTCCTTTCAGATCGATGGGGATGAGCCGCTCTTTCGAGAGATGCTGCAAGGTTTCAACGCTCAAATGTTCCTGCAATGCGATTGAGTTCCGCCCGACGAAAGTGAAAAGCCCGCAGGGCCATTCCCTGCGGGCGGCTGGACTCTGTACTGGGTACCGGCTCGACTATACTGCTAACGGTTTGAATTTGGGTTTTTGTCATCCCGAACGCAGTGAGGGATCTCAAGATTTCTCCCGTCGGTCGAAATGACAGAAAGTCCAGTTCTTAGCCGTTCGCAGTATAACTATTTAGTCTCGGTGGTGGTGGTGGTCCGCTTCTCCTCGATCACGGGCCTTTCAGTCGTCGTGGTGGTGGTCCGCTTTTCTTCGATCACGGGCCTTTCGGTCGTCGTCGTGGATTTCCGAACCACCACTTTGTTAGCGATCATGCGATCGCCTTGGCGGGTGTAGTAAACCGTCACCGGCAGACCGGACTTAACAGTCTCCACGGAGACGGGTGCACCCGTCTCATCAACATAGGTTGTGCTGTTCGTGTAGCTGTAGCGACTTGGAGATGAGCTGGTTTCCGACCGAACCACAATGGTGTCGGGGCTAAACTCGCTGATCGTCCCCGCGGTTTCCGTCATCGTGACCGTGCTGGTCACAGTCTCCTGCTGGGCAAATAAACCGCATGGCATAATCAAAACGGCCAATACGAGTACGAGCGACATCATTCTTTTCATAACTCTCTCCATCTTTGTTGTAAGACTTAGAAGTATTGAATGTGGATCTGCGATCCCCTACCACCACCTGCTCACAGCGTTGAAAAGACAGGGAGCCTGACATGGCTGAAACGGCCCTCCGTCCTCTCAACAGACACAACGTTACCCACGATTCCCACCTCGCAGGGGGCTATTCGATGGTGGCTGAAGCGATGATCAAGATCCAGTGCCCCCCTCCTCCCCCGTTTGGGGAAATCAGGAAAGATAGCTTGCCAAGGCCTTCCCTTGACAATATCAACCATCGCCTCATGCACTCCGTCGCTATAAGAACTGCTCACTGATGTTCCTTCCTTCCCTACATTATCTTGAACCTCAGGCTTGGGTTTTTTCAAGCTTCGAGCCTGTTGTTCACGTTTGACTCGTTGCACTTCTCCTGTGTATTGAAGCGCGCAGGGCCATTCCCTTCGGGCTGCCAGAATTTGTACCAGGTACTGGCTCGACTAACTATTGAGTCTCGATCGTCGTGGTGGTGGTCCGCTTCTGTTCGATCGCGGGCCTTTCGACCGTCGTCGTGGTCTTCCGAACCACTTCTCCCTTACTTTCCTGTTTGGGTGTCGATGAACAGGCCGCAAAGGTGGCGATCAGGATAAGAAGCAGTAAATAGCGGATAAAAAATTTTCTCTTTTCCATGGCGGTTACTCTTTTCTATGAGTTTGTGGTGAAAAAGTTGGTTGCGAGACCTTTTCTACTGAAGGTATCGTGTGATTCAGCAAGATCTTTCCGGAGCTGCTGACGACCTCCTTTCCAAACACCTCACATTCTCCGGCCAGGGGCCAGATTTCTACAATGGTCTTACTCGGATCAGTAGCATGATGATAACGGTGACCAGCAGGATATGTCTGGCTCCAACGTTCATTCAGCATCCTTGTGAGAGGCTCCTCTAATTCAGCTCGGCAGCACTCGCGTCTACTTCAAAACGTCAACCACCGCTCACCTCTCAGGCCAAGCTGGCGAGAAATGTTCGGAATGGCGATTCCATATAACTTTGATAGTCAAGACCTGTGCCAAAGATGCAGATGATACCGCTCATCCCATATTGTGATGGTATAATATAAGCTTAAGACTGAGCGGTGAGAGTGCAGGATTACACCCGACAGGAAAATAGATGTTGCATGCAACAGAAGCGTTGCATGATTTTTGTGTCACGTGCAACATATCAAGATCGGGGCTATCTTTAGGAGGCTGCCAGACACTTGATCAGGACTCGATAGTCTATCACGACGGCAGGCTCAACGATGGCGATGCCTGTTCGATTCAACATCTCTCCTACTTGTTGACGTCCTAAATTCGCTGCCGGACTCACGGTTCCGTGATCATATGTTGGGTAACCGACCCGCACTTGAGACCTGGTGACCTGCAACTCCGCTGCTGGTTCGAGCGGTTCCCGCGTCCTCTGTGAAAGAGGTTCTGCAAAGATCGAGAAACGGGGACTTTTTATCACATCGAAGCGAAGAACTCGGCACAGATGACGTTCTGCTCAACGCCCTCCGAAGGGACAATCGGAGGAGTCATGGGTCTCTCCACGTGGAGATGCATTCGGTGACCCACGGGGCCAAAATGAAGCACGGAGGCAGGGCAGGCAAACCCCCCTCAACCGGAGTGGCCCAGTCAATCGGGAGTGGACCAGGGGGCACAATCACTTTCATTCCCTTTGGGTGCCGGCCGCACAAACCTGGCCCGATGGCGGCTGCGCTGTGAAATGAGATTGAGATGCAGTTTGATGGGCTTCTACCTGGTCACGAAGGGCAGTGCTCCAGGGTGGAGCCCCAGTTCAATAGGTGTTTGGCCCACGAGCTCCCCTTCGGCTTCTACATAGGCCGGCAGACTGGCTTCTATCTTCAGGTGTCGTGCAAAACAGTGCCGCACGGATGGATGCTCCAGGTGCCGACCCCGGTAGACTCCGGAAAGGAGGCTCAGCAGTCTGAGCCGACCCACCCCCTGCGACCAGAGCACTTGAAAGCGAGCGGCCAGAGGGGATGCGTTTGGTGCGATCCTCATCCCACCCCCGAAGCAGCATCCCAATCCGGCTACGAGCATGATGCTCTCTGCCTGGAAGGCATTGCCGTCGATTTCACCCTGAAATCGATACGCTTTGAGCTGGACCAGCTCCATCAGCAAGCCGACCAGGTAGGATATTTTGCCGATCTTCGGCTTGTTGCTGCGCCCCAGTCTGGCAGCCACACTGGCATCGTATCCCGTACCCAGAATATTCAAAAAGACCCTCTGCACCGGATTCCCATCCAGCCCCTGCAAAGCGGCCATCCCAACTCCAACGTTCACAGGGGGATTCCTCATGGCCCCGAGCAAGTCTTCAACAAGGTGTCGATTCGATCTGAAATTGCGCACGTAGTCGCACCCCGTCCCCAAGGGAACCATTCCCAGGCTCGGCAGTTCGCCTCCACTCTCCCACCACAATCCATTGAGGATATGAAAGAGAGTCCCATCTCCACCTGCTGCGATCACTCGCTCAAACCCCTGCCGACGGGCCTGCCCCGCAAGCATCGCCGTATGAGCGGAACCTTTCGTATACCAGGTCACCAGGTCCCTGGTCTCACCCGGCAGCGCCCTGATAATCCGTTCCCACGAGCGCACTGCATGGCCGCCGCCTGCGGCAGGATTGACGATGGCTACCGTTTTCATAGTGATCATTCATCCCTTGGAACGAGGAGAGGCGACTTCATTCCAGTGTATCCATGGGTGTGAAGGCGTTCCCACCTCTCCCGCGACCATCAGCCCCGCCGCAAGAGACACGACCGCGAAAAGAGGCACGACGGATCTAAAAGATAGGATGGATTTCAGGTTCATAAGGATAGCGGATGTAGAAGGTCTTCTCGGGCTTCCCATCGACTCCTGTTCCCCACACAAAGTGCACTCCCGGGAACTTTGTCTTCTCCCTCTTCATAGTCGCCATGCGGATTTACCTCCCTTATCCAGGGACTCGCCGTTGCGGGCTCAAGTCACCGGACGCAGCCGCAGCTCGGGAGGCGGCATGCAGCTGAGGTCGAGGAGAGAGCCGGTCGCCGGATGGCGGATTCGGATTCGCTCCGCATGAAGCCGGTAGCCCGAATCCCCGGGCAGACCGGGTTCATCCCACCGGATCCCTCCGCCGGAGACGTACAGAGGATCGCCCACCAGAGGATGGCCTGCGGCCGCGAGATGAATGCGGATCTGGTGAGGACGCCCGGTTTCGATCTCCACTTCCAGAAGCGAGCATTGGTGCCGACGTTCCAGAATTCGGACGCGGCTGAAAGCCGGTTTTCCATTGGACGAAGCGGCATGCACGCTGCCCAGGATCCGGTGGGGGACCGGCCCGATGGGAGTTTCGATGGTGAAGCGGCCATGGGTGGGCGTGCCCATCGCCAGGGCTCGATAGATCTTGGTCACCTCCCTCAAGCGCATGGCACGGGCCAGGCTGGATCGGGCGCGCGCCGACCGGGCGAAAAGCAGGAGCCCCGATGTGGCCCGCCCCAGGCGATGGACGGGGGTGGCCTCGGGAAAGGCCTGCCGCACCCGGTTGAGGAGCGTATGCTGCAGAAATCCACCACCCGGAATCGTGGGCAGTCCGCTGGGCTTGGCCACCGCCAGCAGGTCTTCGTCCAGGTGCAGGACGGCGTAGTCGAGCGGCACGTCCGGCTCGTCCCACGGCGGGCGATGCCAGGAGAGTTGTTGCCCGGGTTGGAGATGAACATCTTCTTCGAGGGGAGAGCCGTCCAGAAAGATCTCGCCGTCATCCAGGCGACGCTGCCATTCATCCCGGGAGGAGTGGCGGTAGTGCCGGCTCAGGTGCTCCATCACACCGACGCCGGCCCTGCGACCGTCGATCTTTTCCCGGTAAATGAAACCATTGTTCAGAGCCAAGCTTGAGCAACTCCTCCACACGGCAACGGGGTCCCGGGGCAGCACTCACGACTTCCTGAAGGCTGCTTCGAAGGGGTTGTTGAAGGCCTCCCTGGCCTTCGGCCGCGGCTTCTTTTCGGGACGCTCCCTGGACGGCGTGGGCGTGTCGGAGGGAGTCCCGGGGGCCTTTCCTTTCACAGCCGGTGTCGACCGCATGGAAAGGGCGATGCGATTCCGCTCCCGGTCCACCTCCACGACGGTCACCGTGACCCGCTGGTGGACATGGACCACCTGCCGCGGGTCCTTCACGAAGCTGTCCGAAAGCTCGCTCACGTGCACGAGTCCGTCCCGGTGGACGCCCACATCCACAAAGGCCCCGAAGGCTGTGACATTGGTCACGATTCCCGGAAGGCGCATGCCGGGCTCGAGATCCTCCACCTTTTCGACTCCCTCCGCAAAGGAAAAGGATTCGAAAGCCTGCCGGGGGTCGCGGCCGGGCTTGGCGAGCTCCTCGAGGATGTCCGTGATCGTCGGGATCCCGGCTTTCTCACTCACGTAGCGGGACGGGTCGATGGCCCCCCGCTTGCCGCCGTCGCGCATCAGATCGCCCACCGAGCACCCCAGATCCCGCGCCATGAGCTCCACGATGGAGTAGGATTCCGGGTGGACGCCGCTCCCATCCAGGGGGTTCGCACCACCCCGGATCCGCAGAAAGCCGGCCGCCTGCTCGAAGGCCTTGGGGCCCAGGCGGGAGACTTTCTTCAGCTCGACCCGCGATCGGAACGGGCCGGAAGCGGTGCGATGGGCGACGATATTTCCCGCCAGCTGGGGGCCTATCCCCGAAACATACGCCAGGAGCTGGGGACTGGCCGTGTTGACCTCCACGCCGACGCCGTTCACACAGCTCATGACCACGTCGTCCAGGCTCCGCTTGAGGGCGCCCTGGTCCACATCGTGCTGGTACTGGCCGACCCCGATGGACTTGGGATCGATCTTCACCAGCTCCGCCAGGGGATCCATGAGCCGCCTTCCGATGGAGACCGCGCCCCGGACCGTCACGTCGTGATCCGGAAACTCGGCCCGCGCCGCTTCGGATGCGGAATAGACTGACGCCCCGCTCTCGTCCACCATGATGACCTGAACGCTTCCCGGAATCCCCAGACCTCTCACAAAAGACTCCGTCTCCCGCCCGGCCGTCCCGTTTCCAATGGCGATGTCCTCGATCTCAAATTGAGCTGCAAGGGTGCAAACCCGGCCTGCAGCCCTGGATGCGGCCTCGGCTCCCGAGTGCGGGTAGACGGTCTCGTTGTGGAGCAGGGTGCCCTGGGAATCCAGGCAGACCAGTTTGCAGCCCGTCCGGAAACCGGGGTCGATGGCCATGATCCTCCTGGAGCCCAGGGGGGGGGCCATCAGGAGATGGCGCAAATTGTCGGCGAAAACCTGAATCGCTTCCAGGTCGGCCCTCTCTTTGACTTCCTGCCGGGCCTCGGTTTCGAGCGACGGCCCGAGCAGTCGCCGGTAGCTGTCATGGACGGCGTCGCGCACCTGCCTGGATGCCGCCGAATCGCCCCGAACAAAGAGAGATTCGAGGATCGAGAGTGCGTCCTCTTCCGGAGGCGCAATGCGGACCGTGAGGAGCTCCTCCTTCTCGCCGCGGCGAACCGCCAGGATCCTGTGGGACGGCGTGTCCTTCACCGGTCCCTCCCAGGCAAGGTAATCGCGGTACTGGATGGCTTCGGTGTCTTTGCCGGGGACCACCCGGGAGCGGATGACGCCCCGGTCCAGGAACAGGGATCGCAGCCTCGCCCGGGACTCCGCGTGCTCGTTGACCCATTCGCTCAGGATGTCGCGGGCGCCCGCCAGGGCCTCCTCGACCGATGCGACCCCTTTCTCCGGGTTGATGAATCGGGCTCCCTCGGCAAGTGGATCCTTGCCTTGCGCCTGGTCCCAAAGGAGTGCCGCCAGTGGCTCCAGGCCTCTCTCGCGGGCTATGGTCGCCCGGGTCCTCCGCTTGGGTCGAAAGGGCAGATAGAGGTCCTCGAGCACCGCCAGGGTCGCCGCCCCCAGAACCTGCGCCTTGAGGTCGTCGGTGAGCTTTCCCTGCTCTTCCAGGGACTTCAGAACGGCCGCCCTGCGCTTATCCAGGGCCTCCAGCTGGCTCAGCCGGTCGCGAATGGCCGCTGCGGCCACTTCATCCAGCGAGCCCGTCACCTCCTTGCGATAACGAGCTATGAAAGGAATGGTCGCCCCTTCCTCCAGCAGAACGGCCGTGGCCCGCACCTGCTGAGGCGAAATGCCGAGCTCCCCGGAAATCATGTGATGGTATGCTTCGTTCATGGTCTGCCCGTCCAAGGTGTAAGGGTTCATCGCTGGTTCATGACGTGGCCAGCTTAACAGACCAAACAGCCGCTCCTCAACCATCCACTTCGCGGTGAACCAAAGATTTTGCTCTGAGAAGTTCCTCGTTCCCTGTCTCTGGCTTCTGCTTTGACACCATCTTTCATCATCCGGGGCGTCCTGCAGCGGCACTATGGACCGCTGCAACCGTCTGAGCAGTTTACACTCCTTGATGATCCGTCCTCCGGTCGGGCCAGGAATGGTTGAAGAAATGGAAGTCACTCTTGACACCGGGGTTCCCATGGGTCAGAAGTAAAAACTTTTCGTCTTATCGAAACCTGGAAGGGGTGTCCGTGGCGATGCTCGCCTGGCCCAACCGGGAATCTCATAGCTGGAAGGACCGGAATGGAAATACGTCAAGATCTGCGCAATCTGGCCATCATCGCTCACGTGGACCACGGCAAGACCACTCTCGTGGATGCCATGCTGTGGCAGAGCGGTATCTTTCGGGAAAACGAGCAGGTGTCCGAGCGTGTCATGGACAGCCTGGATCTCGAGCGGGAGAAGGGCATCACCATCATGGCCAAGAATACGGCCGTGGTCTACCGGGGCGTCAAGATCAACATCGTGGACACTCCCGGCCACGCCGATTTCGGCGGCGAGGTGGAGCGCACCCTGAACATGGTGGACGGGGTGATGCTGCTGGTGGATGCCACCGAAGGCCCCCTGCCTCAGACCCGCTTCGTGCTCGGCAAGGCCCTGGAGCGCGGGCTGCCCCCCATCGTGGTCATCAACAAGATCGACCGGCCCGACCGGCGCATCCAGGAGGTCCTGGACGAAGTCTACGATCTCTTCATCGATCTGGACGCCACCGAAGAGCAGCTGGACTTCCCGGTGCTCTACACCAACGCCAAGGCCGGCCTGGCCCTGACGGACCCCGAGGGGGAGGGGCAGGACCTGGTGCCGCTTTTCGAGGCCATCCTGTCCTCCATTCCCGCCCCGTCCTTCGACCCGGATGCGCCGCTCCAGTTCCTGGTCACGAATCTCCAGTACAGCGACTACGTGGGGCGCATTGCTGTGGGCAAGATCGTGAACGGCTCTTTGTGCTACGGGCAGGAAGTGGCTCTCCTCAAGCCGGATGAGCCCCCGTGCAAAGCGGGTCTCAGCGTCGTCTACAGCTACGAAGGGCTCGAGCGGGTGGAAAGGGATTGCGTCGATGCCGGCGACATCGCGGCCGTGGCCGGCGTCGCCGATGTGTTCATCGGAGATACATTGGGCGACCTGCTGGACCCGAGGCCGCTCCCGACCATCACCGTCGAAGAGCCCACCATCGCCATGGTGTTTTCGGTCAACACCTCTCCCCTGGCCGGCAGGGAGGGAAAATACCTCACCTCGCGGCACATCAAGGATCGTCTCGACAAGGAACTGCTCTACAACGTCAGCATCCGGGTCGAGCAGGCGGAAAACCGGGATTCGTTCCAGGTGAGCGCCCGGGGGGAAATGCAGCTGGCGGTGCTCGTGGAAACCATGCGCCGGGAAGGCTACGAGGTCTCCCTCTCCAAACCCCGGATCATCACGCGGGAGGTGGACGGGCAGGTGGTCGAGCCTCTGGAGCTGGCCGTGGTGGACATCCCCGAGAGCTTCGTCGGCATCGTCACGGAGATGCTGAGCTCGCGGCGGGGACAGATGACCAAGATGGTCAACAACGGGTTCGGGCGGGTCCGGCTGGAATTCGAAATCCCGTCCCGGGGCCTCATCGGCCTCCGCAGCCAGTTTCTGACCGACACCCGGGGCACGGGGATTCTCAACACCCTGGTCATCGGCCACACCCCCTACGCCGGATCCATCACGGGGCGGCCCAACGGCGCCCTCGTTTCCGACCGGGCCGGAAAGGCGGTGACCTACGCCATTCACCACTTGCAGCCGCGGGGCACCATTTTCGTGAATCCCGGGGATCCCGTCTACGAGGGCATGATCGTCGGCGAGAATTCACGGACAGAGGACATGTGGGTCAACATCACCAAGGAGAAGAAGCTCACCAACATTCGTGCAGCCGGCTCGGATGAGGCGCTGCGCCTCATTCCCCCCCGGCAGTTCAGCCTCGAGCTCGCCATGGAATATATCAACGACGACGAGCTGGTGGAGGTCACCCCGGGATCCATCCGTCTCCGCAAAGCCAGGGGGAGATGACCATCCCTCAAATAAGACTGAAGCGCTCTCTCCCAAATGTCGATACCCCAGTACGACAAAAAATCCAGAGGCAGTTCCCCCAATCCCGATCGCTGAATGGAGAGGCCGCTCAGGCCTGAGGCGGCCGCTCCATGTCTCCCTCTCCTCTCTTACGTTCCCAGGTCGGCGATGTCTCCGCATGGCTCAGGATTGCCGTGAAAGAGGGCTGCCTCCAATGATTACGCCAGGCGATACACAGGAGAGAAGAGATGAGGGCTAGGAAAATCGGACTTTCGACAAAGATGATGGCATTGGGCATTTCGGGGGTGCTCTGTTTTTCCATGGTGCTCTTTTGGGCCTACACCAGGATCGAAACCAAGATCTACGAGGACAGGAAGGCCAAGATCAGGGGCGTGACCGAAGTGGCCTTCAGTCTCATGACCGAATACGACGCCCGCGTGAAATCCGGCGAGCTCCCGGTTGACGAGGCCCAGAAGCGGGCGGCCGCCAGGGTGAAGAACCTGCGCTACAATGGGCAGGAATATTTCTGGATCAACGACCTTGCCCCCAAGATGATCATGCATCCCTTCAAACCCGAGCTGGATGGCAAAGACCTCAGCGGGAACAAGGATCCCAACGGCAAAGCGCTTTTCATCGAGTTCGCCAAGACCTGCAAAGAAAGCGGGGAGGGCTTCGTCGACTACATGTGGCCCAAGCCGGGAGAGACTGCGCCGGTCCCCAAGGTATCTTTCGTGAAGCTCTTCGAGCCCTGGGGCTGGGTGGTGGGCTCAGGGGTCTACGTGGATGACATACAGAAGGATTTGGCGAGAATTCGCTGGGTCTTCCTCGGTGCTGCAATGATTCTCGGCCTGGGAGGCCTGTTCACGACCTGGCTGCTGGCCAGGAGTACCGCCAGGCCCATCATGGGGGCCGTGGAAGGGCTCATGGAGAGCGCTGGGAGCATCACGGCGGCTGCGGGGCAGATCTCTGCTGCAAGCCATCAATTGGCGGAAGGAGCGTCCGAGCAGGCGGCGGCCATCGAAGAGACTTCGGCATCCCTCGAAGAGATCGCTTCGACCACCCGGAAGAATGCCGAAAATGCAGGCTACGCCGATAAACTCATGAAGAACACCCACGAGATAGTCGGGCGGGCCAACACCTCGATGCAGGGTCTGACTTCCTCCATGCAGGAGATCTCCGCTGCGAGCGAACAGACCCAGAAGATCGTGAAGACGATTGACGAGATCGCTTTTCAGACCAACCTCCTGGCATTGAACGCGGCAGTGGAAGCGGCACGGGCCGGCGAGGCCGGGGCAGGTTTTGCCGTCGTGGCCGACGAGGTGAGAAACCTCGCCATGCGCGCGGCGGAATCCGCGCGAAGCACGGGGGAGCTGATCGAAAGCACCGTGAGGAAGATCCAGGTGGGAGTGGGCCTGGTTCAGCAAACCAACCAGGAGTTCAACGAAGTCACCTCCATGGTCACCAAGTCGGGTGAGCTGGTGGGAGAGATCGCTGCAGCCTCCGTTGAGCAGGCTCAGGGCATCGACCATCTGAACCGGGCCGTGCAGGAAATGGACAAGGTGGTCCAGCAGAATGCCGCCAGTGCAGAGGAGACCGCTTCCATCACCCAGGAAATGAAAGCGCAGAGCACGATGGTGAAGAATCTGGTGATCGGGCTTTCAGGGCTTGTCGGAGCCCAGGATCGGACGGAAGGCGATTCCGAAGAACTCCATGAGCCGCACCCAGTCAGAACCCGCACCCCCGCCAAAGCTGCACCGCGTACTCTGAAAGCTCAAAACGGCGGCAACGGCAGCCGGGCGAACGCTTTGAAAGCGCAGCCAAAGCAGATCGAGCCCGAACGGGTCATTCCCTTTGATGAAGATTTTCGCGATTTCTAAACAACCGTCCCTCGAAGGAAGCCCAGAGCCGGAATGTCCGGGCCGCTCTCCCCGTGGGAGAGCGGCCCGGCTCCGTTTATGCGCGAAGACCAAGCGGCCCTGTCGAAAGTCCGAGAAGCGGTGACCTCATTCCTCCTCCATTTCCGTCAATCGAGCCCTCCTTTTCTCCAGCAGTCGCACGGCTCCCAGAACCGCAAGCAGCGCCATAGTGAAGAACAGCAGGTCGTAGAAGTGTCGGCCAAGCCAGGAAAACCAGGCCCACCGTCCCTGCAGGGATTCAAGCCATTCCGCCTCCAGGAGATCGAGTGAGGAGCCGAGGGACACTTTCACAGCCTCTTCCACAGCATTTCTCTCTTTCAGCCGATGGAGGACCCCATGGAGTCCTTCAACTCCCGAGCGCAGAACCATATACTCCACAAAACTGCGGCTTTCCGCATAGGCCAGAAGGAGCGCCTCCCCTTCCCGGGGGAACCGCTCCGAGAGCTCCCTGAGGGGAATGGCCTGCCGGCCGATCTCGAGATCATTACGGTTTACCGCAGCCCCCGAGAGGATCTCCCCCAGACTGCCGCTCACCCATTGGCATACCCCCTCGTCCAGCCATTTGGGAAGGATTGAATCCTCGATATTCTCATGCAGGAGCAGATGGCAGAGCTCATGGGTCAGGGTCCCTCTGAGAGTGGCCCGCGTCGTCCTCCCGGGCTGGATGACCATGGCCACAAACTGCTCCGAAGGCACGGCAAATGCCGAGATCATTGGGCTTCCGGTGATCCGTTCAAAGAGCTCCGGGTTCGACGTGAGGGTGATTCGGGGCTTAGAGCGAAGCCCCCATGGCAGGGCATTCTGCAGATCCCGCCTGATTTCAGGGAAGACCATATGAAGGAGCTGGGCTTCTGCTTTCAGAGAAAGCTCGCCCATGATCGTGACATCTTCGCTCTGAAAGAGAACCGCACCCTCGGACGGCTGCCCCGCCACGATGAGCAGCATCACTGCAGCCAGGCCCAAGAGAAATTTGGGCGCTTTCTTACTTTCAGCCACCTCGATTGAAGCGAAGGAAGGGATCATGAGCTCCGAAACTGCCGAATCGTTGAGATTGAGAATCCACCCACGTGTCCTAAATTAATCATCCTCCCGGGCCTTGCAGGGGAGCGAGCGCGAGCATCCCCCGATTTCCATCGGAAAATGGAAAGCCCAAAAGACCGGGAACAGCCACGAGGAACAGCCGCCCATGCCAAGCCGATAGCACCGGAGTTTCAGGTTAGGCGGATAGATGGAGTCCTGAAAGAATGATCGGAAGTAGCCATGGTACCAAACTCGATTTAGCTTTAATTTTCCCCATAAGTACATCTCAACACAATTGCGTGACCGATTGAATCGCCATTCCCGCATGTCCCTGGCGGGAATCCAGAGGCTCTCGGATGCATGGATCCCTGCCAGAAGCATGCGGGGTTGACGTAGAATAAAAATGGCCACCTTATTCTGTGGAGGTGTACTTAGATGGGTGCAGATCTTTTGGAACAACGATCAGAAGCGAACCCGGAGGGTTCAAAGCAAGGGTACACCCCGGAGGGGTCAAAGCCATTAGCCGGTGGTTGAGTCCGCGATAGCGGGCGATACCACCGGGATACGAACGGGATAACGATTGGACCCCGGAGGGGTCCCAGCAAGGATAACCGATGTCTTCCACCTATCTCAGCCTTCATTACCATCTCGTCTTCGGAACGAAAAACCGCATTCC
>Ga0105094_10001173_pt1 | contig 13686 bp, 11 predicted proteins | sample PPLLak1March2015_2_FD_87023 | JGI IMG/M metagenome (GOLD analysis project Ga0105094, IMG submission 87023) | Freshwater sediment microbial communities from Prairie Pothole Lake near Jamestown, North Dakota, USA - PPLs Lake P8 Core (3) Depth... | ecosystem: Environmental > Aquatic > Freshwater >...
CGGCGTGCGACTCCACCTTCGTGTCATCCTCGCCGCCGGCCTGCTGACGTTCGGTGCCTGCAGCAGCAGCTCATCGCCGGACGACGCCCGCTCGCAGTCCGGGGCCGCTCCCGTCGCCGCGCCCACCATTCCGCGCGTGCCCGAGGGGTGGCCCTTCCCGCTCGATCAGCCCGCCGTCGAGGGTGAACGCGGAATGGTGGTCACCGATCAGTCGCTGGCCACCGAGGCAGGACTCGCCGTGCTGCGCGACGGTGGCAACGCCGTGGATGCGGCCGTTGCGACGGCGTTCGCGCTCGCGGTGGTCCTGCCGAGCGCGGGCAACATCGGCGGCGGTGGCTTCCTCGTCGCGCACGTCGACGGCCAGAGTCATGCGCTCGACTTCCGCGAGACGGCGCCCGCGGCGGGCAGCCGCGACATGTACCTCGATGCCAGCGGCGAAACCGGTGACCGCCCGGTGACCGGACACCTGGCCGCCGGCGTGCCCGGGAGCGTGGCTGGACTGTGGGCGGCCCATGAGAAGCTCGGGTCGAAGCCGTGGGCAGAGCTCGTCCAGCCCGCGATTCGCCTTGCGGAAGAGGGCTTCGACGTGGACGAGTACGCAGCGGGCGTCATCAAGGCGGAAGCCGCACGCCTGGCGCGCTTTCCGGCGTCGGCGGCGCTGTACCTGCGCGAGGGCCAGCCGCTCCCGGTGGGCACGCGATTGAAGAATCCCGATCTCGCGCGCACGCTGCGCCGCATTGCCGAGCATGGACGGGACGGGTTCTACAAGGGCGAGACGGCGGCCCTGCTCCTCGCCGAGATGAAGCGCGGAAAGGGGATCATCACCGCACGGGACCTGGAGGGTTACGAGGCGAAATGGCGCGCGCCGATCACGTTCCAGTATCGCGGGCACGAGGTGATCTCGATGCCGCCGCCTTCGTCGGGTGGCCTCACGCTGGCACTGATCGCCGGGCAACTCTCGGCCGACGATCTCGCGGGTCTGGGGTGGCACACCGCGAAGGCCGTGCACCTGCAGGCCGAGAGCATGCGGCGCGCGTTCGCGGTCCGCAACGAGGTGCTCGGCGATCCCGATTACGTGAAGTTCGATCGGGCCGAGCTCCTGTCCCCGGCGTTCAGTGCCCGGCTGCGGGCTTCGATCTCCACCGACCGTGCGACGCCCTCACGCGAGATTTCGGGCGGGCCCGCCCCTGCGGAGAGCCGGCAGACCACGCACTTCTCCGTGACCGATGAGCGTGGCAATGCCGTGGCACTGACCACCACGATCAATGGCTGGTACGGGTCCGCCGTGACGGTCGCGGGCGCCGGGTTCCTGCTGAACAACGAAATGGACGACTTCGCCGCCCGGCCGGGCACGCCGAACATGTACGGCCTGGTGCAAGGCGAAGCCAACGCCATCGCCCCGGGCAAGCGCATGCTCTCGGCCATGACGCCCACCATCGTCCTCGATCGGGACCGCCGCCCGCTGCTCGTGACGGGCGCAAGCGGCGGCCCGTTCATCATCACGACCGTGTTCCAGGCCATTTCGAACCGTCTCGACTACGGTCTCGGCGTCTCGGCGCTGATGCAGGCGCCGCGCCTGCATCACCAGCACCTGCCGGACGCGCTCCGCCTGGAGATGAACGGATTCGAGTCCGCGGAGGTCGCCGCGCTGCAGCGGCTCGGTCACGAGGTCCGCCTCTTCTCCCACGAGGACGATGGCAGCATTGGCGCGACCATCGAGCGGCGCGACGGACGCTGGTTCGGACAGTCTGATCCCCGCATCACGGGCCTGGCGAAGGGGTACTAGACGCGGGGGGCTGGGTGATCACCCGGCGATGAGGATTCCCACGAAACCGACCAGTGACACCAGTAGCACTCCCGGTACCGCGAACCGCAGCCAGCGACCGAAGGGGACGCCTGCGCCGACGACCGTCGCGAGCACGGCGCCGTTGGTCGGCGTGACGAGCTCGGTCAGGCCGGCGCCGGTTTGATACGCGATGACGGCGGCATCGCGGGAGAGGCCGAGCAGGTCGGCGAGCGGGGCCATGATGGGCATGGTCAACACCGCATGACCGCTGACGGATGGCACCGGGACGTGCAGCAGGGCGTGCACGGGGACCATCAGCGCGCCCGCGGCGAAGCGCGGCACGTACGCCAGCGGCGTCGCGAGCGCGTGCACGATGGTGTCGAGCACCTGGCCGTCCGCGAGAGCGACGCTGATGGCGCGGGCGACCCCTACGAAGATGCCAGCCGCGAGCATCGCTTCCATGCCCTTGAGGAATCCGGTCGCCGTTTCCGCGAGGCTCCGCCCGGCGATGAGCCCGATGGCGAAGCCGGCGACCAGGAACAGCGCCGACAACTCGTTGAATCCCCAGTCGTACCGCAGGACGCCGATCACGTAGGGCAGGAAGGGCGCGAGTGCGGCGGCGAGCAGCACGGCGTCGCGCGTCGTGGCCGGTTCCGGCGTGTCGTCTGTGACCGCGCGCGGAGGTCGGACGTCGTCGCGTGACGTCATCGCGAGGGTCCATCCAATCCAGGTGGCGACGGCCACCACCAGGAGCGTGAACCTGAGGACGGGTTGACTGAGCGCCGGCATCTCGGCGAACCGGAGGGCAATGCCGGTCATGAACGGGTTCGTCGGGCCGAAGGCCGATCCCATGGCGGCGGCGCCCAGGCTCATCGCCAGGGCCGTCACGGCTCCGAAGCCGAGCCCTCGGCTGAGCACGACCAGCACGGGAATCAGCGCGACGAGCTCCTCCTGCATGTTCTCGAGGGCGCCCATCGTGGAGAAGGCCAGGCAGACGACGGCGACGACCAGGCGGGGCCGGCTCGTGCGGCCAACCAGCGATCCCACCAGCCGCTTGAGCGCGCCGGTGGCATCGAGCAGGGCAAAGGCGCCACCGACGAACAGGATCGTCAGGATCACGTCCGCGCCGGCGACGATGCCGCGAGGGACGGTCATGAGCGCCGCCATCAGTCCGAGCGGCGACGGCTCGACGCGCGTGTACGTGCCCGCGATGACGACGTCCCGCCCCGACCCGGGATCCGTCCGGCGCTCGTAGGTGCCTGCCGGCATGACCCAGGTGAGGGCCACGGCGATTGCCACGCATGCAAGCAGGAGGACGAGCGGGTGGGGCAGGCGCGGGACCATGAGGGTGCGCCAGCATACAGCAGAGCCGATGGCGAGCGGCCGGCCCGCCTCGGCTGCGCTCTCTCAGGTGCGTCCGCGGGCGTACACGGCGGCCACGCCGCTGAGGCCGATGAGACCCACCATGTTCGGGAACACCTGCAGCACGTTCATCAGGTCGCCCCATGCCCACACGAACTCGGGGCGCATCATGGCGCCGAACGGGATGAGCAGGCAGTAGACCCAGCGATAGGGCAGGGCGATCTTGCTGCCGAAGATGTACTCGAGGAACTGCTCGCCGTAGAATGCCCAGCCGATGAGCGTGGTGTACCCGAACAGGAACGCGCAGAACGCCACGACCCATCCCCCCACGGTGGGCACGGCCGCGTTGAAGGCCGCCGCCACGGCCGCGGTGCTCGTGAGGTAGGGCGCGCCGCTCTGTGCCGCCGCAATGGAGGTTTCGGCCACGCCGCTGACGAGGATCGTCAGCGCGCTGATCGAGCCCGTGATGAACGAGATGATGAATACCTCCATCACGGCCTGCAGCCCCTGCTGCGACGGCCGGTCCGAGCGGGCCGTGCCGTAGGCCACGGCGGCGGTGCCGTAGCCGGCCTCGTTCGCATACACGCCCCGGGCGATGCCGTAGCGCATCGCGATGAACCAGCCGAAGCCCATGGCCGACCTCGTGGTCAGGGCCTCGCTGAACACGAGGCCGAGCACGTGGGGCAGCCGGTCGGCGAACATCACGATGACCACCACGCCCCCGACCAGGTAGAGGCCGACCTTGAGCGGGGAGAGGAACTCGGCGACGCGGCCGATCGACTTGATGCCGCCGATGATCACGGCCCACACCAGCACCGCGATGACGATGCCGGCGAACCAGGTGGGAATGCCGAACACGCTGTCGAGCGCCACGGCGATGGAGTTGGGCTGTGTGAACGGGGTGGTGGTGAGGGCGCCCACGCCGGCCACCAGCGCAAACGTGCTGGCCAGCCAGGGCGAGTTCAGGCCGTCGCGCAGATAGTACATCGGCCCCACGCGCAGCGTGTCGCCCTGCCCCTCGCGGTAGCGGACGGCGAGCACGGCCTCGGTGAACTTCACCGCGGTGGCCACCAGGCCGTAGGCCCAGATCCAGAAGAGGGCGCCCGGCCCTCCGGAGATGATGGCCGTGGCGACGCCCGCGATGTTGCCCGTGCCGATCGAGGCACCCAGGGCGGTCATGAACGCCTGGAAGGGCGTGAGCGCGCCGCCGGCGGCTTCGGACTGCCGCGCCACCATCGCGCGAAACGCCTCGGGCAGGCGGCGAAACTGCACGAAGCCGTAGCGCACCGTGAGGAACAGGCCGGCGCCGAGCAGCATCCAGACGACGACGTACTGGAAGAGATACGTGGTGAGCGTGTCGATGATCTGCGCCATGGGCGCCCCATCCTACCCCGCGCGTGCGAGCCGGTGGCAGCACTTTGAATGCGCGCAGCGTACGTGTTCGTGCGCGACGCGGCTGCCGGCACGTGGGCCCAGGAAGCCTTCCTCAAGCCGGCGGGCAGCCAGACGGAGAACAAGTTCGGAAGCTCCGTGGCCATCGCTGGTCACACCGCCGCCATGGGTGCCCCGATTGGGGACGGGGATCGGGATGGCATCGCTGGAGCTCTGGCTTGGTTTGCCCGCGATGTCTCCGGCTCGTGGACGGAGCGCGAGCAGCTGCAGGAGGTCGGACACGTCGTGGCGCTGGCCCGGCAGACCCTCGTGGTTGGATCACCACAGGAAACCGTCGCCGGCATGACCGACGCCGGTGCCGCTTACGTGTACGGCATGCTCGACACAACGCCGCCGGTCGTCACCGCGCCGCCCGACATCGAGCTCCAGGCGGCAGGGCCGTTGACGGATGTGATGCTCGGGGCGGCCACGGTGACCGACGACAGCGGGGAGGAGCTGACGGCCACGCCCGACAACGCCGGGCCGTTCCCCGTCGGCATGACCGTGGTCACCTGGAGCGCCACTGACAGCGCCGGGAATACCGGCACCGACACCCAGGTGGTCACCATCACGCAGGCCGTGGAGCCGCTGGATCTCGACATCAACACGTTCCGCGCGACGGGCCGTATGAAGGCCGGCAACAGCCAGTCGGTGACCTTCACCTTCAAGGTCAAGAACGACAGCGATCACACGACCGACCAGGGGAGTGCCACGCCCGTCGGCACGCTGGACGGCGCCGAGGTCTACCGTGCCACGCTCCCGGCGATCACCGACGCGCCTGGCGGTCCGGCCACGAGCTGGGACATCCCCCCTACACGACGGGGCCGGGCACGCCCACGGGGATCATCAGCTGGGTGGTGACCATCGAGGATGGGAACGCCGATACCGACATGGCCGACCTCGTGGTGGGGGCCTCGCTGAACACCAAGCCGAGCACGTGGGGCAGCCAGTCGGCGGACATCACGATGACCACCACGCCCCCGACCAGGTAGAGGCCGACCTCGAGCGGGGAGAGGAACTCGGCGACGCGGCCGATCGAGTTGATGCCGCCGATCATGACCGCCCAGGGCGGTCATGAACGCCTGGAAGGGCGTGAGCGCGCCGCGCCGCCGGCGGCTTCGGACTGCTGCGCCACCATCGCGCGAAACGCCTCGGGCAGGCGGCGAAACTGCACGAAGCCGTGGCGCACCGTGAGAAGCCGGCGCCGAGCAGCATCCAGACGACGACGTACTGGAAGAGATACCTGGTGAGCGTGTCGATGATCCGGGCCATGGGCGCCCCATGCCAACCCGCTCGCACGAGTCCGCGGCAGGATATCATCCCGCGCCCGGAGATTGCCCAGGCCATGCTCATAGGGCGGGCTTCAACATCCGCATCGTGCCGTGGTACGGAGCCGCGCTCGTGTACGTGGACCGTTCGTCAGGGAATGCTGCGTGCGATGGCCGGACCGATCAACTGTGTCACGCGCACGGGGAGCCTGCGCCAGACCTTGATGGCTCGCTGATAGCGCGGGTTCGTGACATTCAGCGACGGGATGTCGGTCCTCGTTCTGAGGGCATACTGCCAGTAAAGCTGCTGCTGGTCGGCGTGCCACTTGTGTTTGAAGGCCTGTCCGCCGCCGTCCTTCGAGGATCGGCCCAGGTGGAACGTCGAGAATCCTCGTTCGCAGGCATCCTTGATGAGCTCCCAATAGAGCAGATAGCCCGCCATCTGCCGGCGATGAGCATGGCGCACGCCGAGCCACAAGCCCTCGACCACGTCGCGATGGTCGCCGCAAAGGGCTGCCGCTGCCGCCTCTCCGTCGGTTGATTCGACCACGCAGATTCGCGTGTGGTTAGGGAACGCGCTCATCACCGCCAGCAGATAGTCCTTGTGGTAAATGGGCGTACCGAGGTCCCGCCAGGCCTCCGAAAGCACGTCATAGAAGGCGTCCAGCAGGTCGATGCCGCCAAAGCGCGCGTGGAAGCCGTTGTCATACCCGCGCCGGATCTCCTGGCGGGGGCCTGTCTTGGCCTTGTATCGATTCCACACCACGTCCGGGTCACGATCGAGCCTGACGGTCATGCAGACCTTGTGGTCCGATGAAGGGAACCGCTCGCCGAGGTACCGACGACTGCGAATCTCCAGGTACTCCACGCCCCATTCGTCCGCGATCCGGGCAGCCGCCGCGAGCAGCTCATCCTCAATCTCGTCGCTATCGCCCGCCGGCCCGCCGTAGTTCACGAACGGAAGCGAGCAGGCGATGTCGCCGAAGAGCAGGCTCCTGAGCCGCACGATCGGGAGGATGCCGACGAAGCGGCCTTGGTCATCCGCGGCGAGATACGCGGTTTCGTGACCGAAGCACCGCTGGTTGATGTCCTGCCACTCGAATCGATGGTAGAAGGATGCCCGCGGTGAGCGGTCAGCCCACCGGTTCCAGTCGCCGCCGTGCGATGAATCGCAGCGGATGATCCGCATCGCTCTCTCGAGGATCGGCGATCGGGCATGACTGACCGTCGTGGTAACCCTCTCGCCGGTGACGTACGCCGGCCGCGGGGACTGCACGATCCGGACCGGAAGGTGATCGACAAGATAGCGAGCAGATTGGGGAAGGGCGCAGGCGGGGGTTTACGCCCAGCGAAATCGATTACGCATCCGGAACGAATGCTCGAGGTGGGTGCGCGGACCCACGCGGTAACAGCTGTCAATGCGTTTGCGATTGAGCCGCTTCGCCCGGGACGACCGACACGATCAGGGCATGATGATCGGACACCTGCACGGGCTGAATGGTACCGGCGGCCGCCTGCAGCCCGCGCAGGAACACCCAGTCGAGCTGCATGCCGAGCGCGTCGTGCGTGGGCCTGCCGCGCCCGAAGGCCGAGCGGAACCCGTGGCCTTCCATGAACCGCAGGAGCCCCGCGGCCTGCCGGCCGATGAACGGTAACGGGACGGTGTGAAAGAGCCAGCGGTTGTCGTTGGAGTTGAAATCGCCCCCCACGATGGCCGGGCCGTCCAGCGAGGCGACGTCACGCGCCACCGACCCCAGCTGCTGGAGGCGGGACTCCAGGTTGATCCGTGTGTCGAGGTGCACGTTGAAGACGTGGATGGTCCCCGCGGGCGTGTCCACGGCGGCGCCCAGCGCGATGCGATTGCGGCTCCGGAAGGTGAGCTTGAACGGCCGCAGCGCCAGCACGCGGAGATCTCGCTGGGGATAGCGGGTGAGCAACGCCAGGCCCGACGACCGTTGCCGGTCGATCGCGAACGCCTCCTGGTACAACGATTCGAGGCCCAGCCGCCGACCGAGCTCGGCGGCGACGTCGGGACCGGGCGAGCGCCACGCCACTTCCTGCAGCAGCAGCACGTCCGCCGCCTGGGCGATGCCCGTGACGGACAGCTCGGAGGCGATGCGGTCCACGTCCTCACGCATCGCGAGGTTGAGCGACACGACGGTCAGTGCATTCGGGTGCGCCTCGTGGCGCGCGGGCGCCTCGGTGGCGCGGCCCGCTCCGGGGAGCGCCAGCAGGGTTGCCAGGATGAGGATGTGTGTGCGGCGCATGATCACGCGATGGATCCAGTGTACAGGGTATAGGCTTCACCATCCGCATCCTCATTCCGGAGGCGAACCGGTCTGCCGGATGTCGGGTCGGTGACCCTGGTCGAGTATCATCGCTCTCGCCCCTCGATGCCCCGCACCCCTGGCACCTGCGTCGACCCTTGAGAAGCGATGAAGGAACTGCTCTTCGCGGCGGCACTGCTGGCGGTGTGCGTCGTCATCCACGCCGTGGCGCTGGCCCGCCTCCTGCGCTGGCTCGAGCACCGGAGCCCGTTCGGGCAATCGAGCTTCTGGCTCTCGACCTGGATGCTGATCGGCGTGGCGTGGCGACTAGTGGTGTCGCACGTCCTCCAGGTCCTCTGCTGGGGCGCGCTCTACGGCGCGGCGGGCGTGTTCAATGACCTGATGTCCTGCGCGTACTTCAGCATGGTTACGTACACCACGGTCGGCTATGGCGATCTCGTTCCGCCGGAGCGATGGCGCATGACAGCCGGTGTGGAGGGCTTGACCGGCATCCTCATGTGTGGCTGGTCAACGGCCTTCTTCTTCACGGTCGTCAGCCGGCTGCACCGCCCGATCGGCAGCGAACACTGACGCAGAGATGTCAAAGGAATCGGCATGGAGATAGTGACGGCGTTCCTGGGCCAGCAGCCTCTCCTGGCGCTGTTCCTGGTCATCGCCAGTGGCTATGCCATTGGCGCCGTGAACATCAAGGGATTCTCCCTCGGCGTCGGGGCCGTGCTCTTCACGGGACTGTTCATCGGCGCCGTTGCACCCAAGGCCCAGCCACCGGCCATGGTCGGCACGCTGGGACTGGTGATGTTCCTCTATGGGCTCGGCGTGCAGTTCGGCCGGCAGTTCTTCGCTGGCCTGGCCGGGAAGGCAGGCCGTCGATACAACCTGCTGGCCGTGCTGGCCCTGGCGGCCGCATCGGCAGTCACGGTCGCGGAGCTGATGGTGATGAACGTGTCCCACGGCCTCATGGCCGGCCTCTTTGCCGGAGCCGGCACCAATGCCGCGACGATGCAGGCCGCCATGGAGGCTGCGGGCAACAGCGATCCGGCCGTCGGCTATAGCGTGGCGTACCCCTTCGGGCTCGTGGGCGCCATCCTCTGCATGTACGTCATGCAGCTCGTGCTGAAGCCGAAAATCGAGGCATCCGCGTCGGGCCTGCAGACCCTGGAAGTCGAGGTCCGCTCCGCTGACGCGATCGGACGCACCCTCGGAGAGGTGCTGCCCCAGTTGCCGGCGGGCGTCACGGTGCTGGTCGTACGTGTCCACCACGAAAACCGGCATCCTGATACGGAGGCCATCCTCGGCGCCGGCGATGTGTTGCTGCTCGGCGGCACCGACACGGCCGCGCTCGAGGGTGCGCGCGAGTACCTCGGCGAACGCGCGCGCGGTCGCGTGGTGGCGGATCGCAGCCGGATGGACATGCTCCGCGCCTTCGTGTCCAGGCCGCAGCTGGAGGGCGTGCGGGTCAACGACCTGCAACTGCCGGAAGGCGTGGAAGCCACGGTCACGCATGTGCAACGCGGTGACACCGAAATGCTGGTCACCACGGACCTGACCCTGGAACTCGGGGACCGCGTCGGCGTGCTGTCGGACCGCGAGACGTTCCCGGTGCTGCGGCGGTTCTTCGGAGACTCGATCCGGGGCACGACGGAGTTCAGCTACGTCGCCCTCGGCACCGGCATGGTCCTTGGCGTGCTGCTCGGCAGCATCGCCTTTCCCGTACCCGTCCTGGGTGCGTTCAAGGTCGGGATCGCCGGTGGGTCGCTCATCGTGGCCCTGATGCTCGGGAAACTGGGACGCACGGGACCGCTGACCTGGACGATGCCGCTGTCGGCCAACCTCACGTTGAGGAACTTCGGCCTCTCGGTCTTCCTGGCCCAGGTCGGCATGAGCTCCGGGGCGCCCTTTGTCGCCGTGGTCTCCGACAGCGGGTTGACCTTCCTTGTTGCAGGGGCCTGCATCCTCTTCGCGCTGGCGTTGACACCACTCCTGATCGGCCACTACGTCATGCGCATTCCGTTCGACGACCTGCTGGGCATCACGGCGGGCGTCACAGGCACGCCGGCCATCCTGGCCTATGCCTTCCGGTCGTATCCATCCGATCGCGTGGAGATCTGCTACGCGATGATCTTTCCCGCGGCCACCATCCTGAAGATCGTGATCGCGCAACTACTGATTGCCGCCGGTGGTGGCGGATAGCCGGCGACGCGCTGGCAGGGTCAGAAGGCCACGATGAGACCGACGGTGAAGTCGCCCTGAAAGGCGGGGTTCACGCGGTACGCGATCGCGCAGCCGTAGCCCCCGCAGACGCCGGCGCCGCCGGCATCCACAATGGTCATGTAGCCCCGGGCGTCGAGGCGCAGGCCGACGTTGCGGGTGGCGAAGAACTTGGCGCCGGCGCCCATGCCGACGGAGAAGCGGACCTCGGTGTCGCCCGGCACGGCATAGCGTGTCAGGCCGAGCAGGCCGGCGAGGAACGGCCGGATGCGCCCATCCCCCAACTCCTGGATGCCGCCCACGTGGATCTGATCGACCTCGACGCGCACGTGCGTTGGAGGATCGAGGAGACCGGCATTCACCCTCAGGTTCGCCCGCTCCCGGCTGAACAGCCCCTCGACCTTCAGGCCGTCGATCGGCGACCCGAACACCACGTCGACGATGACGCCCACACTGGGGCCGCCATCGTCGTCCTCGACAGCGCGGCCGCCCACTTCCCCGATGCTGCCCCCCACCCGGTAGCCGCCGAACGGTGTGATCTCGACCGTCTGCGCGCGCGCCACGGCGGGCGCCGCGAGCAACTCCCCCACGGCACAGGCGAGGGCGGCGACCACCTTCGCGCCGTGCGGTCCGATGACTCGCCCGCGCCGGAACCACCATGCGAGTTCGGCCATGTTTTCCCGGCTACAGGCTACACCCGGCTGGGATAGCATCAGCGGCGGCGCGCGGACCAGGCCGTCACGCTGCAGCGCCGGAGGAGATCGATGAGACGCGGAGTCGGGCTCGGCTGGAGGGGCGTGGCTTGCATGGCGCTCCTGGTGATGGGCGGCGCGGCGGCCTGCCGACAGGTCCTGGCCCCGGCGGGGGGCGCGGGTGAGGCGGCCTTCACCGTTGTCGAGACGGGCATCCCCGACCTGCAGGCGGCGCTGTCCTCGGGGCGCATCACGTCCCGGCAGCTCGTGACGCAGTACCTCGCGCGCATCGCGACCTACGAGGATCGGATCAACGCGATCATCACGGTGAACCCGCGCGCGCTCGAGGAAGCCGACCGGCTCGACCGTGAGCGCGCGGCCGGGCGCGTGCGCGGGCCCCTCCACGGCATCCCCATCGCGCTCAAGGACAATATCCACACCACGGACATCCGCACCACCGGTGGCGCACTGGCCTTCGTGGTCCTCGTGCCGCCCTACGACGCGACGCTCACGACCAACCTGCGCGAGGCCGGCGCCATCATCATCGCGAAGACGGTGCTCACCGAGCTGGCACACTGGACTGCTGGCGCGCCGACGCCAATGGTGGCGAACTACACGGCGGTGGCGGGCTTTGCCTACAACCCGTACGATCCGCGGATGGATCCGCGGACCGAGACCTTCGACGGCCGGCCGGTGCTCTCCACCGGAGGCTCCAGCTCCGGGGCCGGCACCGCGGCCAGCTTCTGGGCCGCGAGCGTCGGCTCCGACACGGGTGGCTCGATCATCAGTCCCTCGAACGCCAACATGCTGGTGGGCATTCGACCGACCCTGGGCCGCATCAGCCGCTACGGCATCATTCCGATCACCGCGGACCACGACACCGCGGGTCCGATGGCGCGCACCGTGTCCGATGCCGCCATCCTGATGGGCGTACTCGAGAGCGCCTCGCCGGATCCCAACGACGCCGCAACGAAGGCCTGCGAGCCCCCGCCGAATCGTGACTACACGGCGTTTCTCGACGGCGGTGCGCTGAAGGGCGCGCGCATTGGCATCCCTCGGGCGTTCTACTACGACCGCGTCAAGGCACCCGGAGACGAGGCGAGACCGGAGTTCAAGGATGGGCGAGGCGGCCTCAACGCCGACCAGGCGAAGGTGATGGCCGAGGCGATTGCCCTGCTGAAAGCGCAGGGCGCCGAGGTCGTTGATCCCGTCGAGGTCCCCAGCATCGTGAGTCAGGACCCGGCGTCCAACTTCCTCCTCTTCGACTACTGTCAGGGTGCCGAGCACAAGAAGGGCGGGGACGCGAACTGCACCGCCAACTTCAAGTACGGCATGAAGCGCGACTTCAACGCGTGGCTGTCCAGCCTCGGTGACCGCGCGCCGGTGAAGACGCTCACCGAGCTGCGCGAGTGGAACCTCGCGCACGCGAAGATGAATGCGATGCGCTTCGGGCAGTCGCGCCTCGACATCTCGGACGAGATGGACGTGGAGCGCGATCGGTCGCGCAACGACGCCGACGTGCGGAAGGACAACCAGCTGAGTCGCGACCAGGGCCTCGACGCGGTGCTCCAGGCGCACAAGCTCGACGCGATTCTCACGCCGGGATCCTCAGGCGCGAACCTCGCCGCCCGGGCGGGCTATCCCATCATCGTCGTGCCCTTCGGCATGGTGCCGAACGCCCCGACGCCTCCGCTGCCGGCCGGGTTCGATGCGAAGCCGGCGCCGTTTGGTGTCGCCTTCACTGGCGCGGCCTGCACCGAGCCACGGTTGATCGCGCTCGCGTACGCGTTCGAGCAGGCCAGCAAGGGTCGCGTGCCGCCACCTGACCTGCCATAGTCCGGACGCCCGGCTCGATTCACCGAGGATGCAGATCATGAAGCAACTGGCGACAGGAATTCTCCTGCTGGCGATGGTGCAGGCCGCCGTGCCCGTGCGCGCGCAGTCGTCGTCGGTGACTGCGCTGGCCTGGATGGCGGGCTCGTGGGCGGGCAGCGACGGGCGCGTCGAGCACGAGGAGCACTGGACCGCGCCGAAAGGCGGCGCCATGGTCGGGATGCATCGCACCATCCGGGATGGTCGTATGGTCGAGTTCGAGTTCCTGCGAATCGAAGCGCAGCAGGGCACGCTCGTCTACCTCTCGATGCCCGGCGGCCGCAGCCCGGCCACGCCGTTCACGGTGAAGAGCCTCGAGGGCGAGCGCGTGGTGTTCGAGAACGCCGCGCACGACTTTCCGCAGCGCGTCATCTACTGGAAGGAGGGCAACGATCTCCGCGCGCGCATTGAAGGCACGATCGCCGGCCAGGACCGATCGACCGAGTGGCGCTGGACCCGATCGTCGCTCGCGCCGTAAGCGTCGAGAGCCGCGCTATACTGCTGGCGGACTGGCAGACTTCGTCGTTGACGAGAAGGGGATCGCCCAGCGATGGCCAAAGCGAAGCGCACGACTCACCGCAGCACCGCGGGCAAGAAGCTCTACGCGAAGCGAGACAGCGCCGGCAAGTTCAAGGACATCCAGACCTACGAGCGCGCGCACCGCGCGGACATCGCGAAGAAGAGCGGCGCCGAGCGCGCCACGGCCGCGAAGAAGGCGGCCAAGGCCAAGAAGGCCAAGAAGGCGAAGACGGCCAGGGCGCCAAGAAGCGCTGACCCTC
>Ga0105094_10001179_pt1 | contig 13647 bp, 13 predicted proteins | sample PPLLak1March2015_2_FD_87023 | JGI IMG/M metagenome (GOLD analysis project Ga0105094, IMG submission 87023) | Freshwater sediment microbial communities from Prairie Pothole Lake near Jamestown, North Dakota, USA - PPLs Lake P8 Core (3) Depth... | ecosystem: Environmental > Aquatic > Freshwater >...
GGCCGCTTCTATCCCTTTTCCAAGATGGCCTGCCGGAGCCCCAAAAGCTTTATCGCCTTCGAAGCCGCCTATCTTTTCCTGTATTATGTAGCCTGGGAATTCCTCTACAGGGGGATTCTGTTTTTCCCCTTGATTCCCGCCATCGGCCTTGTCCCGGCCCTGTCACTTCAGACGATCATCTCGACGCTCCACCATGCCGGGCACCCCCAATCCGAGATCCTTGCCGCCCTCGGCGCCGGTTTCGTTTTCGGCCTGGTCGCCTATTATACGGGATCCATCATCTATCCCATCTTCCTTCATGCCCTGGCCGGAATCTCCACCGACACCTTCATCTATTTCCGGGACTATCGGAGTGTCACCCGGGGATGAGGATCCTGGTCACTGGAGCGACCGGGTTTGTCGGCTCTGTCCTTGTTCCCGAGCTGGTTAAAAATTTCGGTCCGGGCTCAGTCTCAGCTTATGTCCTGCCCGGGGACCGCATCCCGGAGAGCTGGAAGGACGAACAGGTCCGGATCATCCACGGGGACATCTCGGACGAGAAACGGGTGCTTGAAGCGTTAGAGGGACAGACCCATGTCGTCCACCTGGCGAGCCTCATCTCCTACTGGAGACGGGATTTCCACCGGCTGATGAGGGTGAACTGGCGGGGAACGAGGGCCGTCGTAGAGGCGTGCCTGCGGGCCGGTGTCCGCCGGCTGGTTCATGTCTCTTCGGTCGGCGCAGTCGGGTTCCGGAAGCGGGGTGCGCTGATCGATGAAAAAACGGCTTTCAACTGGCCGCCTTATTTCTACTACATGACCTCCAAGCATTTTGGGCAGAAGGCCGTGGAGGAAGCGGCCCGTAAGAACGGGCTCAACGCCATTATCCTGAATCCCGCCTCTATCATGGGTCCCGGAGACCCGGTCCTGGAGACCCCTCACAACCAGCTCTATGCCCGTGTCTATGGCGGCCCGATGTTCGGCTCGTTCAGGGGCGGGCTCGGTGTGGTGGATGTCCGCGATGTCTCGGCCATCATCATCAAAGGCCTGGACCGCGGCCGGGCCGGGGAAAAGTACCTCCTCGTCGGGGCCAACCTCCCTTATCAGGACGTGCTGAGACTGATCGGGAAGCACGCCCGCCGTCCGGTCCATCCGTTTCCAGTGCCCGCGTCGCTGCTTTCCGCGGCAGGCCTGTCTTTGGAGCTGGCAAGCAATATGACCCGGAAAAAACCCCTGCTCACCTATGCATACGGACGCCTCAGCGGCTGGACGACGTATTACTCTAACGAGAAAAGCCGCCGGGAATTCAGCCACGAATATATCCCGGTCGATCAGACAATCCGGGATTCCTGCCGGTATTTCGAGAGGGTTTTTATCTCCAGCTGACCAGGAAAGCGCCGAGGGTGGCCAGCACCAGGGCCGCCATCTTTGCTTTTGTCACCTTCTCCTTGAGGAATATCGCCGCCAGGACGAAGATGAAGATCGAATTGAGCTGGTTGAGAGGAGCGGCGATTGAGGCCAGCGTGTACTTCATCCCAGCCATCCAGGCGATCAGGGAAATGAAGGTCCCCAGAAACGCCCCCGGGACCATCCATCGCCAATTGGCCGGCTCGGCCAGCGGCCGGGAGATCTGGCGGCGCTGCGGGTGAAACGGGAGGAAGACTAAGAGCGCAATGCCGCCCGCCGCTATCCGCCAGAAAGCGGTCCAGAGGACGGGAGAACGGGCCAGCAGCGGCTTGACCATGACAATGCTCGCCGCCAGCGTGACCATGGCCAAAATCCCCAGGCCGATCCCCAGCAGGAGGTTCTTCCGGGGCGGAAGCCCCTCTTCCTTGGATCGGGAGATCAGGACCACCGCGGAGAGGATGAGGGCGACCCCGAGGAGCTGCAGGCCGTCTAAGCGCTCGCCGATGAAGAAAAAAGAAAACAGGATAACGAACGGACTGTAGAAGCAGTCGACGACCGCGGTCAAGCTCGCCCCGAGGATGTTCAGGCACTGGAAGAAGAAGGTGTCGGAAAGGGTGATGCCGATGAAGCCGCTCAGGCCGAGGAGAGCATAGTCCTGCCAGGACGCTTTCAGGAGGAGCGGCTGGCCGAGAAGGAGCATGGTGAGGGCAACGAGGGCGGCGGCGAGAAAACTCTTGAAGAGGTTCAGCCCGACAGGATGGACGGTCCGTCCGCTGACCCGGAAGAAAAGGACGGCGGTTTCTCAAGTCAATGCCGCGCCCACGGAGAGGATCTCCCCGCGATAGGGCGAGTTCTGCAGTAGCTCGAATAATCCGGTCACGATAGCAACAAGCCTTGGTTTATAACAGACAAGGGTCAAACCGTCAATCAGACATACCATCCTAAACAGAGGCGAGGGGGAGTCCCTCAGAAAGCCCTCCGCAGCGGAGCGGGCACGGTTCCTCTCGGCTTGCCGAGAGGAGAGCGGAGCGAGGACGGGGAGCGGATTTTTCTCGCGGGGAAAAAACCGCGTCTTTCGGAGGGACTCCCCCGAGCCTCACTTGACTCAATCCAGAGAAAACAGGTTTAATAAACCCGGCTTTATTGTTAAGGATAGGTAATGATTTTGCGAGAGAATTGTCTTCCTGATGGAGACCTGAAAGATATTGCCTTTGATGAGCTTAGGGTGGAGCTAGAGGGCTGGGGGGAGCCCGCCTATCGGGCGAAACAGATTTTTGAATGGGTTTATCAAAAAGGGGCGGACTCATACGCGGCCATGACCGACCTGCCCAAGAGCTTGAGGCAGCGGCTGGGAGAATCCTACAAGCTCCGGCCCCTCGAGCTCGCCGAGAAGCTCCGGTCGGAGGATGGGACGGAGAAGTTTCTCTTCCGGCTGGCCGACGGCCGGCTCATCGAGACCGTGCTCATACCATCCGGCGGCCGCAGGACGCTCTGCCTGTCGACCCAAGTCGGCTGCAAGTTTGCCTGTGTCTTCTGCGCCAGCGGGGCGGGCGGGTTCGAGAGGGATCTTCTCCCTTCGGAGATGCTTGGCCAGGTCCTCTACCTGCGGGACAGGCTCGAGGTCCGCCTGACCAATTTCGTCTTCATGGGAATGGGGGAGCCGCTGGACAACCTCGACAACCTCGTGCGAGCGGTGCGCATCATGAACGCGCGGGAGGGAATGAATATCGCCGCCCGGCGCATCACCATTTCTACGGTTGGGATTGTGCCGGCCATCGAGAAACTGGAAAACCTGGGACTCCAGGTGACCCTTTCGCTTTCGCTCCACGCCACAACAGATGAGCTCCGCACCAGACTTCTGCCGGCCAATCGGAAGTATCCACTTGCGGAAGTGATCAAGGCCGGCGCCCGCTATGCGAGAACGACGGGGCGGATGGTCACCATCGAATACATCCTGATCTCCGGCCTGAATGACCTTGCGGCGGACGCCCGCCGCCTGGCGTCTATCGCCAGGAAGCTCCGGGCCAAAGTCAACCTTATCCCGTACAGCCAGGGCTGCGGTCCGGCGTATGCGCCTTCATCCGGGCCCCGGCAGCAGGATTTTGCCCAGGTCCTGGAGAGCCTGGGAGTGGGGGCGACTATCCGCCGCTCGAAGGGGGCGGATATCCGGGCGGCCTGCGGCCAGCTCGCCGGCTTCAAACGCTTTGGATAAACGGAAATACCTCACCCAGTCGTTATATTCGGTGGAGAATGTCCGGCAGGTGAGCCGGCTTACATCTTGGCGGAGGCGGCAGAGGCGACGTCGGAGCTTTCGTCCTCGTCCTCGAGCTCGCTCTCGACGCCCAGAAGCTTGGCCGTTCCCTCGTAGATCATCCGGTAGGACTTCTTGGATTCCTGAAGCTCAGCCAGTTTCTCCCTGACTTTCTGGAGTTCCTTCTCGATCAGCGCGTCAACCCCTTCGAGCTGCCTCTTAGCTTCCTGCATCGTCTTCTTGTAAAGGTCTTCCTGTTCCTTGCTGAGGGCCATTCCTTCACTCCTTATAAATGGGTTTCATCGGTTTTGCGTCTAACTAATCTTGAAATTGATGTCGATCGACTTCCAGACCCGGACCGGGACGCCGTCTTTCTGGGCGGGCCGGTATTTCCATTGACGGACGGCCGTCTCCGCCGCCCTCTCAAACCCATAGCCGCCCTTGATTCCCTTCTGAATCTCGGTCCTGACGATATCTCCGGTTTCCGAGATCAAAATGTTCAAGGTCACCGTGCCGCTGACTCCCATGCTGAATGCTTGGGAGGGGTATTTCGGGTCGACCCTCTTGATGAGCACGGGCTGGATACTGACTTTGTCGAGAGCAACAAGGTCACCCGGGTTTGGCTTTTCTGCGGCAGGATTGATGGCCGGAGACTCGGCCGGAGGCTCCTCTTTCTTCACCTGCGTTTGGGCCGGAGCCTCATTCGAGGTCAAGGCTTCGGTTTGGGGAGGAGCCGCCTGTCCGGCAGTCTGGTTCTTCGCCCCGGAGTCGGGAGGAAGCTGTATCTCCAGGCCTACCGGCGGATTCTCGGCCGGGAGAGCGGGTTTGATCTGGGTCACAGCTTCCGAATTGTCCGTCTGTTCGGAGGCGTTTGACGGAGTCCTCTTGGGCTCCGGCTTGGACTCGTTCGCCCGGGACGCTGAGGGGGACTGAACTTCTTCCTGACGGAGAGCAAACTCGCTCGGCAAAGAAGGTTGTAGGGAAGAAACCATCTGGCGGGGCGCCTCCTTGGGTTTCCTGGATTTGACGACCATGATCGTCGATCCAGCCACGATCAACAGGGCCACCGATACGCCCCCGATCAGGGCCAGCGGAGGTTTCTTTGGCGCCGGCGCGCTGTACTCGTCGAAGTAGCCCCTCTTTTTTAGGGGAGCTGCCTTCTCCGGCTCAACCCTGGCGGGCTCGGGAACAGCTTTTTCCATTTCGAGGGGAATCTTGTCGATCTCGATGAGCGTCTGATCGATACCGAACGGTCTTTTTTCTGCATGGACCGGTCCCCGTGCAGAGGGGTGGGGAATGCTGTTCCCGATATTATCCTGGAGAGGGATCCTTTCTTTGATCTCCTTGGCGATGGGGATCTTCTCTTTCTTTTCCGGCTTTTCCAGCCTGGGCTCGGGCCTTTTCTTTGTATCTTCGATGCCAAGGCCGCCGATGGCGCCTTTGAGCATGGCCTCGATATCTCCGTCGGCGACCGGCTTCGCCTCTTTTTTCTCTTTGAAGACCTCCCTGACCGGCTCCTTTTTCTTGACCGGGGTGCCCAGCCCGGAGACCGCCGCCCGGAGCTCTTTCTCGATATCGTCGAGGCCCCTGGCCGCCTTGGGCCTATGCGGGGCAGGCTGAGGTTTCAAGAGGCCCCACTCATCGATTGGAGGGAGAGACGAAGTCTTTGGCGGCGGGCTTTCGTGTCTCTTGACCGGAGGCTCGGGCTTGGGAACCTCCTGCTTCTGGCCGTTGACCAGGAGGTTAAGCATCTTGGCGCGGAGTTCATCCTTGTTCCAGGGCTTGGTGAAATAGGCGGAGGCCCCGTAAACCTGGAGGGCTTCCATTTTGCAGGAGGGCTCCCGGTAGATCCCCGTCACGACGATGATCGGGACTTTCTTGCCGGGGTCCTGGTTAATCTTCTTCATCAGCTCGAACCCATGGAGCTTGGGCAACATCGGCTCGACGATGACCAGGTCGAAATCCTCGGCCTTGAATTTTTCGTAGCCGCTCAGCCCATCCATGGCCGTCACGGCCTGGAATCCCTCCTCGAAGACGAGGTTGGACAGGGCAATGAGCGATTCCTCGTCGAAATCCACGACCAAGATCTTTTTGTCTTTCATCGGTCTTCCTGAAGCCGTCCGGTTTTATGCATAGCGGCTTTGCCATGCCGGAGCCTATGCCCTACGGATGACGGGTTCATTTTGGAGGGGAGGAAAATAAGGGTCAATCACCCTTTGGGGTGAATTGGTGGATGAAATTGGTTCCCCCTGGTGGCGGATGGCCATGGATCCCGGGCTTTTGTCCCCTTTTTGACGGTTCTGGTACAATAGAAGCAGATGATCAAGATCCGGGAAGTCCAGGCCAAAAGCATCCTCAACAAGTCCAAGATCTATGACTACTGCGTCAACCCCTACACGGGCTGCCAGGTGAATTGCCGCTACTGCTATGCCCGTCTCTTCATGAGGCGCTATTCCGGACACAGCGAGCCCTGGGGCGCGTTTGTGGATGTCAAAGTCAACGCCCCGGAGCTCCTGCGCAAGCAGGTCACCCGGGCAAAGAAGGGGACGGTCTGGCTCTCCTCGGTTTGCGATCCCTACCAGCCGCTCGAAGAGAAGTACCTGTTGACCCGGCAGTGCCTGGCCATCCTGGCCGAGGCCGGATTTCCGGTCAACATCCAGACGAAAATGACTCTCGTCCTTCGCGACCTGGACATCATCGAACAGTTCGAAGAAGTCGAAGTCGGGATGACCCTGGCGACGGATGATGAAGGGGTCCGCCGGATGTTCGAACCCGGGGCCTCGCCCGTGGGCGAGAGGATCGCAGCGCTTGAAAAAATCCACTCTAGAGGAATCAAGACGTTCGCCTTTGTGGGACCCCTTCTTCCCGGGGGGCCGGAAGGGCTCATTGCCGCTCTTGCCGGCAAAGTGGACAAAATCCTGGTTGACCGGATGAACTACATGGAAACGATAATCGGCCTCTACCGCGAGCTGGGCCTGTCGGAATCGGCCACCGACGATTTTTTCCACGAACAGGCCAGGAGGATCGCGCGGGAAGCAGCCAAACGCGGCCTCCCCTGCGAGATTCTTTTCTGATATAATCGCCCCATGATATCGAGGATTGATGGAGCCGTCAGGCCGAAGATCGTCCCTCTTCTCCATCCCGAGTTCATCCCGGCCGTGCTCTGGAACAGGGCTTATCGGGATGCGGCCGCGGCGGACGGGGGGAGTGTTCCCCTGGCCATTGGGCTGGAGAGGGCGGACGGCTCGATCTCCTGCTTCCAGACTGTAGTTTTCCCACCGGAACATCCGCTTTTTGAGGCCGGCCTCCGTCATACCGAGCGTCTGGTCAAGTCGCTTCTCTGGATGTGGGGCGGCTACAAAGTGTACGTCGGCGGCCCGGCTGCTCTCGGAGAGATAATCCAAAAAGCCTATTCTCGCCGGGGCGAACGCGCCTTCGACGCCGGCTTGATGTCCACCGCGTACGACAAGAAGTTTAGCGTAGAAATCACGGCCGCTGACCGTGTCCCTCCTGCCTTGGAGAAAACGCGGCCCCTGGGCCGGCATCTCGACGGCTGCCGGATCGGGTTCGACCTCGGGGCCAGCGACCGCAAGGTCAGTGCGGTCGTCGAGGGTGAGACCGTCTTCAGCGAAGAGGTCCCCTGGGACCCGCGCAACCAGAGCAACCCGCTCTACCATTATCACCAGGTCATGTCGGGGCTTCATCAGGCGGCCTCCCATCTTCCGCGTGTTGACGCCATCGGCGGGAGCGCTGCCGGGATTTACATCGACAACAGGGCCATGGTCGCCTCCCTCTTCCGCGGCATCCCGCGGACCGAGTTCAGGAAGAAAATCAAGCCGATGTTTCTACGGATGCGCAGGAAGTGGAAGGTGCCCTTCGAGGTGGTCAACGACGGCGAAGTCACGGCCCTGGCCGGGTCGATGTCGCTCAACGCCAACCGCGTCCTGGGTATCGCCCTGGGGTCAAGCCAGGCGGGCGGATACGTCAACGACGAGGGCCACATCACCGGCTGGCTCAACGAGCTGGCCTTTGCCCCGGTCGACCTGAACCCGGCGGCGCCCGTGGACGAGTGGTCGGGAGACGCGGGCTGCGGCGTTCAGTATTTCTCCCAGCAGGCCGTGTTCCGTCTCGCCGGGAAAGCGGGAATCGGGCTGGGCGAGGAAATGGCCGCCGTGGACAAGCTTAAAACCGTCCAGGATCTGCTTTCTAGCGGCGATGAACGCGCTCGGCTCGTCTTCGAGACGATCGGCTGCTACTTGGGCTACGGGATCGGCCATTATGCGGACTACTATGACATCGCTCATGCCCTTATCCTCGGCCGGGTGACTTCGGGCGAGGCCGGACCGGTCATCCTGGAGAAGGCCCGTCAGGTCCTGAAGGAGGAGTTCCCCGACCTGGCGGCGCGGATGTCTCTCCATCTTCCTGACGAGAAGAGCCGCCGGGTCGGCCAGGCCGTGGCCGCCGCCAGTCTGCCCGTTGCCGAACGGACGTGAATTTACGATAAGCGGGAGAGAAACATGGAGCTCAGACTGAGAAAAGCGGGAAACGAGATTTTCATCCCGGACGGTTCGCCCGTCCCCGGAGCCATAACGCGCACGTCGCATTTGGGAGTGGCCGCGCACCCCGACGACCTCGAGATCATGGCCTATCACGGCATCCTGAAGTGCTTTTCGAGCGAGAAGGACTGTTTCTTCGGCGTGATCGCCACAGACGGCGCCGGGAGCCCGCGCGACGGCTTCTACAAGCGGTACACCGCTGAGGAGATGAAAACCGTCCGCAAGAAGGAACAGAAAAAGGCCGCCCTGGTGGGCGAATACGCCGGCGTCGCCTTCCTCAACTACAGCAGCTCCGAGGTCAAAGACCCCAAGGATCTCCGTCCCAGGGATGACATCCAAGAAATTATCGCGTTGGCCCGGCCCCGAATCGTCTACACTCATAATCCCGCCGACAAGCACGATACTCACGTGGCGTTGGGGCTGAAGACTATCCAGGCCATCCGGGCGCTTCCGGCGGAGCTGCGGCCGGAGAAGTTCTACGGCTGCGAAGTCTGGCGGGACCTCGACTGGATGCTGGATGAGGACAAAGTCGGGCTGGACGTTTCCGAGCACCAGAACCTGGCCACTTCCCTGGTCAGTGTCTTTGACTCCCAGGTAGCCGGCGGGAAAGGCTATGACATGGCCACGATCGGCCGGCGCCGTGCCCATGCGACTTACTACGCAACCCACGAGGTCGATGTGGCGTCTTCGATGATCTTCGGCATGGACCTGACCCCTCTGGTCACCGACCCGTCGCTGGACATAAAGGAGTTTGTCTGCCGCTACATCAACCGCTTCGCCGCTGACGTCAGCAGGCGGATCGATAAGCTGCTCTAGCCTTCCTAAACGGCAATATGCTCCGCTTTAGTTCCCCTCTTTAGCAAAGAGGGGTCAGGGGAGATTCTATTTTTGTTCGCCTTTTCAAATCCCTCCTCGCCCCCCTTTTCTAAAGGGGGGAATAAAGATGCCATGTGCCCGCCTTCCCGTGGCTATCACACTAAACGTCATGGAGGCCTTTTCGGCTTGACGGATATGCGGCCTTCCATTAGGATGGATGGCCATGACCATCATCCTGAAAACCGTGCTCGGCTTGATGACGGCCTTTTTCGCCTATTTTTACCTGCCCGATGTCTTCAAACACAGGAGGGAATTCTCGGACAAGCCCTGGGCCGGCCTGTTCGGAACGGGGTTCATCACCAATTTCTTTGACACCCTGGGAATCGGCAGCTTCGCCCAGCAGACGGCGATCTTCAAGTTCTTCGGATTGGTCGATGACAAGGTCATTCCCGGGACGATGAACGTGGGCAACACCATCCCCACGGTGACGCAGGCCTTCATCTTCATGACCGCGGTCAAGGTCGAGCCGGTGACCCTGGCCTCGATGTCCGTGGCTGCGCCGGCCGGGGCCGTGCTCGGAGCAGGTGTGGTCGCCCGGATGTCGCGGCGCAAGATCCAGCTCGGCATGGGCTTCGGCCTGCTCATCGTCGCCACAATGATCCTGGCGAGCCTTCTCCAATGGCTCCCGCTCGGCGGCGAGGCGATCGGGCTGACCGGCATAAAGCTCGCCATCGCCGTCGTCGTGAGCTTCATCTTCGGAGCCCTGCAGACGATCGGAGTCGGGTTCTATGCTCCCTGCATGGCTATGGTCTATTCCCTCGGCATGCACCCCAGGGTGGCCTTCCCGATCATGATGACGGCGACGGCCATGCTCATGGCTGCGGGAAGCACCCGGTTCGTCAAGGAGCGGGCCTACGACCGCAAGACGGCCATCGCTTTAACAGCCTTTGGCGTCCTGGGCGTCTTTCTGGCCGCTTTCGTCGTTAAGTCCCTTCCCCTGACCGTCCTTAAATGGGTAGTGGTGGGGGTCGTTCTCTACACTTCGATGTGGATGTTTATCTCCGCCCGCCGCTCCCGCCTGGATGAACTCGCCGCCCGCTCTCCAAAAATCTAAAGATTCCCCAGCAGCCGGGCGGCGCTAGTGGTGCGTCTCACAAATAATTTAACTTAGGTCGCGATCCCTGAAGACGCACCACCGCGGGGGAGTTTGAGGGGGACGGCGTCGTTCCCCTCAGGGGGTCAGCGCAGCGGAGCGCCGAGGGGGGAGCTCGACTCCCGCCTGGAAGTGTCCCGTCTTGGCGGATGACTTTGGAAAGGGATTAACGAGACGGGACACTAGATGAGCCCCATCTTTTTAAGGGCCTCTTCGCCACGGGACTTGACCTGGGGAGCTTCCTCCGGCAGGTACAGGACGACCCCGCCCTTCATCGGCCGGATAACGATTTTGCCCTCCTCGGACAGGCCGTTGGTGAATTCGACCGGGTCCTGGCCGTTGAAATATTTCTTGAAGGCCTCGTTGAAACCGCTGTAGACGGAGTGGATTCCCTTGTAAGGTTCGCTTCGCAATTTTTGTATGGCCAGGCGGACGAACTCCTCCGGCGAAATCTTCTTGCTCATGTTTCCTCCTTCGGAATAAATTTCCAAAGTCATATGACGCAGCCGGGCCCATCGGATTCTCAGGCGTCCTCTCGGCGGCCCGGCCTGAATCCCGCCGAAATGGAGGATTGTGGGGAAAGGGCTTGGCTTTTGGCGCTGTTTTTCTTAAAATAGGGGAGAACGATGGAGAAAAAAAATGGACAGTTGCTTCAGCTGCGATTTTTCACTAAGGAAGGGCAAGATGAAGGGTAAGTTCTATATCGAAGGACACAAGTCCAAGGGCGGCTGGGAGGACGAGACCACCCTCATCCTCCAGGACGATAAGGGTTACAGCTCGCTCGAGGAAGCGACGGCCAAAACCAAGGAATATTTTGAGAAAGATAAAGAACTCCACCTCGCGGTCATCTACCAGAAGGACCAGGAGGGGACCAAGGAAGGCGCCAAGATGATGTTCCGCGGGGACGAGGGAGAACTCGAAGAATCCCTGCTGTTTTATTGATCTCCAACTGCGATACTTTATCCAGCCCAGGCCCTCAATTCCGCGTTCCTGAGATTGAATCCGGGATCGGAGATTATATAATTCGAGTCGAATTCATGGTAAAATAACAGAGTGAAATCAGGGCAGAAGGCACATGCTCTTGAGAATGTGCTAGCCAAATTGCTGGAATCGGCGGTCCTCCCGCAGGACTGCTATTTGGCAGGGGGCACCGCCCTCTATTTCTATCTTCATCATCGGCTTTCTGTGGACCTTGATTTTTTCTCTCCCCGCCCATTCCTTACAGAAACGCTCGTTTTCCGGTTCAGGCAGGAGTTTGGAGAAGTCGATTTAGGACTCATGGAGAAAGAAACGCTGATTCTATTTCTCTCCCGAGAGAAGCTGAAATTTTCTTTGTTCTATTTGCCGTATAAACTTCTGTCTCCTTTGGTCCCTCATGAAATCAGACCCGGACTGTTTTGTTCATTGGCCTCCCTCGATGATATCGAGGCGATGAAAACCCTTGCCCTTGTCCAGAGAGGCTCGGCCAAAGATTTTGTTGACCTCTTCTATTTGTTAAGGAAAACGGGCCATTCGTTCGCCGACTTATCCCTCCTTGTCCAAGGCAAGTATGGCGTTGACAAAAAATACGACTATCACCTGAAGACGGCAATGGTTTATTTCGACGATGCCGAACTGGAGCTCGCGGCCATCATGCTCGTTGACGAATCAGACAGCATTCGTTCCATTTCCGAAAAAGAATGGACCGAGATCAAAGAGTTTTTTGTGGGGTTCTGCCTGTGAGAAAGGAGCTCTTCTGGGATCGAGTTGAGCAGAATATTACTCCGGATTTGGAGATTGAGAGAGCCATCAATTTTGGCGGGCTCGAATACATCGAAGTCGTCCGAAAGAAATATGGAAGAGAACGATTTCTGAATGTTCTATTAAGAAACCGGAATCTCAGCAAAAAGGCGGTGAATTACTGGTGTCTCGTGCTCGGGATCGACAGGGAAGATACCGCCGCCTTCAAGAATCCCGCACTCATCTGGTCTCCCTATCGCTGAAAAGCGGGGCGGCTTTAATAACAGGTTAAATAGCATCCTGCATAAGATGCAGTCTGTACGGTCTGTTGCTTAGCCCTTCAGTCCAGCCAGCCGCTTCCTGGCGTCCTCGACTTCCGGCTGACCCGCGTCGGCGTCTTTCCAGAGGTCGAGGAATTTCTTATATTGCTCGATCGCTTTGGTGTTCACGCCCTTCTGTTCATAAAGCTTGGCCAGCCGGTAATGAAGCAAAGGATGGACGAGGAAGCGTGCCCGGCTGTTCGGGTCAAAGGTGACGAGCTTTTCGTACTCAGTGATGGCTCGATCGAGATCGCCTTTCTGCAAATAAGCCCTGGCTAATACGTCTTTATAAAAAGGCACGTTGTAGGCCACAAGATCTGCCATATCTTGCATTGCCGGCGGAACAGGCAGAGCCGTCCTTTCAAAAACAGCAACGGCTCTTTCCGGAGAGCCTTCGGCCAGAGAGATCTCCGCTTGAAGGAGATGAGCAAGGAAATTCCTCCCTTCTCTTCGACTAGAAGGTAACTCATTCGGCAAAAGGGACATCATCTCGCTTGCTCTTTTTTTGGAGGAATCTATCTTGCCCTCTTCAAGTTCGATGAAACCCAGGATTCCGAGATAGCCGTTCCTGTAATAGGCTTCCCTTTCAGGGTGTTCCTTCAGGCTGACGTCATGCCGGTCTTTCGCTGATTTTCTGGCGAGTTCTGTTTGGCCCAGGGAGAGATATAAATAGGCTTTGATCCAATCGACGGTTGCCTCACCTTCAATATCCCCCACCGAGGCCAATGATTCTTGTGCCTTTTTCAGGTTGACCAGGCCTTTGTTCAGGCTGCCGAGCAAGCCTTGATAGAGTCCTCTTAGGGCAATTCCCCCACCTTTCCAGCCGGCGTTGGGCGCTTGGCTGATGAAAGTATCCAGCCAAGTCATGGCCTCTGGCGGATTCTCCTTTAGAGCGCAAATATAAGCAATGCAAAAATTGGGACTCAGAAAGCCCGGTTCTACGGCCAGGGCCTCTTTGTACTTGGCGATGGCCTCATCCAACCGGCCCATAAGGAAATAGGCTTCCCCCAAGGAGTCAAGCGGATTGGCGTCTTCCGGGTTCAAGGAAGCGTACTTCTGGAAATGTTCGACGGATTTGTCGAAATTCCGGAGAGCGAGATAATCATATCCGAGCTCATTATGAGCCAATCCGTAATCAGGATCGAGTTCTAGGACTTTGTTCTGCTCACCGATGGCCATCTCGTAGTCGCCGCGGCCACGATAGTAAACGCCACTCCAAAAATGAGCCAATTTTTCCTTGGGGTATTTCTGGATGAGCTCCTGGATGAAACGATATCTGGCTTCCCAGTCGTGTTCCACTATTGCGGAATAAGCGGCTTCTATGTAAAGTCTCTCTCGTTCCGTGACCTTATGGGCTAAAGCTTTCGCTTTTTGAAAGGCCTCCTGTCCCGCCTTTACATTCCCGATGGAGATGTGCGTAAAACCAAGATAAAAATAGGCCATGGCA
>Ga0105094_10001181_pt1 | contig 13638 bp, 11 predicted proteins | sample PPLLak1March2015_2_FD_87023 | JGI IMG/M metagenome (GOLD analysis project Ga0105094, IMG submission 87023) | Freshwater sediment microbial communities from Prairie Pothole Lake near Jamestown, North Dakota, USA - PPLs Lake P8 Core (3) Depth... | ecosystem: Environmental > Aquatic > Freshwater >...
AAGTTCCCGCTAATGCGGGGTTTCAACTTTTCTCTCTCCCTCGATGGGAGAGGGTTAGGATGAGAGTGAACAAGGGAGTAGCCTGCGAAGAGGGGCACCAGCCCCTCTTAAAAATTCCCTCCCCCTCTCCTGCGGACAAGAGAGGGGGAACGAGGGGGTGAGGTTCCTGAAGAAAGATTAAGGGGGTGTGTTTAGGAACACCGGGTTGCTCTTGTTATTCTACTGCTTTCTTTCCCACGACCTTCTCGCTTTTGTACCAGGTCTTTACGGCGTTGATGACGTCCGCGGGCGTATCCAGCACGCGGAGCATCTCGAACTCCGCCTGCGTAATAAAGCCGTGGCCCAGCGCTGTCCCTTTCAGCCAGTCGAGGAAGCCGCGCCAGTAGTCGCTGGAAAACAGTATCACCGGGAAGGGCTTTATCTTCTTGGTCTGTATCAGCGTCAACACCTCGGTCAGCTCGTCGAGGGTGCCCAGGCCGCCGGGCATGATGACGAAGGCGTCGGCGTACTTGACCAGCATGACCTTGCGCACGAAGAAGTGGTGGAACGTGATGGTGCGTTCGGCGTAGATGTTGCAGGCCTGCTCCACCGGCAACTGGATGTTCAGCCCTACCGATTTTACCTCCGCCCGCCGCGCCCCTTTGTTGGCGGCTTCCATGACGCCGGGGCCGCCGCCGGTCAGGATGGAGAATCCGGCTTTACCCAGGCCGTAAGCAATCTCCTCGGTCTGCGCGTACCACTTGTTGTCCTCTTTAAGGACCGACGAGCCGTAGATGGTGACGGCCGGCTCGATGTCCGCCAGCGTGTCGAAGCCTTCCACCAGCTCCCCGATGATGCGGAACATCCGCCAGGACTCTTCTTTTTCCAGCTGGTTGATCTCGTAATCGGTAGGCATATTACCTCCATGAACGCGGGCTTTTAGGTTAGACGGAACTTTTCTCCGTACGACGGCACGGTAGCTTTATAGCCCTTTTCTTTCAGGAAATCCCTGAAGCTCTCGGCAGCCTTAACCTCGCCGTGGTTGATCATTACCAGCCTGGGCACCGCTGAAAGACGGGAGAGCCATTTCAGCAGCTCGTCGCGGTCGGCATGCGCCGAGAAGCCCTGGATATGCTCTATCCTGGCCCTGACCGGGCGCTGTTGGCCGTGTATCCGGACGCTCCTGGCGCCGTCGAGTATCTGGCGGCCGAGCGTGCCTTCCGCCTGGTAGCCCACGAACAGCACGGTGCATTCCGGCCGCGAGATGTTGTTGGCCAGGTGGTGCTTGACGCGCCCGCCGGTGGCCATCCCCGAGCCGGCGATAATCATGACCGTGCCCTTGATATCGTTGAGCTTCTTTGATTCTTCCACTGTCTGGACGAATTTGAGCCCGGGGAAGTCGAAGGGGGAGCGTTGCCGGCGTACCAGGTCCTTCATCTCCTCGTCCAGCTGCCCGGCATACTGCTTGAAGACCTCGGTGATCTTGATCGCCATCGGGCTGTCGAGGAAGACGTCGATAGCGGGGATGCGTTTAGCCATCAGCAGGTTGTTGAGGTAGTAAAGGATTTCCTGGGTCCGCTGTAAAGCGAAGCTGGGGACGATGATATTGCCGCCGGCGTCAAAGGCCGCCTTCACGATATCCTCCAGCTCGTCGTCGATAGTCTCGGGGCCCTTGTGGGCTTTATCGCCATAGGTCGACTCCATTACTACGTAGTCGGTTCGTCGGAATACGTCGGGGTCGTGCAGGAAGGGGCGGTCCCAGCGGCCGATGTCCCCGGAGAAAACGATGCTCCTTTTCTCCCCCTTCCGGCTGACCGTCAGCTTGATCATCGACGAGCCGAGGACGTGGCCGGCGTCGTGGAATGTGGCCGTAATGCCGCTGCCGATATCTACCGGAGTGTTGTATTCCACCGGCGCAAATAAATCCAGCGAGGCCTCGGCGTCCTTGATGGTATAGAGCGGTATTTCGGGGTAAGGGCCTCTCCTGCCTTCCCGGATGTGTCTCTTTTTCTTGTAGGCGGCGTCTTCTTCCTGTACGTGGGCAGCATCTAAGAGCATGATCTTGGTGATATCGGCGGTGGCCGGGGTGCAGATCACCCGGCCGTGAAAACCCTCATTGACCAGCTTGGGGAGCAGCCCGGAGTGGTCGAGATGCGCGTGGGTAAGCAGTACGGCCGTGAGTTCGGAAGGCTTGCAGCGGAAGGGCTCCCAGTTCCGGTGCAGGAATTCGTGTTCCTGGTAAAGCCCGCAGTCCACCAGGAGCTTGATGCCATTGGCTTCGATGAGGTTTCTGGAGCCCGTGACGCCCCGCGCCGCCCCCATGAATGTCAGGTTTATATCCATGATATTCCATCATATCACCTGAGGGGGCGATATGCCAGCTTGCCAGCCTGGGAAGACCTCTACCCAATAACAGTAGGCACCGGCCGGGATCTCAAACCGCGCTGGTGCGGAACCGCCACACGGCAATGACCCCGAAGATCACCGTAAAGCCCAGCAGGGCCAGCATCTCCGGTCCTGCCGCACTGAAATCTGCCCCGAATAACATCAGCTTATTGAACCCCTCGGTCGCCCAGGCGTGCGGCGTGATCTTGGCGATATTCTGGATCCAGTCCGGGTAGAGGAACGAAGGCCACCAGCACCCGCCCAGCGGCGCCAGCACCAGCGATGTAATGACCGCCAGCGACCCCGCGGCGCGCGGCGTCCCGGCAAACGTCGATAACATCACGGCAAACGCCGATGACATCACCACCATGAGCAACGATAATATAATGACCCCCGCCGGCGAGTTTCCCAAGTCGACATGGAACGCGATAATCCCCACCGTCCAGAAAATGACGATCTGCACCAGGCCTTTTATCGCCGAGCCGGTGAAGATGCCGCCGAGGATGGACGCCCGCTTTACCGAGCTGGCCAGCAGGCGCTCCAGGGTGCGTTTCTGGCGTTCCAGCACGATCGCCTCCGCGCCTACGGCCGCGGCAAAAAAGACGAACATCACCAGGTAGCCCGGGATAACGTAGTTGGCCGCGTTTTGCGCTTCCACGTCTCCCACCTTCTCCGTCGCGAAGGTGATGAAGGGAGGCGGCGTTTCCGCCAGCATCCGGGCCAGCAGCGCCTGGGCGTATTTATTGACGCTTTCCGTGTCCGGAGGGAGGGAGCCGCTTTGTACCGCCAGCTCCACGCTGGACTTGATGATCACCTGGCCCGTCCCGATTTCCGAGGATATCCCTGCGGCCAGGCCTTCCAAGGCCGTCCGGGTGTTGAGATTGCCGGCGTCGGCGAAGACCTCCAGGCTGGTCGGGGTGCCGGCCATCAGCGCCTGTGTAAAATCGGCGGGGAAGGCGACAAACCCTCCCAGCTCTTTATCTTCCACAGCCCGGCGGGCGGCATCATAGTCTTCTTCCCAGGCGATGACCGGCTGTCCGGGCTCGAGCTGGGTGGCGTTTTCTGTTACCATCGCCGAGATTATCTGGTAGCTCAAGCCCCCCGCCGCCTCCCGGGTTACCATGGTCAGCTCCAGCCGGTTGTCGCCGCCTCCCGCGTCCTTGAGCAGGAAGTTGAACATGATGATGAAGAGGAAAGGAAAAACTATGAAGAAGAACACCGCGGCGCGGTCCCGGGTAAAGATCTTCAGATCTTTCAGGGCGATAAACCAGGCCTGCTTGAGACTCTTCATCGTCGGCTACTTACCCCCGGGCACGGCTGTAAATATAAGCCGGCTGATAATAAGTCCGACCGCCCCCACCCCGACAAAGATCGCCAGCGGCACAATCACATCCCCGAGGGACCCCCCTTCGGCGATGATCTTTCTCAGGGCTTCGTTGGCGTAGCTGTTGATGGATATCCTTCCCAGTATATAGAATACCGACCCCGGTGCCACGGCGAAAAAGGTACCGCCGAGCATGACCATGAACATCGTGAAGACGGTGCTTATCCAGCTCGCCCCGGCTTCCGACCGGGCTACCGAAGCGATGATCAGCCCCAGCGCCGAGGCCGCGGCGGTGTAAACCAGGACGATAAATAGCGATTCCAGGAAAGTGACGGGCGTGAACATCCGGAAGACCGCGTAGGCCAGCGCCATGAGGATCAACGTCTGCACGAAGCCGCGGGCGATAGCGGCGATATACTTGCCGAAAAACAGCTCGCCGGCGGTGAGCCGCGTAGTGAGCAGCCGCTCCAGCGTCCCTTTGCGGCGCTCTTCAACGATCGCCCGGGCGCCCATCGTCAGGGCAAAGAGGACGTACATGGTGACGATGCCGGGCAGGTACTGGGTAACGAGGTCGGTGGCGCCCCCCACGACCTCTTCCTTCACGCCCAGCGCCGGTGTCAGGCGCTCGGCATCCAGATATTTTTGCACGGCGGCGTCGATCTGGCTTTCGGTAACGCCAGTCCCCTGCAGGTTTTCCTTTACCTGGCTCGTTATCAGGAAGGCCTTACCCATCCCGTCGGCGACGCCGCGGATAATGCTGGAGAGTATCTGCCCTTCCAGGCCGCCGTTGCCCCGCTGCCAGAAATTCAACTGCGCCCGGCCGCCGGCCTCCAGCGCGGCGGAAAAACCGGCGGGTATGTCCAGGACTAGCAGGCGGTCAGAGCTGTCGAGCTTGGCCCTGGCCTCGTCCGGGGCGAGCATCTCGATACTTATGCCGTCGATGCCGTCAAGCTGCCCGATCAGCTGCGCGGCATAAATGCCATGGTCTTCATCGACAATGCTGGCAGTGGCTTTAAAGAGGGTCTGCCCGCTGAAGGCGCCATAGATCAGGGCGAAGGTAACGATAGGCAGCAGCAACGTGAACGCCAGGTCGCCTTTATCCTGCAAATACAGCTTGACTTCGTTGAGGGTGATTAACAGAGCCCTTTTCATAGCTTCGCTTAATCGCGTAGACTGCGACCCGTCAGCTTCAAGAAAACGTCTTCCAGGGAGACCCGGTCCGGCGGACCGATTTGCGACTTCAGGTTATGCGAGGTGTCGTTGGCGATGATCTGCCCGCCGTCCATGATGGCGATGCGGTTGCAGAGACGGTCGGCCTCTTCCATGTAGTGGGTGGTATAGAGGACGGTCAGGCCTTTTTTCTGCAGGCCCTGGATGTTCTCGAAGATGTGGTTCCGCGACTGCGGGTCGATGCCGACGGTCGGCTCGTCGAGGAAGAGCAGGTCGGGGCTGCCCATAAGGGCGATGGCCAGGTTGATGCGGCGCTTCATGCCGCCCGAGAACTTGGCGACTTTGCCCTTGGCCCGGTCTTCCAGTCCCATGAGCTCCAGATTTTTCATCGCCTGCTCGCGGGCTTGCCTGTTTTCCAGTCCCGCCATCCGCCCGAAGAACACCATATTTTCAAAGGCGGAGAGGTCTTCATAGAGAGCGAGCTCCTGGGGGCAGACGCCGATGATGGCGCGGACGGCGGCCGGCTCGCGCCGGACGGAGTGCCCGCCGATGGTGATATCGCCGCTATCTGGCTCGAGCACGGTGGACAGCATGCGGATGGTGGTGGTCTTGCCGGCGCCGTTGGGTCCGAGCAGCCCGAATATCTCGCCTTTGTAAATGGAGAACGAAACACCGTTGACGGCCTTGAAGTCTTTGAAGCTTTTATGAAGGTCTTTAACGACCACGAATTCTTCAGCCATGACCTGCCTCCGCTATGCGCGTTGAAAGGAAAAACTTGTGACTATTATATACTTAGGGATATAAGGGTTACAAACCCCCGCCCCCATTCTGGAGTGACCTATCCCCTCCCCTTCAGGGTTTTCTGACGCCCCCGTTAAAACACCGGAGCCCCCGTCTCCGGGGGCTCCGGCTAACAACTAAAAGCTAATAACTTATAACTCGTCTACGGCCAGAGCACCTTGGCCACATCAGCCATGCCCAGGTCGATTAAAGCTTTCTTGGTCGGCTTGCCGGTCTTGACGTCCCAGCCCATCGCCTCGTAGTACTCCTTGGAAAGCATGTACTCGTCCAGGGTAGCGCCGGCGCGCGGCCCCACCTTCTTCGGCGGCTTACCGAGCATGCGGTCGTGGTGCTTCCAGGGCGTCGTTATGCCCTCCCGGGCGTTGAACGCCTGCCGTATCGTCTCCACGCGCGCGCCCGTCTTGATCAGCTCTTCCAGCGTCATGTCCCAGCCGGTGATCGTCCGGAAAGCCTCGACGAGGTCCTTGATATGCACGTAGGCGTCGCCGATGACGATCATGCAGATGCCGGCGGCGTTATAAGCGGCGGTGACGCCCATGCCCTGCCGGTGAGGCGCGCCGCGCCCGACTAATGAGCCGCGGTCATACTGCGGCAGCGAGCCTTCCGGCAGCGGGCCTTCGCCGCCCTGGGTGTGTCGGCCGGGGGTGGGGTTGGCGCCATAGCCGATAGCGAAGTTCAATCCGCCGCGGGAGTCGTGGGCGGGATACTCCTGCCCGCCGATGTGGATAGCGTATTTCTCGGAGCCCTTGCCGATCTTCTTAGCGGCAATTTTAACGCCGTCGGCGAGAACGGCGCCGATTCCTTCCCTCTTGCCCATCATCTCCGAAAGGGCGATGATCGCCTTAGGGTCGCCCCACTTGAGGTCCATGCCGATGTCCTTCTTCGTCAGGACGCCCTTCTCGTAGCACTCCATGGCGAAGGCCACGCAGGCTCCGGCGGAAATCGTGTCCATCCCGTAGCGGTTGCAGACGTCGTTGGCCTTGATGATGGAAATAAGGTCGTTATTCAAGAGATTGGAGCCGTACATCGCCAGCGTCTCGTATTCCGGTTTGTGGGCGTGTTCATCGTAAGTAAAATCGCCGGTGGTATTCGCTTTCATGATGCCGCCGCAGCCGACGGGGCAGTGCCAGCAGCCGTATTTCCGCGCCTGCTGCTCTTTCACCGGCTGGGCGCTGATGTCCTTGAATTTGGGGAAGTCGATAATTCCCACCCCATCCCAGTTCTTGCAGGGGGCGTCGTCGGAGGTGAGGCTCATCTCAAAGAGGGCGGCCGTGCCGAAGCCCCCGATGAACTGCGAGCGCGGGTTGATATTCGTTATGTGGCGCTTCCTCATCTCGCGGGAAGCGACCTCGTCGGCGACGGGTATCTTCATGTTGCCCTTGACCGCTATCGCCTTGAGTTTCTTGGAGCCCATGACGGCTCCCAGCCCGGAGCGGCCGGCCGCCCGGCCCTTGTTGTTCATTACCGCGGCGATGAGCGAGAGCTTTTCCCCCGCCGGCCCGATGCAGGCCACCTCGAGCTCTTTGCCGTGGGCGTCGCGCAGGATGTCCTGCGTATCGAAGGTATCCTTGCCCCAGAGCTTGGAGGCGTCCTTGAGCTCGGCCTTGCCGTTATCGATAAGGAGATACACCGGCTTCTTGGAGATCCCGGTGAAAAACACCGCATCGTACCCGGCGAACTTCAGGTAAGGCCCCACGTTGCCGCCGGAGTTGGCATCGCCCCAGCCGCCCGTCAGCGGCGATTTCCCCACCATGACGTACCGTGAACCGCCCATGGCGTCGGTGCCGGTCAGCACGCCGGTCACCAGCCCCAGTATCGCGTCCGGCCCGAGAGGGTCGACGCCGGGCTTCTGCCGGCTGAACAGTATCCGGGCGCCCAGGCCGTACCCGCCCAGGAAATCGCGCATCGTCTTCTCGTCGAGCGGCTCATCTTTGAGCTGCTGCTTGTTGAGGTCCACCCAAAGGATTTTACCCATGAAGCCGTGTCCCATAAAATAGCCTCCTTTAAACGACCGATATTTTGCTGTCAATACATCGATTCCATAAGAAGCTTACAAGTAAAATAAATAATTGTCAACAATGTCTTTACACGTGGCCTGAACGTAATTCGCTCTGATTGTATTAGAACAAATATACCTTCGGCCGGTCGCATTGACACCGACGCGAAAAGCGGGTTAACATAGCTTCAAGAGCCCGAGGAGGTCTATATGTCGCCCGTACTCAAGGACAAAGTAGCCGTCATCACCGGGGCGGGGCGGGGCCTGGGTAAAGCCTTCGCCCTGAGGTTCGCCGCGGAAGGGGCCAGGCTGCTCCTGCCCGATATCAGCCCGGAACGCGCCGAGTTGGTCGCTAAAGAGATAAATAAAGGCGGCGGTGAAGCCCACGCCATGCCGGCCGATATCTCCGAGGAAAAGGACACCCAAAAGATCGCTGCGGAGGTTGTGCGGCGCTACGGCCGGGCGGACATCCTCCTGAACAACGCCGCCCTGTATTACGGCGTGGCCCGGCGCGCCTGGGACGCCTGGACGGTCAAGGACTGGGACCGCATGTTCGAGGTCAACGTCCGCGGGACTTATCTCTGCTGTAAAGCCATCGCCCCCATCATGGTCAAACAGGGCAAGGGCAAGATCATCAATATCGCCTCGGACGTCTTCCTGCTGCCGGGGGCGGTCGGCCTGACGGCCTACGCCGTGAGCAAGGCCGCGGTCTACGGGCTGACTCAGGCACTGGCGCGCGCCCTGGGCCCTTCCGGTATCAACGTCAACAGCATCGGGCCCGGTTTTACGGCCACCGAAGCCAGCCTGGGGCAGGACGCCAGCGGCGCCGCCTTCGAGGGGACCATCGCCGGGCAGGCGATAAAGCGCCGCGAGGAGCCTTCCGACCTCCCCGGCACGGCAGTCTTCCTGGCCTCGGCGGACTCGGATTTCATCACCGGGCATTTTATAACCGTCAACGGCGGGCACACGATGCTGTAATCGCGCAAAAGTCAAACGCCAAACGTCAAAACCAAAACTCAAAAGTCATACAGAAGGGACAGGATTTCTCTATGCCTGAATACGGCTATGCTGGCCAGATACTCAAAGTAGATCTAACCGGCGGAAAGACGCAGCAATCACCCAGCGCCGGTTACACCGGGAAATACATCGGCGGGCACGGCCTGGCCGCCAGGCTGTACTGGGAGATGGTCCCCCCGGAAACCCGGCCTTTCGACCCCGCCAACTGCCTCATCGCCGCCAGCGGGCCGGTCGCCGGGTTCCCGGGGTTCGCCGGCTCCCGTTGGAAGATCTGCGGCATGAGCCCGCTCGGCGAGCCCGGGTCTTTTTCCTACAGCAACCTCGGCGACCGGTGGGGGTCCGTCCTGAAGTACGCCGGCTACGACGCCCTGGCCGTGCAGGGTAGAGCCGAAAAGCCCGTCTATATTTATATCCACGACGGAAAATGCGAGATACGGGACGCGGCTCATTTGAAGGGCCTGTCCACGTTCGAGACCGCCGATATATTAAAAGCGGACCTGGGCAAAGGCGTTAGCGTGATGGCCATCGGGCCGGCCGGCGAGAACCTGGTGCCGTTCGCCACTATATTGGCGGAAGGCGGCGCTTCCGGCTCCGGCGGCCTCGGCGCGGTCATGGGCTCGAAAAATCTCAAGGCCGTCGCCGTAGCCGGTGACAGGCGGCCCATCGCCGCCAATCCGGAGAAAGTCCGCGAGCTTATCAAGATCATACGGTCCGGCCTCCCGAAAACGCCGGGGCCTTCGATGTGGAAGATACCGGGCCTGACGCGGCGGCACAACTGCTACGAGTGCGGCATCGGCTGCGGCCGCGAGGTATACCCCGCCGAAGCGGGCAGGGAGTATAAAGCCCTCTGCCAGCCGTCTATGATGTACCTCGAGCCGACCATGCGCTATCACAAAGAGAGGAGCGGGGGCGCCCACCTCATCGCCACGCGGCTGTGCGACGGCTACGGGCTGGACTCCATCGTCGTGGAGGGCATCTTCGAGTTCCTCGAGGCCTGCTACCGGGAAGGCCTGATCGATGAAAAACAGACCGGCCTGCCGCTTTCAAAAGTAGGCAGCGCCGATTTCATGGAAAGGCTTACCCGCATGATCTCGCGGAAAGAGGGCTTCGGGGCAGTGCTCGCCCGGGGCACCTCCGGGGCGGCGGGAGAGATCGGCTCCCGGGCCCGGGAGATGCTGCCGCGGTTCGTCGCCACCCGGGGAGGCGAAAAACCAGATTACGACCCGCGGGTCATGATCACCACCGCGCTCTTTTACGCCCCCGAGCCCAGGCGGCCGATCCACCAGCTGCACGAGATCGCGGACGTTGTCCTGGGCTGGCGCGGCATGAGACCGGGCAGCCGCCCGGGGGAGATGCTTTCCGCGGAAGCCTTACGCCGGCTGGCCGGGCGGATATGGGGCGGCGCCGCCGCGGCCGACTTCTCCACCTATGAAGGTAAAGCGCTGGCAGCCAAGATCATCCAGGACCGCGTCTACGCTAAGGAGAGCCTGGTGCTGTGCGACCTCCGCTGGACGATGGGACAGATAGCCCGTTTCCTGGGCGCTACACCCGATACCGTTACGGAAGCACAGGTATATACGGCCATCACCGGCCAGGAAACCGACGATGCGGAGCTGTGGCGGGCCGGCGAGCGCATCTTCAATCTCCAGAGGGCGATCCTGCTGCGCCAGGGTTGGCCGGGCCGTAAAGGCGATACGCTGCTGGAGCATTTCTTCACGCAACCCATTAAAAAAGAGGAGATCTTTTTAAACGAAAACGGCCTGGTGCCGGGCAAAGACGGCGAGATCATATCGAAAGTGGGGTCGGTCGTGGAGAGGGACGAATTTGAAAAGATGAAGACCGAGTATTACGGCCACCGCGGCTGGGACCCCGCTACCGGCTATCCGACCGCAGCTAAACTGGGAGAGCTGGGACTGGAGGACGTCGCCGCCGACCTTAAAAAACGGGGACTGGCCAAATAGTCGGCGGCAACCTCTCGAATGCCGTTATCCTTAATGCCGTTTGCGGCCGGCTACGGCCAGCGGGGCCACCGCCAGCCACAGGGTGATCGTGATCAGCATGGCCTTCACGTAAGTGATGGAAGCGATGCCGAAGTCCGGCGCGATGGCCCCCCAGAGGAGCATCACGAAAAACGAGCTCAGGAAAAATCCCGGTATCGCCGCCAGTATTCTAAAATAGCCCATGTCATTCCTCCTGTTCCAATCTTGGATATACCGGCGATATTTTCACCGGCGCCGGTCCGGTCACATCGGGGGCGCGCTGTTCGCCGAGGCTGATATTGGGTATCCATTCCAGCCACTTCGGCAGGTACCAGTTATATTTGCCCAGCAGCTTCATGGTCGCCGGCACCACGATACAGCGTATCAGGGTGGAATCTATCAGCACGGCCACGGCCAGGCCGAAGCCCATCTGCTGCATCATCACCATGTCGCCCAGGGCAAAGCCCCAGAACACCGCCACCATGATCAGCGCGGCGCCGGTGATGAGCCGGCCGGTCGAGCGCAGGCCGAAGGATACCGCCGCGGCGTTATCGCCGTGCTGTTTATAATGTTCGCGGACGCGGCTCAGCAGGAACACCTGGTAGTCCATCGAGAGGCCGAACAGGACGGCGAAGAGGAACAGCGGCAGCCAGGTCTCGATATGGTCCACCTTCATGAACCCGAAGAAGTCGGCCCCGAAACCCTTCTGGAAGACCAGCACGATAAGGCCGTAGGCCGCCCCCACGGAGAGCAGGTTCATGGCGATGGCCGTGGCCGATATTACGATAGAGCGGAAGGCGAGCAGCAGCACCACAAAGCTCAGCGCCAGCACCATGATGAAAATTACCTGCGTGTAGGCGTTGGTGACCTGGTTATAGTCGACCATGAAAGCGGAGTCGCCGGTTACCAGCGCCTGCGCCGGCGCCCCGGCAAACGTCTCCGGGATATATTCGGCGCGTATCTTCTTAACGCCGTCCATGGACGCGACGCTCATGGAGTCGCCGGCGAGCCGGGCGTAGATAATCGTCATGTCGGGGCCGGCCGGGACCGCTGTTACCGAGGCGAAAAGGGGGTCGGCGGCAAGCCTGTCCTGCAGCCCGGCCATCGCCGATTGCGTGGCCGGGTCGGCGATATCGCCGCTAACGACGATGGTCACCGGGGCGTCCAGGCCGACGTGGAAGTCCCGCTGAAGCACGGTGTAGCCCTGCTTCGAAGGTAGATAGTCGGGGACCGAGCTAATACCGGACATGCCGGAGTTCTTATCGAAGAAAGGTATCACCGCGGCGCCAAGTATGGCCACGGTAACGACCAGGAATATCACCGGGGAGCGGGTAACGGTACGGGCGGTCCACGCCCAGAACCCCCTATTTTCATCACCCGGCCGCGGCGCCCGTTTGCGCTGGATGAAAGGGATCCTCAGGGCGTTCACCTTGTCGCCGAAGATACCGATCAAGGCCGGCAGCAGGGTCATCGAAGCCAGGACAGAGGCGAAGACCACCAGCAGCGCGCCGATGCCCATGGAGATGAAGATGGAGAGCGGAAAAATCACCAGGCCGGTCAGGGCCAGCATCACCGTGATGCCGGAGAAGAAGATGGCCCGCGAAGCGGTAGCGCCCGCCGCCCCGATGGCGTCCATCTTGGCCAGCCCGCGCGCCCGCTCCTCGCGGAAACGGGTGAGGACGAACAGCGAGTAGTCGATGCCCACCGCCAGGCCCATCATGGTGATCATGCTGGTTATCATGAAGCTCAGGTCCATCGTTTGCCCTACCAGGGCGGTCAGCCCCAGGGCGACCACTATGGCGGCGATGCCCAGCAGGACCGGCAGGACCGCGGCGGCTACGGCTCCGAAGACGATAGCCAGGACGATCAGCGCCACCGAGATGCCGATGGTCTCGCCGGTGGCCATGGTGCTTTCACTCAGCGCCAGTGAGTCCGCCATGAAACCGGCATTGCCGGTATGGAAAATCTCAAAACCGCCGCCGCTCTGCCTCTCGCCCAGGGCGTATACCTCCGGCATCTTCTCGCTGGCGCTGTCGATAGGCATTTTAAACGGGATCAGCGTGGCATGGCGGTCGGCGGACACCATCGCAGGGTCGCCCGCCATGTAATACGTGGCCGCGCTTTCCACGAAAGTACCCAGGCCTACCAGTTCGGTGTAAAGACCGTTCACCTTATCGGCAAAAGCCGCGTCGTCCACCGTGTAGGTGTCCGAGCGGACGATGATCATCTGGTCCAGCACCGTCTCGTCCGTGCCGAGCCTCTCCTGTATCATGTCAAAGGCCACCACGGATTCCGGGGAGCTGGTGAATTCGGCTTCCGTGACCAGGGCGCCGCCGAGCAGGTTGAGCGCGGCCAGAATTGCCCCCGCCATCGCCACGATCCACACCCCTACCGTTATCCACGGCCTCCGGGCGCAGCCCCGGGCCAGCGACTCAGTCCAGTTGTTCGGCTTCATTGTCTCTCCTTGATTATTCGGCAAGTATTACTCGACGAAGACCTTGACCGTTTCCCCTTTAGCGCTTTCCACGTCCACCTGCATATCCCCCATGGCCTCCATAAGGTCTTCCAGGTCTTCCGGCTTGATATTCCGGACATCGAAGTTAATACCTTTGTCTTTCAAAGCCGTGTTAGCTTTGTCCAGCGCTTCCGGCGGTATCAGGGCGGTCAGCTTGATGCCGGCGCGCACCAGCGACATCGGTATGCGGACGTTAACGCGGTCGGCATGGCTGGGATCGGGGCAATTAGCGCCCGGCGTTACGGTGACGCGCAGGTACTTCGGCTTGGTCTTTATTTCCGGCCCCCTTTTGCCGCCGTCCTCGTGCCCGCGGTTCTCCTGTCCCTCCTCGCCACAGGCGCCGAGCAGCCGGAAGGCTTCGTCGGCGTTGATCTTCCCCTGTGCCAGCATATCCAGTATTTTCTTCCTGTTTTCAGACATTTTGTTTTCCTCCCTTTTCAAGGTTATATGACGGTTACCTGTACCGTTTCAT
>Ga0105094_10001186_pt1 | contig 13602 bp, 9 predicted proteins | sample PPLLak1March2015_2_FD_87023 | JGI IMG/M metagenome (GOLD analysis project Ga0105094, IMG submission 87023) | Freshwater sediment microbial communities from Prairie Pothole Lake near Jamestown, North Dakota, USA - PPLs Lake P8 Core (3) Depth... | ecosystem: Environmental > Aquatic > Freshwater >...
CGGGCCCCAAAAAGATAAGCCCTAAAAGAATGCATCCCAGTTCAATCGGATAAGCTATTTTACTGGCCGGATCCCCGCTGTAAATGTGCCGCGAAGCTGCCACACTCATAATAACTAAAAGGAAAGCAGACGCAGACCTGAAAAATAATCCCAGGACTAATAAGGTTCCCCCTAGTAATTCTGTGCATGCTGCCAAAAATCCCCAGACCACTGGATAGAAATCAATGTTAAAATTCTTTACTGCATTGCCGACTCTTTCCCACCTGTCCGGCCCGCCCAGAATTTTTGGTAAACCATGAACGAAGATGTAGCTTCCGCCCAGTACTATTCGTATAATAAGCAATCCTAGATCGGGTTTATAAAAAAATCGGTAAAACATTTTCATTTATTCCGCAGATAATTTTTATTAAATATAATTATTTGTGCAAAAATTATTCTACTATACTGTTTCTAAAAATATGTATCCTGCCATAATCAAAGCATCTTTTGCTTGTTCCAGCTTTGATTTTTTAATTAAAATATAATCGGTATCGTAAGTGGATAATGTAAATACACTGATTTTTTCACTGCTTAATATTGAAGTAATATCCGAGATCAGCCCAATTAATGAAAAATCGAGAGGGCCGATTACCTTAATGACCATCCAATCAGCCTCACATTTCGTGCTATTTAAAGCTAAATTAGATTCACAAATCACAGATAATTCATCGTCAGTTCTGCTGATCCAGAAATATTTACTTTCCAAAATTACTTCCGGGATTTTCTCAAATTGTTCAAAGCGGTGGACCGAGTATTCACCATCAAGGATAACGAGTTTAGGTTTCAGCATTTTTTAAAATAGTTTTGAAAACAATTTAATTAAATTTTTCAATTAAACAGTTATGAGAACAATAAAAAACCCGGTTATCAGCCGGGTTTTTATGTATTATATGAAGCGGGTACTATTTCAGCAGCATCATCTTTTTTGTTTGATACTGATTTCCGATTTTTAACTGGTAGAGGTAGATTCCTGATGATACTTGACTCCCTTTATCGTTGCGACCGTTCCATTGAATTTCATAAATCCCGCTGTTCTGCTGCTGATCAACGAGTCTTCTTATTAGTTCTCCGCCAACCGAGTAAATATCTATTACTACATTTTCGCTGTTCTTCAAATCATACTTAATTGTAGTGCTGGGATTAAAAGGATTCGGATAGTTTTGATACAGATTATAATTAATAGGACTAGAACCGTTACTCCTATCATTAACACTAACCATCACATCCTGATCACCTAAAGATTTTAAGTATTCAATCAGGCTGGATTTTTCCTCGCCTGACAAGGATAAGTTCATATGATTATTGTAATGATCGATAACATCTTCCAATGTTGCAAATCTTCCGTCGTGATAAAATCCCCCTTTCATCCTTGTCCACAATCCTTTGAGAGGCGTAGTTCTGTACATTTCATCGGGAGATCTTTTTGCCTGGAAATCATCAATGCCTATTTCATCAGCCGTGTGCATGTTGTATCCGGGTTCCGTAAAAATCGGTGGTACATGGCAGTCTGCGCATTTTGCTTTTGATTTAAAAAGCATTTCGCCTTCTGCCGCGGCGCTTGCATCATAACTTCCTTCGGGCGGTTTGGGAGCGAGCAGAGAAAGCTGGTATAGATGCAAAGCCGGGAGCTTGCCAGTAATTTGATCGTTATCGCTGCGGACATTATCAAAATTATTTGCCGCTGCAATAGGGAATTTGTCTGCATCTTTTAATCTGGGATCATAGAAGGTTCCTACGCCATGCATCTCCAGGTTAGCTACAAGTGCATTCCAATGAGTAACAGAACCCCAGCCGGTGTACGTATGAAGATTCACTCCTGCTAAGCCGAAAGCTGAAGGCAGCAGAGTTGCGGCGGGTTTTCCATCCGGTCTCCTGGCTTTACCATCAAAGAATAACTCTGCATCAAATTTTCCAGGCCCCCAGCTTTGTAAAACCGATCTAACGGTATCTTCATCAACTCCCAATAATGAAGCTACGGGACTTAAATCGGGGGATAAATTAATGATCTGTCCTACATTAAGATCGCGGTTTGCCCAGCCGTCGAGTCTTTTACCAATACCGGGAGCAAAAGAATCATCTACTGTTGAATGACACGATGAGCAATTTAATCCGATTGATACAAGCTGATCACCTTCAAAAAAGCCTTTAACGCCGACGACCGCATTCAATTGTAATAAAGTCAGAGTAATTGCAGGGTCTTCTAAATCGATTTCTCCATTTTGAAGTGCAGTAACAACTTCTTCAGGCAGGGCTTCAACATCTACTTTTAATCCGGCACCCAAAGCATGTGAAGGGGTTAAACCTGGTCCAACACCGCCTAAAGAATCTCCTGCAATAGCTCTATGTAACTGCAGTGTTCCTCCCCAAAAAGCTTCCGAACCAAAAGTATCGTGCCTGAAAATCTCTTTCCCCTCATCAATCATATCAACTGCCTGCTGTTTTTGAATTTCATCATAGTTACCGGTTCTTTCTTCGGTAGCGACTAAAAAGAATGCTGTAATCAACGGAACGGTAAACAATGACAAAAAATAAAATAGTCTCCTTTTCCTTCTCATATTACCTCCGGTTTAAATGTTTATGATAAAAAATACTTTTAGCTGCAGATAGTGGGTAGATGAGAAAGTTGATTGTAAGGTTACAACCGGAAGAGTGAAAGGAGATACAATTCCGCCGGAGGTTAGAAGAATGTGATATTAAGAACTTTAAGATGATCAATCATGCAATTTCTTATTTGAAATTTAAAATATCAATCTCATGGAAAGATCACATCGGCCGGATAAATGTTCGGGGTGATATTCAACAAAGCCGTATTTTTTATACAGCTCAATTGCACGGACTAGAATTTTATTTGTTTCCAGAATAATTTCTTTGTACCCCAATTCCTGAGCTTTGATAATAGCTTTATCCATCATCGTTTTACCGAGTCCCAATCCCTGAAAATCAGGATATAAATACATTTTTCTGAGTTCACATGCTACATTATTAATTTTAAAAATTCCGTAAGAACCGATTATCCGGTTTTGCAGATCTTCAATTACTTCAAACCAGCCGTTACTATTAAAATATGAATCCTCTAAATCCTGCAGATCTTTATCGGTTTCTGCCGGATTCATTTTTAAACCATAATCAATTAGTACCGTTTCTACCAATTTGTATATTTCGGTGCGGTCATTATTATCAGCTTTTCTGAAACGAAAAGAAATATTAGTATCCTTTTTAATCACCTTGTTTAACTTTCAAACATTTTTCCCAGAATACCGTTTACATGTATTTGAGCCGTATTAAAAATTATAATATCAGAAAAATCTTCTTGATTTAGAATTAAGGGTAATTCTGTCCCGCCTAGTATTAATCCCTGAATTCCATTATTAACTTTCATTTTATAAACGATCGATTTCAATTCTTCTTTTGTTGCGGGATTATTAATTCCTAAAACAAGTTCTTCGAAATATTTTTTGTTAATAAATTCTTTTTCATCTTTAGAAGGTGCTATCACTATGATAGCATACTCTTCTCCTTTTTTCTGATAAAATCCTCCGTCCATTGTTGATAAAGTACCGAATAATCCGGCTTTTTCAATACTGTTTTTTCTAATTTCCTTGCAGGTTTCCTCTACAATACTTATTAAAGGTATATTTACTTTCTCTTGAAGTTCATTAAAAACAATGTGCGGGGTATTAGATGCCAGCGCTGCAAAATCGGCACCGGCATCAGCAAGCTGCTTAATCTCTTTTGCTAGAAAATCAACTAAAGCCTTGAGTTCGTTTTTTTTAATATAGCTAAGCATTTCTGTCATATTAATATTGTTAATCAAAAAATGCGGATAATCATTAGTTGATAATCTTTCACGGAATCTTTTAATTATCATTATATAATAATCGATTGTAGATTCCGGTCCGATACCGCCGATTAAGCCCAGTATTTTATATTTCATAAAAATTGTGTTTTTTTAAAGCTCAATTTACGGAATCGTATTCTTTAATTAAGGTATGAATTACCCCTTAGGTGCAGAAGATCGCGAGACTATCAAGTTTCTATATTGGAGATTATCTTTTTTTCCCTTGTAATATTTGAGTTTCCAATAGTACTTTAACAAGTTCTTCCAATTTAACGGGTTTGACAATATAGTCATCCATACCTGCCGAGAGATATTTTTCATGATCTTCTTTTATGGCATTTGCAGTCATTGCAATAATCCTGGGCTGACGTTCCGCAGGTATTTCCTTTCGGATTTCCAAAGTAGTCTGAACTCCATCCTTATCAGGCATTTGTATATCCATAAGAATTACATCGTACTGCTGCCGATTTAAAGCATCTAATACTTCATTCCCATTAAATGCTACATCTGCGCGGTATCCGATTCTGTCCAGAAAACGCAAACCTACTTTTTGGTTTATTATATTATCTTCAGCAAGCAATATCCGGAGCGGATGTTTACGGCCTATTTCGGAATCGAATATGACTGCAGCATGTTCAAGCTGTTTTACCATACTGCCGTTATTTTTCATTACTGTAAGCAATGCATTGTGAAGATGGGATAATTTTATCGGCTTAGTTAAATTTGCTGCGAAGGCAGAAAACTTGGTCATTTTATCCCTGTACCCATACGACGACAATAAAATAAGGGGTAATTTTTTACAAGTTTCAATTTTGTGTATTTCACCTGAAAGCATCAATCCATTCATTTCAGGCATGTGAAAATCCAATATGGCGAGATCAAATTCATTATTTTGTTCCAATAAAGCGAGTGCTTCTCGTCCCGATTCAGCTCCGGTAGGAATCATTTCAAACAATTGTGTCTGCTTAATAAGAATTTCCCTATTGGTTTTATTATCATCCACAATCAATACCCTTTTCTTCGCAAGAGCTGTGTTATCGCAGGAGACTTGATTTTCAACAAAGATCTCGCATAAGACAGTGAAATGAAAAGTAGAGCCTTCTCCCGGTACACCAGTACTTTCGAGCCACATTGTTCCGCCCATCAGTTCGCTAAGCTGCTTGCTTATTGCAAGACCTAAACCTGTTCCGCCGTACTTTCGTGTCGTTGAGGAATCTATCTGCGTGAATGACTGGAATAATTTTGCCTGTTTTTCCGGCGGCACTCCCAAGCCTGTATCTCTTACAGCAAAATGAAGCTGATATGCATAATGATCACAAAGCTGTCCTGTAAGTGAAACTACTACTTCTCCTTCCTCAGTAAATTTTATGGAATTACTCAGAAGGTTAACCATTATTTGTCTTAAACGGGTAACATCTCCAATTACTTTAGGGGGCAATGTTTCGTCAATATAGTATGCAAGTTCGAGATCTTTATCTGCCGCCTTCGATGCTACTATATCAAGAGCTTCTTCAATGCAATTCCGGAGATCGAAAGGCTGTTTTTCAAGTTCAATTTTTTGTGCTTCAATCTTTGAAAAGTCTAATATATCATTTATAAGGGTTAAAAGAATATCTCCGCTGCCGTGAATGGTTTCAATAAAATCTTTTTGCTCATTATTAAGAGGAGTGTCAAGAAGTAAACTGGTCATTCCGATTATTGCATTCAGCGGAGTACGGATTTCATGACTCATATTAGCTAAAAACTGACTTTTTACCTGGTTGGCTTTTATAAGGTCTGAATTTTTTTTCTCAAGTTCAACATAGGCTTCTATTAGAGCTTCTTCACCACGTTTTTTCTCAGTTATATCACGATCAATTCCTATAGTATAGGTTTTTCCGTTCACCTGTACCGGTCTTGCAGTATATTCAATTACATTATCGCATCCATCCGGGCGTACCCAGTAAAAGAATCCCTTGAACGTTTTGCCGCTATTTATATATGCATCATTTTTTTCACCTAGATTTATTGTTAAGCCGGCTCCTTCTAAATCTCCTATTCTTAATAGTTCTTCCCTGCTTCTTCCCGACATTTCGGCATATCGTTCATTACATTCAATTAATCTCCGTTTACCCGGTTCATAGTTTTCTTCGAATATACTGATTCCATCGAAAGCATTTTCAAAAATCGATCGGAATTTTTGCAGTGACTCATTAAGTGCATCTTCCGATGCCTTCCATTGAGTAATATCCCGGCTGATTCCTACAAGCCCCATAATATTACCGTACTGATCTTTTAGCGGCAGCTTTGAGGTTAGCAGCCAGCGTTTTTCACCTTTATCATTAAGGACATATTCCTCCCGGTTTAATATCGGCCGTCCGCTTTTTATTACAGATTGATCATCTTCAAAAAATTTTTCTGCAAGTTCTTTAGGAAAAAGTTCAAAATCGTTTGTTCCAATCACCTCTTCTTCAGTTTTCTTACCTGAAAGTTCAATATGAGCAGGATTTGATATAACTTTCCTGGTTTCCAAATCCTTTACATAAATGCCATCGGGATGATTATTTATCAGAGTCTTAAGGAGAATTCGCTCTTGCTGCAATTTTTCTTCAATCAGCTTGCGTTCAGTAATATCTTTACCAATACCTATAAGCCCGATAATATTACCGGAATTGTCTTTTAACGGGAGCTTTGAAGTAAGCAGCCATCGCTTTTCCCCATCTTCATGCAAAAGATATTCTTCTCTATTTAATATTGGCTGGCCTGTCTTCAGCACAGTCTGATCGTCTTCGAAAAATTTTTTGGCAACTTCTTGCGGGAAAAAATCAAAATCGGTTTTCCCAATTACCTCCTCTTCGGTTTTCTTTCCGATGTTTTTAACATCAGCCGGATTTGATACAAGTTTCCTGGTTTCCAAGTCCTTTATATAAATGCCGTCCGGAAGATTATTAATAAGGGTTTTTAAAAGAATCCTCTCTTCCTGCAGCTTTTCTTCAATATGCTTTTGTTCGGTTATATCACGGTTAACGCCTAAAATCTTGACTGTCTTTCCCTTTTCATCTTTAGCGATGTTAAAATTAGTTCTTAGATAACCTTGCTCCCCATCAGCATAAATAACCGGGAGTTCAATCTGTCTGTAGTAACCCGGGTCGGAGGTTTCGATTGCTTTTTGAATTTCTTCCTTTATTATATGCTGCGCTTCATATGGCAAGAACCGTTTTGCACATTGAGAAGAAGACATCACATAGCTGCCTTCTTTTTCAGCAGATGTTCGAAGGGCAGAATAGAAATAATCGTTGAATGTAAATAAATCACCGGCAATGTCATATTCCCAATGCCCCATCTTTGCTGCATTTAAAGCATTTGATAATAGGGTTTTGCTCTGCTGCAGCGAAACTTCAGACTTTTTATAATCAGTAATGTCTTCATAAATTGCATATATTCCGTTCTGCTTTCCGTCTATTATTGTAGGTACTCCGTGGAGCCGGACATTAATAAGTGCACCATCTTTTCTTTTTCTTAATGTTTCTTGGATTACGACTTCACTATTAGCGACCTTTTTAGAAAAATTATTTCCTTCTTCTGCAAGATGCGAAGGAACAATTAAATCATTTATAGACAGCCCTTTAATTTCATTCTCAGTGTATTGAAAAATTTTCTCAAATTTCTTATTAATATGGATAACATGTTCCTGTGCATCTAATAAAACCACACCAAATTCCATCTTCTCATACAGATGCCGGAATTGGGTCTGCTGCGGTTGAATTAACAGGTTTTTTCTCATCAGATCTTCACACAATGTTTCTAAATCTTTTACCCGCTGACGCAATTCAGCTATTTCCTTTGATGAATCTTCTTTATTTATAAGACTACCATCCATATTTGAATTTGTCCTCTATTTAATAATATTTCTTTAACAGCGCTACAGACACTAATTTGCTTTTTTACGTAATCCTGCTTAGGATTTTTCCTGGTTCAATTATTTATTTCATAAAGAGATACATATGCCAACAGCTGATTTACCAGTTAGTGTTCAATAAAAACTTTATTTATTAGTTTTATTATCGTTCCTTTTCAAGGAATCTTTAGTTTTTATGGAAATTTAAGGTGTGAGATTATGAAGTCCGAGCCGGGTTTAAATTAAATTTTCTTATTTTTTAATTCCTTAGTCTTAAAAAAATCAGGAATAATAAACAGAATTAAAGAATATATTGAAAGGAAAGAATTGTGACTAACCGGAGCCGGAGGCTTTTTTGAATTTTACAAATTTGAAGAAAAATTCTTTTCCTTTATAAAATCTTAAAAAATTCAGACAGGCCCTGAATGTTTCATCAAAAAGAATTGTAAGGAAAACCCCGAGCAGGTTTAAATGAAAGACGAAAATCATTAAATAGCATGTTATTACCGTGAATATGGTTCCGAAGATCTGGGTATAAAGCATCCACTTAGTATCCTTCATCCCTCTTATTGCATTGCCGCTTATTACATTAACCGAAACCGGGAAAATTGTTACGGCTATGATGTACATCAGGTGTACTACCCGGTTAATTAAACTTTCCTCGGATGTGAAGATTGAAAGAATATTACTCGGAAAAATTATGAACAAAAGTGAAATTACGATGCAGAGAAAAAATCCATACCTTAAGCTGACCATCCCGATATGAATTGCTTCCTCCGGTTTGCCTGCTCCCATTTTCTGCCCGACAAGAATCATTGTTGCACGGGCTATGCCGATGTAAATGAAAAATGTAAATGCCTGGATTCTGCTGACTAAAATGTACAGACCTGAAGAATATGCATCGAGATGATTTACCATGCTTATAATTGCAATCTGCCCGAATGACCAGAGCATAGATTCCAAACCGGAGGGGAGTCCTACCACAATATTCTCTTTTTGAATTTTCCATTCAGGTTTAAATATTCCCTTCAGGGATGTTCTAAAGGTTAGCTTTTTACTTAACAATAAAACAAGGACGAAATAAATAACAGCAGAGTAATTTGAAATAGTTGTTGCAACTGCTGCACCTTTAACTCCCATTTCAGGGAATCCGAAATAACCATAGATCAATGTCCATGCAATAACCACGTTGATAGTTGTCCGGATTATTCCGGCATACATTATATATCTGGTAATTCCCATTCCCTGGAGCGTAGCAGTGATGGAGTATTCTATGCCTATTAATAAAAAGGAGTAAGAAAGAATACTCATATAATCGGATGCATAAGAATGAACTTCGGCAGGAGTTCCGAGCAGCCTTAGAATATCCGGTGAGAAATTATACAGGTAGAGAAAGAAAATAATTGAAATTACCGTATTATAGAAAAATGAAACTTCGGAATACCGTGCTGCTCTCTGAATATCGCCTGCACCAAGTGAATGAGCAATAATAATTGTTGCTCCCATACTTATGGTCATTATAAAAGAAATATGAATAAAGTAAGGGAATACCACATTGCCAACTGCGGAGAGCATTAAAGGATTATAGTGACCAAGCAGCGCGATATCCACCTGAAGCTGAACATACTGCATGAGGTACTGGACAATTATCGGTACGCCGATCAGAAAAAGTTTTCTGCTTATATTTTCAGGTTTTTCGGAAGAAAACAATTTTATCCTATTTATCTATAATTCCGGATTTATTTACTCAGCGTCTCAGTAACTTCCCTGCCTTGCCGGTCCGCTCCGACTTATCGGACACGAGGCGAGCCCTCGGCTTCGCCGCGAGGCGAGCAGGCAGGTCCGTGGAACTCTGTGTAACTTTTTAAAGTTTAGTTACACAGAGGAACACGGAGATCCACTGAGTTACACGGAAATAAAGCCTGATTTAAGGAAAGCAAAAATTGGAAATGTTTTTTAGAGAAACAAATATTAGTCTCAATTAACAAGATAAAAGAAATATTAATTCTTCGAATTCTAAAAAATCATTTCATTCATCTTTAATGAAATTTCCTGATACTCTCTTTTTAGAAAACCCTGAGTTATACTGCTGCTGAAGTACTCCAGGCTCAGGTGATCTGCAATATATTTAATCGCATCATCATCCACTGAAGCGCTTAAAAATTTGAAGAGCCCTTCTGATGAAAATCCTATTCCTTTGGTTTCAATTGTAAAGGAATAATAACCATTCATCCTTCCTGTGGTAATGTAAACTGTTTCAAGCAATTTAAAGATATGGCCCTTGTGGACTATTACTTTATTATCTCCTTCAAGATTGATTAAGTTTTTCCCGATTTTAATGTCTCCCAAAAGGCCCTGGTATTCTTTTGAATAAGAAGTATCAAGATAGTGATCAACAATAAGATTGGTTTGAATCAAAAAATCCTCGGCTTCAGCAGTAAAGGAGTAGTTAACAAGATTTATATCGACTCCCTTAAAAGTTAATGCAGCTCCTAAATCAAGAGTGTAGCCTAATCGAGCAGTTCTGGGTAAAGGATCGGCCTGTGCCTTATCAATATAATATAGTTTATTGCCGATATTTGAAACAGAATATCCCAGAGAGAAATTAAAAAGAGGTTTGATAAAAGTTTTTTCGGTTAACAGGTAATTCATTTCCTTCATAAACAATTTTGATAGGGGAGCTGTAATCTGAGTTCCGAAATCGAAAGCAACTCCGGAAGCTGTTGCATTGTTCATTTTATCTCCTTCAATAGGATAATCAGCCAACACCGAGCTGTAAAATTTTGTGGAGAATCCTATATTAAAGAGAAGGGAGTAGTTAAAGCCCGCCCCGAAACTCAGCCCATCGAATTTATCATAGTTTTCAATATCTGAATTTTCGAAAATATTATAATTAAATTTATGATGCATGTATCCAAATCCAAGTGATAGCGGCAAATCATTTTCACTCTTTTTTAAATTATAACCGGCATTTACTCCGAATGAATTGGCGGATATTCCGGTGAAATAAGGATTTTTAAAATCTCCGGATGAATAAAAAAGTGAGACGTGGTTTGTAAGAGAGCTGTAACCCAGAATAGCCGGATTGTAATAAAATCCCGAAGCTAAATCAGAGGGGATGGATACGCCTATTTGTCCTGCCCCGCTGAGCATTGAGGACTGCTGATAATTTAGAAAAGGAAGAGCAGCTTCGCTTTGACCTATCAACTGTTTACAAGCAAAAATATAAACAAGGAGCAGGAGATATTTAAATTTCATGATTTCCCCTTTCTTTAAGATTTATTGAAGCGAAACTAAAATATCTATAAAAAATTATCAATTGAAAATTTTTGTCCCCGGCTTAAGCGCTCATTTTACAACAAATTAAAATTCCGCGATAACCAGCATTTCAAAATCTTCAGTGGTCAGTGTATCATTCCGGCTGAATGCGCCGAGCTTTGCGCCGAAAATATCAATTCTTTTAAAATTTAAAGATTTAAGCAGCCATGTAATTTCGGAAGGCACATAGTATCTTTCATTGCACTTCAATTCTTTTTTATTCCCGGAATCATCTTCAAAAGTTGTAATATTATAATCACGGAATTCCATCAGATTAAAAGTGTTATTGCCGTAAGTTGCATTCCCTTCATTATTATTGGAATTAAGGAATTCTTTAACCGAATGAAATAAAGGGAAGAGCCCGTTCAATGTTGTGAGTATAAATTTTCCTTTCGGCTTCAGAGATTTGGCCACGCTCTTTAAAATCTCAAAATTCATCTCATCGGTCTCCATCAGCGGAAAGCCTCCCTCACAGAGCATTATTGCCAGATCAAATTTATTGCGGAAGGGAAGGTTTCTTGCATCATGTTTCTGAAAATTTATCTTCAGGCCTAACCCAATAGCTTTTTCTTTTGCCCGCTTCAATTGTGAATCGGATAGATCAACTCCCAAAACATTATAACCTCTTTTTGTCAGCTCGATTGAATGCCTACCTGTTCCGCAGCCGATATCAAGTATCTTAAGATTCCTGTTATAATCTATTTCCTTTTCAATAAAATCGCATTCGCCGGTTGTTCCTTCCGTAAAGCTTTCTTTATCATATTTCAGTGCATAATTCTTAAAGAGCTCTTCGTACCACTGTTTCATTTTTCCCTTTTAGGTATTGTTGAAAAATCTATTTTAAGAATCCATACTTTTTAATATGAAGGTATGCCAGGTACCCGACAGCTCCCACCTGGACAGCTCCCAGGGCATACTTTACCGGGTTAAATTCAGATTCCTCAAGGTATTCAATGTAAAGGAAGCGGGATATATTACCGGGAGTTTCTCCATACTGCTCATTATGGAATTCCGATTTTGAAACAGCATATGAAGTCCATAACCAGACTGTATTCGGATCGGAATTTACCGGCAGATCATGATTAACAGAATTTAGGTCCCGGTAGAGATCAAATTGTTCGAGATCAAGGATTATCTTTTGCATCGGGCGGAGAGGATGTTTTTCAATCCTAATGGAATCTTTAGGTTCATTCTGCGAAAAGCATAATGACGCAAAAGCTGAAAGATATATCAGAGTGTTTAAAAAAATATTCTTAATCATTTAATTTAAAATGAATTTATTTATTCAGAGTAATTTTAGCAGCCCAGTCTCTTGAAGAAGGATCATTCTCTTCCGGGAATTCCGGCAGAACAAGTTTTCCTGCTTCATCTGAGCTGATTATTGTTTTATCTTTCCACACACCGGTTATGGTATCATACCACTGAAATGAATAAGAGGATTTAGGTTTAAAATTAGTTAACTGCGGCAGCACAGATTTGTTTTCAAAAAAAAGCAAAGCAAAATCTTTTCCGGGTGTCCGCATCATATATGACCATCCGTCCAGTCCGTCCCCCGGGCTTCCCGGTGCTTTATGCGGCTGAATATCATCCCGGACCGGCTGAAGATCCTGGTATTTCTTTCCTTCCGATAAAATAAATTTTTCAATATGCTTCATGTAATTCGCCGATTCATATTTAAACGCATCCCAAACATGCGGACGCATGCCGGCAGGTTCACCGGTGGTTGTAATATCATAAGCGGCAGTTCCGTGCACATGTCCCGATAAACCTCCCGATAAAACAGAACCGTACATCTGCGCCCTTGAAAAATAATTGTCGCGTTCTGAGTTTGCGGGCGGAGTTTCTCCCCCGGGCTTATTTATTTCATGATCCCAGCCGGTGTAATACGGCTCAAAGTTTATAGCAGGGTAGGGAGGATCAAGCTTAAATAAAACTTCAAGCGAATCTGCAACACGATGATCCCGGGGTTTATTTCCAACGCTCTGCATCGTTAACCAGGGGCATTCATCGCCATGACCGAAAACCGAATACGTCGAGCTGCTTATTAAAGACGTAACGGGTTGACCGAAAGGCACGTGTCCGTACTTGTTAAGATGGTAAATCAAAGCTTCATTAAATTCATCGCCGGTTAGGCTGTATTCTTTCGGAATCCAATCAAGATGTATTTTACTGTAAATAAAATTATAAGCTCCGTATCTGGAGCTGAGATACTGAACATATCTTGAATATGATTCATTAAAATTGAAATAAGCTTTCCAGGTAGGGCATATATCCCTCCGAACAGTCTCAAGCAAAGGAATAAAACCCTGTTCGGAAAGGTATTCCATCTTTTTATCGAGACTCTGAAAATATTCAGGAATTATTTTATTAAAGTCTGCAACACCGGGATGTTCCTTAGACATTTCAAATGGTAAGTTTCCATATTCATCTCTCATATTCTTTGCGGTCATTTTACCATCTTCGGTGAGATAATCAAATTTCTCCCATGCATTTCTCGGATAAACTCCGTTAGAGTCGGCATAGGTTGAAG
>Ga0105094_10001187_pt1 | contig 13588 bp, 11 predicted proteins | sample PPLLak1March2015_2_FD_87023 | JGI IMG/M metagenome (GOLD analysis project Ga0105094, IMG submission 87023) | Freshwater sediment microbial communities from Prairie Pothole Lake near Jamestown, North Dakota, USA - PPLs Lake P8 Core (3) Depth... | ecosystem: Environmental > Aquatic > Freshwater >...
AGCTCCTCAGCGCCAATGGTACTGCGAGGGTGACTTCGTGGGAGAGTAGGTCGCTGCCGCCCCTTTTCATAAAAAAAGCCAGGCCCGTTATTGCGGACCTGGCTTTTTTGCTTCCTGACCGTGGGCTCCCTTTCCTTGAGGATTGCCCTTCGAGTCGATCGGTGAATGGGTTGACAGGCTGCCTTTTATTCAGAAATCCCTGAAAGACAGGCAACAGTGAGCATCGACACTATTGGGCGGAGGTAGTGTAAGATAGAGGGTGCCGCGATGGAGGTCTTTGGATTACACTTGAATCGTCTGCAGGCAAGCACCAGGGCTTTCCAGTGCGTTGGAGAGTGTGACAGGGATGGAGCTTTCGGAGAGACTGAGTCTTTTAGCTGGTTCGGCCCGGTACGACGCGTCTTGCGCTTCCAGTGGAAGCATACGCCGCCGGGAGCCGGGAGGCATCGGGATCGCCGCTGCGTGTGGAATTTGTCACAGCTATACGGAAGACGGCCGTTGTGTCTCGCTCTTCAAAATCCTGCTAACCAATCACTGCGTTTACGACTGTGCCTACTGCATCAACCGCGAGAGCAACGACATCCGCAGGACTGCGTTGACCAGGAGAGAGCTGGTGGTCCTTACCCTCCATTTCTATCAACGGAATTACATCGAAGGGCTCTTTTTGAGCTCCGGCATCTTTCAGAGTCCGGATGCCACCATGGAGCGCCTGGTCCGGGTTGCGCGTGAGCTCAGGGAGAAACATCGCTTCTGCGGGTACATTCACCTGAAGTGCATCCCCGGCGCCAGCGAGGACCTTCTTCGGCAGGCTGGAGTGTACGCAGACCGATTGAGCGTCAACATTGAGATTCCGACGGACGAGAACCTCAGGCGCCTCACGGCCAGGAAGAGCCACGACGGCATTCTGAAGCCCATGGGAGTGATCCGGGACTCCATTCTTGAGAGTCGAGACGAGCGTCGGCGATTTGCATCCGCTCCAATCTATTCACCGGCCGGACAGAGCACTCAGCTGGTGATCGGAGCGACGCCCGAGTCGGACTACGAAATCCTTCGCCTGGCGGATCGGCTCTACCGCCTTGAGGGGCTTCGCCGCGTTTATTACTCCGCCTACGTTTCCGTGAACCCGATGGATTCGCGCTTGCCGGCCTGCCACGAGCCTCCTCTGCGCCGCGAGAACCGGCTGTATCAGGCCGACTGGCTGCTCCGGCTCTATGGGTTCGAGCTGGAGGATCTTCTGACCCCGTCACAGCCGCACCTCGCCCTCGACGCAGATCCCAAGCTGGCCTATGCCCTTGGGCATTCTGAGTTATTCCCGGTGGATATCAACCGGGCGGAGCGTGAAATGCTCTTGCGCGTTCCGGGAATCGGCCTCCGCGGAGCGGGGAGGATCCTCGAGCTTCGGCGGCAGCGTTGCCTGCACATCGAGCATCTCCGTGAGACCGGCATCGTGGTGAAAAGGGCTTTGCCTTTCATTGTATGTCCCGGCATGTCCGCCACGCCGAGCTCGACTTCTCTTGGAGCTTCGAAAACGAGGTCCAGCAGACGATCGACGACAGTTCCCCGGTCACATTGCAAGGCGCCACCGGAGAATTGCCCAACGGTCATCTATGGGGGTGGCTTTGCGGGGCTGCTCAGTGCGATTTTCGACATCTTTTCCCACCAGTGGAAGCCTGACAGGGTCTTGCCGAGGGGCTCCCCGGTTCAAATGAGCTTGAATGAAAAGGTCGTCAGTTTAAATCCGGATGCGGGAAAAGCGGCCAGGGTCTGGCACAGGTTTGGGGAGATCTTCGGCGAGGCTGGCCGAAAGACGATATACCGGGCCCATTTGTCAGGGGAGGGAGTCGTCGGCCACCTCGTCTATGGTGCCGTTGCCGAGACCATCCGCGGCATGCAGTCTGCAACGTCTTCATCCTCTTCGGACTATTTTCGACAGCTTGAATCGCTGAGCTCGAGAGTCGGCAGGGAAGCCCATCGGATGCGTGGCTTGCTCCGGTTTGAGGAGGTTTCAAAGGGCTTCCTGGCTGCAAGCATCAATCCCCGCTATGATGTCATTCCTCTCATCCAGGATCATTTCGAACAGCGCTATGCAGGGCGGCAATGGATGATTTACGATATTTGCCGAGACCACGGCCTCTATTATGACGGGGTGGAATCCCACATGATTCGTATTGACTGGGAGTCCTTCCGTGCCGCCCACAGAGGAGCGGCTGAAGAGCTGAACCTGCAATACCTTTGGAAAAAGTATTACGATGCCCTGGGAATCCCGGAGCGTGCGAACAATCATCTCCACCTGCAAAAGCTGCCCCGCCGATACTGGCCGCTGCTCCCCGAAAAGCGCTCTTCCGCAAATCATATCGATGGCCAGCATTTCCATGAACAGCCCGGGCGGCCCCCTCGTCCTGAATCTCAGCAGGCTGCAGGCGCCGGCCCCCCTGGATGATGCGTTCCTTCAGTCATTCCTGAATCGAGACAAGCTCTCTCATGCGGCCAGTGCCGGTGAATCCTCGATGACGATTTCGAGCTCGGCCAGGGTGATCTCCTTGACCCCCAGTGCGTTCACTTCGGGAGTGATGGCCAGAATGAGGGTCGGATCGTGGTTGAGCCCCACGCCCAGTTTCCTGCAGGTCTGGTCCACCACCCGAAGGGCAAGGAGCAGCGTGTGGTGAGGGTCCGGAGTCTCCGCGTGATGGTTCCTGGCTATGTCGATGTAGGTATCCGGGAGGTTCCATTGGGTGAGCAGCCGGTGGCCATATTCGGTGTGCATGGTTTCCAGGATTTCCTGGAGGAGGGGGCCAGGCAGGTCAGCGTCGAGTTTTCCCTTCTGATGCAGATTATCCACGACATTCAGTAGAAACAGCTTGCCGATGTCATGAAGAAGGCCCGCCAGGAAACCCTCCTGCCCCAGTTCGCGGTAGCCCATCTTCTCGGTCAGCCATTTGGTCCCAACGGCACAGCCCAGGGCGTGATCCCAGAGCGCGGCCAGCTGACGGTTGATCTCCGCATTCTTGGACTGATAGAGATTCTTCTGCGTGACCACCATCACACAATTCAGGATCTGTTTGGCTCCCAGCCGAACGATGGCGTCGCGAATGGTGCTGACCTTCTTGAGTCCTGAGAAGAAGGAGGAGTTGGCCACCCGAAGGATCTGGCCGGACAATGCCTGGTCCTTGAGAATCAGCCGGGCAACCTGTTCGATGCTGAAGTCCGGATTCCTGAGCAGGTCCTGGATTTCCAGAGCGATTCCCGGATTAACCCAAAGCTGGGTCTTGGTCGTTGCCAGATGATCTTTGATCAGGTCGAGAAGGGATTGCTCACTCATTCGTCATATCCCCAGTGAACGTCTGATTTCGGAAATCGGCCTCGGCGAGCCGACTCGCGGAACGTGCCTCAACACCTCATGGATGGTAGTTTCACCCGTGGATACTTTGGCAATACCGTCTTCGAGCAGCGTGATCAGGCCGGAGGTCTCCACGCTGAGCTTCCGGATCTCATAAGAGGTCTTCTTGCTCAGAAGCCCGTCTTTGACCACCTCATTGAGCAGCAGGAGCTCGAAGATTCCCACGCGCCCCTTGTAGCCTGTGTAGTTGCAGCGGGTACACCCGCGCCCCGCCATGAGGGATGCTCCCTTGAGGTCGTTTGCCCCGTAACCGATTCGGAGCAGTTCCGCCGGTTTGGGCAGGTAGGGCTCGGCGCAGCTGGAGCACACACGGCGGACCAAACGCTGGGCCAGCACGCAGACCACGGTGGAGGAGATCATGAACGCTTCGATGTCCATGTTGAGCAGGCGGATCAACCCTCCGATGCTGTCTTCCGTGTGGAAGGTGGTCATGACCTTGTGGCCGGTGAGTGCCGCCTGGATGCACGTGTCGGCCGAAAAGCGGTCCCGGATTTCTCCCACCACGATGATGTCGGGATCCTGCCGAACCATGTGCCGCAGAGTCTCTTCATAAGTGAGACCAATCTTCGGGTCGAGAGAGCACTGGGAAATGCCGTCGATGAGATACTCAGCCGGATCCTCTGCCGTCAGAATGCTGGTGTCGAGCGTATTCAAATAACTGACACACCCATAGAGGGTCGTGGTTTTTCCCGAGCCCGTCGGCCCTGTGATCAGGATCACGCCGCTGGGAATATCCAGGGCTTCTTCCCGGAACCGTTCGAGGACTTTCGGTAACATGCCGACCTCCTCCAGGTTCAGGACGCGGCTCTTCTTGTTGAGCAGCCTGAGCACGGTCTTCTCCCCCCAAACGGTCACGTAGAAGGAAGCTCGAAGATCGAGGGTGGAGCCACTTCCGCGATCCTCGAAGAAGATTCGTCCTCCCTGGTGCCTGCGCTTGTCGGCGATGTCCGCCTTGGCGAGGATCTTGATCCGACTGGTGAGAGCGGCTGCGAGATCTGTGCTCATGTCCTTGTGATGAAGGAGAACGCCGTCGGATCGGAATCGGATGCGCAGCCTGTCTCGCATGGGCTCGAGATGGATATCGCTGGCATTCGCCTTCAAGGCCTCTTCAATGATGGAATTCACGATGCCGGTGACCGTCTGATCGTCCGGTCCCTCGGCCATTGCCCGGGACTGCATGCGGCCGACGACCGCAATCAGTTCATTGATGGATCCCTGTGAGCAGATGCCCGCGATGATGGGGTCGCCGAAAACCTTGTTGGCAGCTTCACGATTCTCGCCGTTCAGGGGATCCACGAATGCGATCAGAGTGCCATCAGTCGATTTTTTGACAGGTATGAACCGGTGCTGGGTGTACCAGTGGGGCGGAGCTTTGTGGAACAGCTCCCGATCGATGTCCGAGGGTGACGGTTCCACCAATGGGAAGCCCAGCTGATAGGAGAGAACCTCCAGGAGCTTCTGTTCCGTGATGAACTGGCTTTCCACGAGCACTTCGCCGAGCTTCTTGGTACCTCTAGACTCCTTCTGAATGCGGATGGCCGTGGCGAGGTCGTTGAGACTGATGTGGCCGAGCTCGACCAGGAGGTCGCCGATCCTTACCTCGAGACGGTTGGCGATCAGAACCTCTCTGAGCTGCTTGGCAGTGATGAATCCCAGTTCCTTGATAACGGAAACCAGGGTCTTCTGGGTGGAGAGCTTGGATTGTACGCGTCTGGCGTATTGAATTTGAGCCTCAGTGACATGCCCCCCTTGAACGAGAACGCGTGCGATCGCCGCACCCGTATCGGTCACAGGTTTCTGGGCGGGTGATCCCGTGTCAGATTCCTGAAGCTCTTCTAGTGCCGCTCGTGGATGAGGTGGGAAAGTTGACGTCATATCTGGTCCTTGAAAAGAACCTCGGTCGACTTGCTGAACGGAATGCTCTCGCTCATCACTCGACCTGCGGGGAACGTCCAGGCGATCAACAGCGGCTTGCTGCCGTTCTGCAGATATTCCAGGTCGTTCCAGTGTCTCGCAATTACCGTGCCGAAGAATACGATTGAGTGCCGATGTGGAGAAAACGCGTTGGCGCCTGGATGCCCGAAAGGAAAACAACCCCGGTGGTTCAAATCATGCGAGAACCCTTCGGACCCGGGCTCCGACAACCTGAATCTTGCGATCGTCTTGGCCATCGAGGGCCGCAACCAGAATGTCAACACTGTCGTCGAGTGTGTGGACCAGGCTTCGGAAGAGCTCCTGAGGAAGGCGGGTTGCGACAGGATTGTGTGCACGTCGCGCTTTGATGCTCACTTCCTCAGTCAGGAGCTAATGAATCCGGGTGTGCAGGAGGTCATCGACGACCTCCTGAGCGCTCGCGAAGGGCAGCAGATCTATATCTCCAGTATTCGGGAGGCGACCACATTCGACGAAGTCGCCGGAAGGTGCCGGGAAGAAGGACATCTGGCCATTGGGATCTGCACCCCCGATGGGCCTCGAATGAACGTGGGAGGAGAGACGCCTCTGACCAACCGAGACCGCGTGATCACCATCGGCCCCCATCGCCTCGAGAGTCTTTAGCTGGACCGGCTCTGTCGTCTGGCTCCCTTTTCACCGGCCCCCCTCAAAGAGCTGCTTATACTCACCATATCCCTCGTGCTCCAGCTCCTCCTTCGGAATGAAGCGAAGAGCAGCGGAGTTGATACAATATCGCAGTCCGGTGGGTGGAGGGCCATCGGGGAAGACATGCCCGAGGTGCGACTGGCCATGCCTGCTGCGAACCTCCGTACGGGACATGAACAGCTTCCTGTCTTCGCGCTGGAGGATGTATTCCTCGTTCAGCGGCCTGCTGAAACTGGGCCATCCGGTCCCTGAGTCGAATTTGTCGAGAGAGCTGAAGAGGGGCTCACCCGACACGATGTCCACGTAAATGCCCTCCTTCTTGTTGTCCCAGAATTCATTTCTGAAAGCAGGCTCCGTTCCTTCGTGCTGGGTGACCTCGTATTGCAGAGGAGCGAGCTTCTTGCGCAGCACGTCGTCATCCGGTCTGGTGTATTTCTTGTCCTGACCACCCGCGGCGGATCGGCCTTGAGATGCGGGCCAGGTCTTCTGCAGGAATCGATCGCGACCGGAGCCCCGTCGGTACTGGTTGTACCGATCGGAATCCTTCTTGTAGTAGTCCTGATGGTAGTCCTCGGCGGCATAGAACGTTTGGAGACGGACGATTTCCGCGACGACGGGTTTACTGAATCGGCCGGATTTTTCCAGTTCCCTTTTAGATTCTTCTGCCATCTGCTTCTGTTCCTCGTCGTGGTAGAAGACTGCCGGCCGGTACTGGGACCCTCTGTCGACGAATTGCCCACCGGCGTCCGTAGGGTCCACGTGCTTCCAGAAATATTCGAGCAAATCACGATAGGTGACCCTGCTCGGGTCGTAGACCACCTGAACAGCTTCCGCATGACCCGTTCTGCCGGCCGACACCTGCTCGTAAGAGGGGTTTTCGGACTGGCCTCCCGTGTAGCCGGAAACCACTTCCACGACTCCATCGAGCTTCTCGAAATCGGCCTCGATGCACCAGAAACAGCCTCCGGCAAAAGTCGCCTTGCGAAGATTGGCATCTTTCTGCTCCATGCTCATTCCTTTTTCGTATGGATTGCCATGTGAGTTGTTGATGTTGAACCCTATGGAAAGCCCCAGACTTGCGATCAGGATCGGGAGCACAAATAGCGGTCTCATCGTTCCGAATTCTCCTTCATAGCGTATCAAATCAGTGTGAAGATCTTTTCGCCTCGACCGATTCAGATCGTGCTCGGTCGTTCCCATGAAGAAGATCGTGCCGAGGCTCGACCAAAATTGGATCACACTCGAGCCAATAATAAGATTGAATTTTCGTTTTGCATACGGAGGAGGTCGCGGAAACCGGTCTTTGCTTGCGCGTTTAAGGGAGTGAGGAAAAAGATGCGTCTCTGGCCGTCTGGGAGGAGGGTGAATCCAGTGGGTTGGGCCGAGTGTCTTCGAGACCACTGCGTGCTTGGTGGGGCGGTGTGGCGTCAGGGTCTGGTTGTCAGATGAGCCATCAGGAGGCCCCAGAGCTCAACGGGCCGAAGGTTGGGCTCTGCTTCATAGTGCCAGCCCAGGTGATTTCCGCAGCCACGGCACAAAGCCAGACGCCATCTGTATCCGGCAAACCAGGTGTGCTCCATCGTCGGAGATCCCAAAGGAGTTGCGCCAGGGCATGAGATGAAAGTCACCAAATCGCACACAATGCCCATGGGATTGGTGAAAAGATGGCGGACTTTCCCTTCGATCTCCAGCAGTCGATCGGAGGAGCTGACCGCCAGCCCGCACTGGAGGCAATGAAAGGATCTGCCACCGTTCCCGCTCAATCCGTCGAATACAGGAGCGACGATTTCCATGATTCAACCCTTGATCGAGATCTCCGCTCAGCAAGCCGTTTCGGGCTCGATATCAATTGTAGCGGCGCAATAGGGGCAGCGGCCGTCCTGGCCTCAACATCCTCAGCAGCACGATTCCACCCACGAAACCGCCGATATGGGCCCACCAGGCAACCCCCCCGACCTGCCTCGAATCGCCCAGAAGGGAGAAAGTTCCACTGAAGAATTGGAGCAGGAACCAGAATCCCAGAAAGACATAGGCCGGGATCTCCATCAAGGTGAAAAAGAAGACGATGGGCACCAGGGCGAGGATGCGCGCACGAGGAAACAGCACAAAATAGGCCCCCATGACACCGGCGATGGCCCCGCTGGCTCCGATGGTCGGGACGGAAGAGCTCACATTGGTTGCCAGGTGTATCAGTGCCGCCGCCAGACCGCTGCCCACATAGAAGAGCGCATAGCGGACATGGCCCAGCTCACTCTCGACGTTGTCCCCAAAAATGTAGAGAGTCCACATGTTTCCGATCAGATGAAGCCACCCGCCGTGCAGGAACATGTAGCTGAAGAAGGGGATGAGCTGGTCCAGCCAGGCGAAGTGCAAGGCGATTTCCCATCTCGTGTATCGAGCGGGAACAAGACCGTAGGTCAAGATGAACCTCTCGAGCTGTCTCCCCAGGGCAAGCTCAAAGAAAAACGCGAGTATGCACAGAGCGATCACAACGTAGTTGACAATGGGAGCTCTGAGGGAGGGGGTGGAGTCACGGATTGGGATCATCAATCATCTCCTTTGGCATCCTGGAGTCGAGAGGCCTCATTTCTTCACCAGCATGACCGGGCAATGGGAAAGGATGCCCACCTTGTAGCTGATCGTCCCCCACCCCTGTGAGGTTTCCTCCATGCTGATGGTGTGGGAAGACAGGATGATCAGATCGATTTCTCGACTGTGGGCGTATTGCACGATCTCCCTGACCCGCTTTCCGAATACGATCTCCCGAAGTATCGAAAACGTGTCCGACTCGAACAGTTCGAGCATCCGGTCCATCTTCCTTTCTGCACGCCGCTCAAGCTTTCTGTAGAACTCCTCGAACAAATCGCCTTCGGTGTCCTCGATGGTCTCGATGACATGCAGCAGAGTCACTCGGCAGGTGCTCAGCGACGCAATCCTGGCTGCCACTTCCAGGGCGTGAAGACTGCGATCGGTGAGATCCGTGGGAACCAGTATGTGTTTGAACATCTTCATTCATCTCCTCGATGATCATGTTAATCGAATACAACTGCCGGGATCAACTGCAGTGCGGATGTGGATCATGTCTTCGACAGCCGGTCACGGGCTCTCCCTCGCGGAGTCTTGACTGGCATACCTTTGCAGCTATGGCGGCCATCCATGTGTAACTCCCGCTGGGCGGTTCGGCGGCAAAAGACAGATCGCCGGAAAGGAGCTGGTGGATGGCCATGTCTTCGGCTTCCAGCCTCCCCTGCAGACGATGCCATTCGATATCGTGAAACCCCGAAAGGAGAAGCCTTCCTCCTCCAGCCAGCAAAGGCAGCAGGTCACCCAACAATTCCAAGAGGATGTGAAAAGGAAGATTAGCCATCACCCATCCGAACGGGCCTCTCACGGAATTGGCGGATCCCTGCACCCAGCGGGTTTGTTCCAACAGATCGTTCCGCGCTGCATTCTGCCTGGCTACCAGGACTGCCCGCCCGGAGATGTCCAGGCCGATGGACACACGGGCTCCCATGCGGGCGGCGGCAAGGGCCAGAACCCCGGTGCCGCTCCCGACGTCCAGCACACGCGTGCCTTCGAGACTGGGCCGATGGAGATCCATGAGGCGCAGGCACAGCTTTGTGGTCACATGATTCGGGTGAAAAGCTCCAGCGCATCGAATCACCAGATCCCCTTTGTGGGATTCCCAGGGAAGCACCGGGCTCATGACGATTCTGAATCCCGATGGCAGAGTGATGTTCATAGGCGCGCATTCATGGTGGTTGAACGGTCGTCCTCACGCCGGGCTTGACGATGCTGTGTCAGGCTCAGGCCAGAGAAAAGGTTGAGGGGACTGAATGAAGTAGCCGCGCTCTTCGAGCCTGAGGGCGATTTCCCTGATGTGCTCGGGCCCCCGGGTCTCGACCTCGAGCTCGACGCGAGTGAGGTGAATGGGAAGCTCCCCGCTGCTGCGGTCGTGATGAATGTGCAGCACGTTGGCCTTGAGAGTTGCCACGAGAGTGAGCAACTGGCTGAGGGTCCCGGGAATATCGTCCAGGAAGATGGTGAAGCGCATGATTCTGCCGTTTTTAAAGAGCCCCTGCCTGATGATTCGATCCAGGAGTGGGATGTCAACATTGCCGCCGCTGATCACGAGGACGATTTTCGCACCCGGAGGGAAGCATAGCTTCGATTGGAGCAGGGCGGCGACGCTCACGGCGGCGGCCCCTTCAGCGAGAATCCGCTTGCGTTCGAGCAGCATCAACAGGGCTGCGGCGATCTCGTCCTCGTTGACGAGCACCACATCGTCCACTAAATCCTGCAGAATTGGCAGAGTGTGCACGCCCACCTGTCTGACGGTGATCCCGTCGGCAATAGAGCGCCTGGCCTGAACGCTCCGGGCCACCCCCGTCTTTCTGGCCTCAAAGGCTGACGGGCAGGCTTCCGCCTGAACTCCGATGATCCGCGTTTGAGGACTCTGCGCTTTCACGGCCACTGCGATCCCGGAAACCAGACCACCCCCCCCGACGGGCACGACAATAGTGTGCGGGTCTGGAAGGTCCTGAAGGATTTCCAGGCCGATGGTTCCCTGCCCGCAGATGATATCGGGATCGTCGAAAGGATGAATGAAGGTCCTGCCCTGTGACGCGAGCTGCTTTGCCTTCTCGATGCTTTCTCCGATGGAGTGGCCTTCCAGAAGGACCTCTCCTCCATAAGCCTCGGTCGCTTTCTGCTTGGTGATGGATGCCCATTCCGGCATGACGATCACTGCGGGGAAACCGGCCCTTCGGGCAGCCAGGGCGACGCCCTGGGCATGATTTCCGGCCGAGGCCGCAACCAACCCTTCAGGACCGATTTCAGCTGCACGGACCGCGACTTTGTACGAGGCCCCCCGAAGCTTGAAAGATCCCGTCTTCTGCAGGTTCTCCAGCTTGAGATAAACCTGTGCCCCCGTCATCTTGCTGAACGTCGGCGAGTGAACCAGAGGAGTATGGATGACCTTGTCCTTCAGCACGCCGGCCGCTTCGCGTATGCGGTCCGCGCTCACCCCCTTCCGATCGGCGGCGTTCAGGGAGCTGGATACTTCAGCGGAACGTGAGCGAGTGTCCATTTGAGTACCGGGTTCCTCGCGTGTATCGGACTTCATTCGGAAAGGGATAGAGATTCGCCGTCCCGCTTGACCCGCTCAGCGCTCTCCTCGGAAATCGGCTGCGCATCCAGGAGCTGTGACGTGAGCGCCTCGGTCGGGCTGCCATAGCGCAAAGACAGGATGATTCGGTTGGCACGTTCTTCCACCTCGGGCACCACTTCAGCCAAGGCTTTGAATGACCGGAACGCCTTGGCAAACTGATGTCTGTGGTGCAGCGGCATTTGCGGGTGATTGAGCAGCTTGATGACCTCACCCAGGAGCTGGGCCTGATCCCCCGTGAAATGGGAGTAAACAAGGCGCGGCCATTGCTCCCTGATCTCCTCGGGTAGACCGGTGAGTCGTGAGATGATCTCCTTTTTCGTTCCCAGCCGGATCGCCTGAGACAATCGCTCCAGCAGCGACTCTATTTCCGCCCGGTCCGACTCCCACGCGGGACAATCGGCAAGCAACCTGCTCCATCGCGAGTGCAACTTGTTGCGAATCCATTGTTCGGCCTGGCTCGGCAGGATGGAAACGGAAGCGAGCTCCTCCTGGTCCGCCAATAAGGTTCTGGCCGCAGTTTCACAACGGCTCCCTATTGCCTGGGTCTCCATTCGCTCTCGCAACAGAGCATTGAGCTTCTTCAGAATGGAATCCTTCCACTCCTTTTCAGGGGCGATTTCCCGAAGCCGGGCTTCCCATTCCTCTCGTAGGACACCAACCAGAGCATTCACGGCGGAGAAGATGAACCCAAACTTGATGAAGGCGTTCCTCAGTTCGTGGGCCAGGATTTCACAGCTGTGCAGCCGCTGGCGCACAAAATCCTTCTGCGCCCGGTAGAGGTTCTCACGAAAGTGAAGCGTGAGGAGCTCGGTGCCCAGGCTTCTCGACAGCTCGCGGATCACAAGGGTCGATCGATCATCGCGTTTGATCGAGTGGGGAATGAAGTGGATTTTGATGACCGCGGCGACGACATAATCCGTATCCTGCCAGATGGGAGAACCCTGCCAGTCATTGGGGTATTCGATGGCGCTGGCACTTTCGCCATAGAGATCCATCTTGCGGACAAGAACGGGCTCCATGTGGTGGAAGTCTTCGATCTCTCCCCGCAACTGCTTGCCGACACTGCGTACGTCTTCATGGGGGTTGTCCGCCGTCCAGCTCTTCTGCTTCTCCACGCACCAGCCCATGGCCTCCAGCACCCGGCCGGGCATGTCCTTGTACTGCTCCCAGCTCTTGCCGGGAAAATTGTAGTCGGAATCTGACGGCAGGCCCCAACGAATCTCCTCTGCTCCTTCCACCCGGATTCCCGACGTGATGCGCACCGCCTGAAGATCAGGAGTGGAGCCAATTCTGTAGATGGTTCCCTTGGTGGCGCTTTCCAGGCAGAAGAGAATGGTCTTGATCATGTTCTTGCAGGTCTTGACCAGGAGCTCATCAGTAACCGCCATTTGGTTCTCCCGCAAAGGATCAAAAACCCGTTCGAGACCAGGGAAGGGAGGAGCCAGCCAAGAGCACTCAACGGAGCTCGCTCCCAGTGCAGTGCAATGTTCATTCTATTTTAAGATGATCCTGGGATCAACAGAGAGCTTAACGGGCTGTTCCCATGTGGCGCATTCGTCCGTTTCACCGGGGCTGTGACCGGAGCAGCCTGCTCCATGCGAACCTCTGCATTGGCAGAGCCAGGGGACAGAGGCATGTTCCTTCTGAGCCTCTCAATGGGCTGCTTTGGATCATGCTCGTCTCTGCCATGAGATCCAGGATGAGGTTGAGCGCGGGGCAAAGCAGTTTATGGTTGTCATGGACGTGGGAGGGGAGGCAAGCGGTGTCAAACAGTGGAAGAGCCAGAGGATCACCCTGGCTCTGAGAACACCCCGGACGGTTTTAGCCCGTTCTGGGTCTTGAGATACTTGGGGTCAGACTTTCGTGACCTTTACAGCTTGAGGGCCTTTAGGTCCACGCTCGACTTCAAAGTTTACCTGCTCTCCTTCGCTCAGTGATCTGAAGCCCCCCCCATCACTGATGATGGCACTGTAGTGGACAAATACATCGCCTTGGTCTTTGGTTTCGATGAAACCATAGCCCTTCTTGTCGTTGAACCACTTGACTCGGCCCTCGGGCATTTCCCAATTCCTTTCATCCTTGCTGTTACTAATGCTTTCTCCCCGGCACGCTGCTTTGAGAATACCCTTGAAATTCGCTCGCCAAACACGTACAAACGATTCACAAAGGAGTTACAATCCTCAAAATAGCGAGCCTAACCCCTGATAAAACTCCTTGGGCACTCCTACCGTAAGCCGACAACGCTGTCAAGCAATGATTCCATGTACTTGCATGATTTCCTCGCACCTCTGATCATCATCTCATTTGGGTGCAGATCTTTTGGAACAACGATCAGAAGGTAACCCGGAGGGTTCAAAGCCATTAGCCATTAGCCGGTGGTTGAGTCCGCGATAGCGGGCGATACCACCGGGATAGGAACGGGA
>Ga0105094_10001188_pt1 | contig 13584 bp, 9 predicted proteins | sample PPLLak1March2015_2_FD_87023 | JGI IMG/M metagenome (GOLD analysis project Ga0105094, IMG submission 87023) | Freshwater sediment microbial communities from Prairie Pothole Lake near Jamestown, North Dakota, USA - PPLs Lake P8 Core (3) Depth... | ecosystem: Environmental > Aquatic > Freshwater >...
AACGTGGCCATGGTGGTCTTTGACTGGCCATCAAAAAACAGGAATTTTAACAGCTCGCTGGCAAGGGTGCGCCGGTGCGGTGATAACTTCTACAACCTGTTGCTGCAAATAAAAGAATACCGGAAACACGCGATGGGGGAAAACCAGCACTTCAGCATGCTGGCACACAGCCTTGGGAATTACTTCCTGAGCAACATGATCGTTTGCGGTGACGGACAATATCTGAATGAACCATTGCTCGATAATATCATAATGAATGCTGCAGCTATCCGCACAAAGGAACACGGAGAAGTGATTTCGCAACTATGTATTCAGCATCGGTTGTACATAACTTCCAACAAAAACGACTGGGTTTTACGCGGAGCCCATTTGCTTACCTCGGGAAAAATGCTGGGCAATTTCGCACTGCCTCCCCTGGCCGACCAGGCTCATTATATTAATTTTACGAATACGGTTGGAAAGGAGCATTCCTATTACTTTGGCTATCATCCTTTTGAAAAAAGCAATCCGGCCTTTTTATATTTTTACCATACTGCTGTTCATGGAAATGAAGTAAACCTGCTTGACACTGAAATGTTCCTGCCCAGGGATACAGGAGACGGATATGATATACAGGTTTCAGGCAACGGAATGAGCCATGATTGAAAAAAATATTGTAACTTGTAATTGAATTTTAACGGTCATAACTGTTTTCCGTTACTATCATAAACCAAAAACCAAGGATTATGAAAAAGAATATGGGAAAAACCGACAAGACGATCCGGTTGTTTTTAGCAGCAGTAATTGTAGTGCTGCTGTTTACTGATTTGCTTACCGGGACCCTGGGCATCATATTTTTTATACTGGCCGTCGTATTTGTGGTTACAAGCCTGATCAGTTTCTGTCCACTGTATGCCTTATTTGGCATTCATACAAACCCGTCTAAAAAGTAACAGCCAGGCCCAGTTTCAGGAAGTATCTGCCGGGATAGAAGTCTTCATGAAAGGTTTCGGTTTTTCTGTCTCTTTCAGAAAGGAACGGATCATATGTGTGCATGAATTTACAATACAATTCGTTAATCCCTATTAGGGGAGTTATTATCATGGATACGGTTTTGCTGATTCGCTTTTCAACCCCCATGCCAATGGATGTCCCCAGTCCTAATTTGCTGACATTATGGTCGAAACCATTGTCATGCCGTGGAATATACCTGTTTCTTATAAAAAACAGCTTATTCTCAACCGACAGAAAGACATCCAGTTTTTCATGCTGTATCAACCTGTAGTTGAAACGATAGGCTATGGAACTTTCATATCTTCTTAGTGTATATCCGTCCAGGTAATGAAGAATGGTGTCAACATAATCATGATTATAGTAATAGAAGGGTATAAAATCAAATTCATGAAAATATCTCTTATGCTCCCGGCTTTTGACCAAAGTTATTGATGGCACAGGGAAGGAACTGATGTTGCCGTTAAAGGTCCAGTTGTAATCAGGGTAATAGAAATCAACAAATTCATAATAACCATTAAAATAAAATACAATTTTCCGGGTGTCATCCTGACCCTGAGAATAAGGAAGTATAAAAAATGCAAAAAGCAGGCCGGTCAGACAATTTTTTCTTGGCTGAATAGAAAGCATTACATGAATAATTTTGGATTAAGATATTTCTTTTTTGAACCTTTTCCGAAAAGTATTATGACAAGTTTTTAACGGCTGCCGCTTTGAGATCTTAACAACCTATTGATAATGCTTCAGGGCCATTGCTTTGTAAAAGCATTTTTTTTATATTTGTTTATCGGTAAATGCAAATGTAATTATAACAGCCATGGAAGAAGAAGCAAAATTTCATATTGACCTTACCAGGGAAAAGATGGAAAAAGCAATTAAGCACCTGGATGATGAATTGCTGCATATTCGCGCAGGCAAGGCCACTCCGGCAATTCTGGATGGGATCCATGTGGAATATTATGGTGCCAATATGCCGTTGGCACAGGTCTCCAGTATCGGTACGCCTGATCCGAAAACCATTGTGATCCAGCCCTGGGACAAAACCATGTTCGAGGTCATTGAAAAAGCAATATTAGCCGCTAATATAGGACTCACCCCCATCAATAACGGCGAAGTCATCCGTCTTAATTTTCCCCCGCTCACCGAAGAAAGAAGAAAAAACCTGGTGAAACAGATCAAGAATATGGCTGAGAATACCAAGATAAGCATACGCAATGCAAGGCGGGAGGTGCTGGAAGACTTTAAGAAACTTCAGAAAGACGGCTTGGCGGAGGATATAATCAAGGAATCTGAACATAAGGTGCAGGAAATGACAGATAGCCATATAAAGAAAGTTGATATACTGGTTAGTGCCAAAGAAAAAGAAATCATGACCGTTTAACTACCGGTTTATCAATCGCTTAGCCAGGCTGAGCTGCTGTTCTTCAATTCCTTCAACAAAAAGCCGGGCCATTTCACGGGCACCCCATTCCGAGAAGTGAGTATTGTCTTCCTTCCCGTTGGGCAGCAAAACATATACGCCAGGCTCAACAAACAGGAATATCTTTTTTGAACCTTCAGGCCCAAGTTCCCGAATTAGCTTCTCGCTCTTCCGGTGCATATCCACCAGGGGCACTTTCAGGGAATCAGCTACATGCCGGACAACATCCGGATAAACACCATGGGTATCGTAGAATACGCCATTCTCATCAAACCGCCGGCGCATTATAGGCGTGCACAAAACAGGACGGGCTTTACAGGAGCGTGTTTCATTCACATACCGGATCAGGTTTGTTTTGTATTCCCCGGGTGTGGTATACCGTTCCTTTTTTTCCTTGCTTCCATCATTATGCCCAAACTGAATGATTACATAATCTCCCTTTTTCAGTTTTTCAACAATGGGCTGCCAACGGTTTTCATATAAAAAGGAACGGGTACTGCGGCCATTCATGGCATGATTCTCAACGGTTACAGTGCTGTCAAAAAAATCCTGCAGCATCATGCCCCAGCCGCGTTCGGGATTGTCTTCCAGCGGCTTGTTGGCCATGGTTGAATCCCCGATCATGTAAAGGGTGATGGGCTTCTTTTCGCAAAGAAATCCCGAAAGTATAGTCAGGCAAAGAAAATATATCACACATTTTTTCATGGTTCAGCCTTGTTTTTTAATACGGATAATGCAGATTTTGATAAATCCTGGCTATTCAATCAGCCTGTATAATTCATCTAATCTGGGTGAAAGAATGATTTCTGTCCGCCGGTTTTTCTGCCGCGCCTCGGCTGTTTTGGCCGGGTCGACCGGAAAGAACTCCCCTCTGCCTGATGCTGTAAGGCGTTTCGGACTGATGGAAGAACCCTGGCGCAGTATCCTCACGATGGATGTGGCACGCAATACACTCAGATCCCAGTTGTCTGCGAAACTTGAGCCGGGTATAACCGGTACATCGTCGGTATGGCCTTCGATCATGATGCTGATGTCAGGATTCTTTTCCAGTACCCCGGCCAGCTTTTTCAGCGCAGTAATACCCCTTGAGTCAACCGTTGTGCTGCCACTCGGGAACAGTAATTTCTCCTCCAGCGAGACATATACTTTACCGTTCCTTTGCGAAACGGTAAGCCCCTGGTTTTCGAAACCGGTCAGCGCCTCGGAAACCGACTTTTTCAATGTCTTCATGGCGGTTTCCTGCTCCATCAGCACATTTTCAAGTTCAGCCAGACGGGCATTCCGCTGGTTCAGCTCAGCCTCAATCTGTTCCATGTTCTTTTTCTTTTCATCGAGCGTTACCGAAAGCTTATTCAATTCCATTTCCTTTTGGTCCAAATTCTGCTGTGATCCCTGCAAATCCGACATAAGCCTGCGGATCTCCTCTTCACTGCCTTTCAGTAATGCCTGCTGGGCTTTTTGCAGATCATCATAATCCTTGCTGATCCGGTTATGTTGTTGCTGCAGCGCAGCCAATTCCTCTCGGCAAGCTATATTATCCGTCTTTGTTTTCTGCAGCTCTTGCCGGGCAATTTCGAGGGAGGATTTGATTTCCCGGTTTTCGGCTGTAATCTTGTCATTGTCGGTCTTCAGTTTTTCCCTTTCCTGCCGGCAATCCGTGTTCTGCTGCTCAAGGGTTTTAAATTTGGTGGGCGGTACACAGGCTGTTGCCATTAATATACCAAGAACAGGCATTATCATTACTGTTTTCTTCATTGTGCTGACGGTTTTACTTTTGTGAAACAACCGCTTAAATTACATCCGTATGTTTTATAATCAATTAAAGTAAGCAATAAATTATTAACTTTGATGTTGGTTATCCGGTTCGACACTGCTAAACAAACCAGCCGTAAGACAACCAGACATCGCAGACGGGATCCATGAGCGAAGAGCAAAAAAGCATATTACAGCAGGTAAATTATCCTTCCGATCTGAAAGGATTATCCATCGATGAATTAACCCAGCTCTGCAATGAGTTACGGGAATTTATCATAGATATAGTATCCGCCAATCCGGGTCATTTCGGTGCAAGCCTGGGAGTGGTCGAACTCACCGTTGCCCTGCATCACGTATTCAATACGCCTGACGACAAGCTGATCTGGGACGTTGGCCATCAGGCTTACCCGCATAAGATCCTTACCGGACGAAGGCATATTTTCGATACCAACCGGAAATATAAGGGAATAAGCGGATTTCCAAAGATGTCAGAAAGCGAATACGATGCTTTTGGGACCGGCCATTCATCCACCTCGATATCGGCAGCCCTGGGCATTGCCGTGGCAGATCAGCTGAAAGGTGTCAACCGTAATGTTATCGCGGTGATAGGAGATGGCTCCATGACCGGAGGCATGGCCTTCGAAGGTCTTAACAACGCCGGTATGACCAGAACCAATCTGTTGGTGGTGCTGAATGATAATAATATTGCCATTGACCCGAACACCGGGGCATTAAAGGAATATCTGGTAGATATCACCACATCCCGTACCTATAACAAAATGAAAAATGAGATGTGGCAATTGCTGGGAAAAATAAACAAAATTGCCCCTCATGCCCGCGATTATGCGCAGAAACTGGAGAACGGCCTCAAATCCATCCTGATCCGGCAAAGTAATTTATTTGAATCCCTTAATTTCAGATATTTCGGACCCGTTGATGGCCACGACCTGCTTCACCTGGTAAGGATATTATCTGACCTGAAAGAGATCCGCGGACCGAAATTACTGCACGTCCTCACCAAGAAGGGCAAAGGTTTCCTGCAGGCTGAGCAGAACCAGACAACGTTTCACGCCCCCGGCAGGTTTGACAGAAAAACGGGCAAACTGATTACCCGGCATCCTGAAAAGCCGGAACCTCCCATGTACCAGGATGTTTTCGGACATACGCTGCTTGAGCTTGCCCGTCAGAATGACCGTATTGTTGGCATTACGCCGGCTATGCCAAGCGGTTGTTCCATGAAGATCATGATGGAAGTATTGCCTGACAGGATCTTTGATGTCGGAATAGCCGAACAGCACGCGGTAACCTTTTCAGCCGGCCTTGCAACCCAGGGTTTGATCCCATTCTGCAATATCTATTCTTCCTTTATGCAAAGGGCTTACGATCAGATCATTCATGATGTTGCCATCCAGCAATTGCCCGTTGTATTATGCCTTGACCGCGGAGGACTTGTAGGCCCGGATGGACCAACCCATCATGGGGTATTTGATATGGCTTACCTGCGCAGCATCCCTGATATCATCATCGCTTCGCCCATGAATGAGGTTGAATTGAGAAACCTTATGTACACCGCCCAGCTTAACCCTAAATATCCGTTTGCCATCCGTTATCCGAGGGGCAGGGGTGTGCTGAATGACTGGCGAAAACCCTTTGCAGAGATACCTGTCGGAAAGTCAAGGATTATCAGGCATGGAAAGGACATAGCTGTTTTATCCATTGGACATCCGGGCAACTTTGTGACGGAAGCCATTGAAAAGCTCACCGTTGAAAACATCTCGGTGGAGCATATCGATATGCGGTTTGTCAAACCCCTTGATGAAGAGTGCCTCCATAGAATTTTCAAATCATTCAGCCAGATCATTACCGTCGAAGATGGAACCATAGCCGGCGGCTTCGGATCTGCCGTACTCGAATTCATGAGTGAGCATGGATACAAGGCTGATATTCGGCGGCTGGGCGTTCCGGACCGCTTTATCGGACAGGGTACACAACAGGAATTATACAGGGAATGCGGCTTTGATGCCGAAGGTATTTATCAGACCGTCAAAGCACTGGTTAAACCCAAGGTTTTATCCAAGGTAGGCTGAACAGGAACAGCCTCAGAATTTTCTGCCCATCACCAGGATATCATCTATCTGCTCTGATCCTCCGCGCCAGGTTTCAATGGTATTATCCAGTATTACACGCTGTGTGTCCATGTCCTTTTCATGCATGGAAACAAACAGCTCCTTCAGGTTTGCCGTCTTGAATTTCTTTCCCTCTGGCCCGCCAAACTGATCAGCATATCCGTCAGAAAACATATAGACAACATCCCCTTTTTCAACCTGAAGGGAGTGGTTGGTAAATTCCTTTTCTTTTCCGGTGGCCCTGCCAATGGCAAACCGGTCGGCTTTGGTTTCCAGGATCTCTTTACCCCTTATCAAAACCAGGGGATTAAAGGCTCCCGCATATTGCAGTTCATTGGAAGCAGGATCATACGCAATTAGGGCTATATCCATACCGTCGTTCACAATATCCTCTCCTTTCTGATGCAGGGTATGGGCTACTTCCTCATTGAGGCGGTCCAGAATGGAGGCAGGCCGGTATATACTCTGCTCGATCACAATTTTATTCAGGGAAGTATAGCCGATAAAAGACATAAAGGCTCCGGGAACGCCGTGGCCGGTGCAGTCAACGGCCGCCAGAAATTCCTTTCCCCCGGCTGAGGTAAGCCAGTAAAAATCACCGCTTACAATGTCCTTTGGTTTAAACAGGATAAAGGTATTGTCAAAGGGTATGTCGGGAGGCAGGATGGAGAACTGGATTCGCTTGGCATAGGTAATGCTGTCAAGAATGTCTTTGTTTTTCATGGCCAGCTGGTCATTGGCATCTGACAAGGCCAGCGTGCGTTCCTTGACACGTGATTCAAGCACACGCTTTTCACGGACCAGGTTACGTTCCCGTATTTTTATATAGGCGATGATTCCCGACATGATCAGCAATGCCATCATGGTCAGGAACCATGCACGCCTATAAGGAGGGGGAAGGATCCGGAAACTGTATCGTGCAGGAATTGAATTCCAGATACCTGCAGCATTCCGGGCCATTACATTAAACCTGTAACGGCCGGGCGGAAGCTTGTTAAAATTAACCGTGTTTTCATCTTCATTATTCTCCCATTCATCATGCAATCCCTCAAGCAAAATGCGATACTTAACCGCATCAGGATCGGCAAGGCATATGCTGGCAAAGGAGAAACTGATATCATTATCCCCGCTGCTGAGCCGTAGATTTTTAACCATGGTTACAGATTCACCATTTACCTTAAAATCGCTGATCCGGATCATGGGTTCTTCAAACGATTTCTTCATATAAGATGAATTGAAGTATATGGCGCCATTCAATGTTCCGATCCAGAGGTTTCCCATGTCATCTTTTAAACCGGCATTATTTTTAGTTTCGATGCCCACAAATCCGCTCTTTTCAGTGTAGTTATAAATATGATTATTGCTGATATCAATGATGTTAAGGGCGTTATTGGTCCCGACAACCATATTGTTCCTTTCATCCGGCAGCAGCAAATGGATGATATTGGATGACAATCCGTCATCCATGGAATAGGTTTTAATGACCGAATCCCGGTATACAATAATGCCTTTTGATCCGGTCCCGATCCAGATGTCCCCATTCTTATCCTCCGCAAAGGTGATGGGTGTCACTTTACTTTTCAGATCCGGAATCATCACCCTGCCGTTGGTTATTTTACAGGCCCCTCTGTTATCGGATGCCCCTATCCAAAGCGAGTTTTTTGAATCACAAAAGAGAGCGGAAATACCACTTCCCGGCAATCCGGAATTACCCTGGTCATGGGTTTTCACATACTGGTTTCTGGTAAGGTCATATTCCATCAAACCATTCAGGGTGCCAACCCATAGATGATTCTGTTGGTCAATTTCCATGGCTGTAATATCAGGATTGCCTCCCAGGGTACTGTTGAATTCCGGTTGACTGATGAATCGTTTCTTCTGAAAGTCAAATAATAGCAGACCCATATCGGCAGTTCCGATCCAGATATTGCTTCTTTGATCTTCTCTTAAAAAGCGTATCTGATCACTGATGAAATTTCCGCTTTGGTTATAATGTATCAGTATTTTTGATTTCTCATTGTTGTAAACGGATATTCCTCCATCCGTACCAAACCAAACCTGGCCCTGACTGTCCTGAAGGATAGCATATACCTGATTGTTCTTGAGTCCATCCGCTATACCAAAGGATACAAACTGTTCTCCCTTGAAAATATCAAAGCCTTGCTCGTTTGTACCGATCAGTATATTTCCTTCAATGTCCTCTAAAATGCATCTGATCTGATTATTATGTAGTCCATTTTGCGTATTGAATACTTTTAATGCCGTATCTCCGATCCGGGTTAAACCTCCTTTCTTTTTATCCATATCCCAATGGCCAACCCAGATATTTTGCTGCCTGTCTTCAGTGATCGTTGTAACCCAGTTTGAGGCAAGTCCTCTTTTGATATCAAAATATTCAAATATATGAGTCTTTTGATCGTACTTATAAAGACCTCCATTGTAAGTGCCAAACCACATATTCCTGCGCGAGTCTTCAAACATCACCGTAAAGGGGAAGAACCTGAAAATTCCTTCCGGTGCATAACTGTCGAAGTCATTGGTTACCGGATTGTATTTTTTAATGTCCACACCTATGATGAAGTAAACGGAACCGTCAGATGTCACAATACTGGAATATACCCTGTCTCCCAGCTTTTTCCCTTTCAGGTAATGCTCGTAACTTAAAGTTCCGATAGGATCGTCGGGATTGCGGATCAGCAATGCACCGCTTCCCTCGGTGGTTATCCAGAGCTGACCCTGATGATCCTGAACAATGGAGGTAATATTGGATTTAATGATGGAATCAGCAAAGATGATTTTTTCAAATTGCCCTTTCCAGATACGGGTGATTCCGCCTTCTTCATGTCCCAGCCAGATCACGTCCTTTTTATCCCTGAAAAGCACACGGACAGCAAGGGGTGCCAGTCCGTTTTCACTGGTGAAGACCGTGAAATTCTTACCATCAAATTTTGTCAGACCCGACCGGGTGCCAATCCATACATAACGGTTTTCATCCTGCACAATGGAATAGATCTTTGAATCAAGCCCATCAGCAGCACCATGGTTTTCAAAATAGTATGTTTGTGAATAGCTTTGCCGGCAGCAGGTAATCAATATAACTAACAATACCCACAGGGTGGTTGTGGTTGTTGTTGAGGTTTTTTTCATTTCAGGTTTTTAAGGGTTTGTTCAGGGTCATTATTGTTTTGAAATGAAAAAGAACTCCCCGTCTTCATCCGTAAGCCCGGTTATCTTTCCGAATTTTGGCTTTTGCTGGTTGTTTTGCGTTACAGCCATAGTAACTTTCTGCACGATCAGCTGAATGGGAATGCAGGCATCCGGATTGTTGGCCAGGGTATTGGCAAAGGTCCTGGTGAACTGGGAATCATCCACGGCAAGCTCATAGCCGGCGGAAGATAAAACCTGTGATGATTTGAATTTCGTGGCTTCCCAGTCGGTGCAGGTGCGTATCTTTGGCGTTTCTCGCATGGCCTGATAAAATGTCGGACCTGATTCACAGGCATCGGTTATTACCAGGGTGTGAACAACAAAATTGGTATAGGATTGCAGGGATGCGCGCAGCGCATTGAGGTTGTAATAGGTAAATTCATCATCACGCTTGGCATCAATGGGGATCCAGTAACCGGTTTCATTGATGAATTTTCCATGCCCTGCATACCAGATCAACAGGGAGTTGACCCGGTTGCTGCGGATAAGATCCCTGAGCTCAATGGAAAAAAATTTCTCCATGTCCTTTTTGCTCATATCCTGTTTGTGAATGATCTTTTGAACGTCATACTTGGCAAGGGCTGAACGCATCAGGGTGACATCTTTTGAAGGGCCATCCAGGCTGGGGAAGGTCTCATAATTGGAATTTTCCACAAATATCACCCAGGTCCGGCCCATGGGATTAGCCTCCAGCAACGACACGCCTTCACGGTTCAACGTAAAGATCTGTATCGTGTCATTGCCGTAATTGTCTGTGGCCTGAACGGTAAACTTGTTTTTATTGGCTACATTGATGGTAGCTGAAAATTTGGGATTGCGCTCGTTCAGCATAAAACTGGCTGAAACACCATCGATGAGAATGGACCTGATCAGGCTTTCATCCGTAATGCTGCCTTCCACATACAGGTTGGCATTGTCGGTATCGAGGTATATTTCACCATCATCAGAGGCATAGGGTGCAATGACGGCAACCCTGGGAGGATTGATCTCCGTCCTTTCGATGGTGTATGTCACCTGCTGTATATTGTTGTATGTATCTTCCGCAATAACGGAAAAGATATCCAGGCCGGTAACATCGACTTCGGTAAGGAATTCATATACATCATAGTTTTTAATGAAACTAATATCCGTGTCGTTTATTTTCAGGGATATGATCTCGCTTTCGTCATTTATTTTGCCCCTGACGGCAAGTTTCGACCGGTTCCTGGCAAGCTTGACTGTATAGTCCTCTGTAGCTAAGGGATCGATCAGGGTGATTTTAGGTCTGTTATTTTCGCGGTTCAGTTCGTAAAGCCTTTTCCTGGCATCATCCAGATGCTTGCGGGCATACATATCATATTCCGAAAGACTGGCCAGGGCTGAGTAATCCTTAATGGCGGCTTTATAATCCCCGATCTGCTCAAAGGAAAATGCTCTTTTATAATAGGCTTCGGAGTTTTTCGGATCAAGCATGATGGCCTTGGTGAAATCGTTGATGGCATTCTGATACTGCGTGAAATCCTGATAGTAAGTACCGCGCATTATATATACTGAAGGGTCATTCGGGCTGTTAAACACCACTTTTGAAATGTCATCAATGGCTTTGGGATATTCGATCATTTTAACATAAACCTTGCTGCGGATCAGGAAAGCATCCTTGTTTTTAGGATCCATGCTCAGCACGACGTTGCAATGATCAATGGCTTTGTTGAGTTTATTGAGCTGAAGCCTGAGGCTTGCCAGGGAAAGATAAGCCTGTATATATTTTCGTTCTTTAGCGATGGCTTTTTCATAATCGAGCTCAGCCTGGTTGTAGTTTTTCATCGAATCTGAAACAACACCATGATAATAATTATTCTCGGCATTGTCTTTTAACAGCAAAGCCTTATTGATGGAGATCAGGGCTTCCGAGTAATTTTCCTTTCCAACCTGTATCTGGCATTGCAGCCTGTACCCCTCGTCCGATTTTGAATTAAGGTCGATCGCTTCCTTTACCAGATCAAGCGCCTTATCATATTGTGACAGCTGAAAATTAACGGCCGATGCCTCGAGATAAAGTTTATCTTTCTTCTTTTCAAATACCAGTGCCCTGTCATAGTCTTCCGCAGCCTTTCCTGTTTCATTTATGAACTGATAAGCCCTGGCCCTTTCAATATAGGCATCAACAAAATCAGGATCTACCTGAACAGCCTTTGAGAACTGGTCGATAGCATCATTGTAATTTCGTGCTTCAATGAAAGTCAATCCTGTTTTATAATATTGTTTGGCGTTTTGAGCTTTTCCCGTGATGGAAGCGGCAAGCATGAATCCGCTTATAAGTATACAGCCCAGGTATTTCATAATTAAATGAATTTGTTGGTTGATACAATCAGCAAAACAAGTATTTCAAATTTAATAAAATATGTTCATAAGCATATTAAATCTGAACATCATTCCATTATATTGTCGGATAGTACTTTTTATTAAATACGAATAAATTTTTCAGTGGTTTTCTTTACCATGGCTGAAAATTACAATAACAAAATTGTTTTGACAAATGGTTTTATTTATACCATGAAGGGCATAATATGTTCTTTAAAAATGGAAAAACTCCCGACACCCTGTCAGGGTCCCCCCACCCTGACAGGGTGTCCCCTCACAGGGTGTCGAACCGGTTCGGTGCACTGTTGTTATGCAGGACGGTCAGCAGATCATGCTCAATACGGATTTCCTGCCTTGAATAACCTTCGATCTTTGGTGCATGGATACCGGCACCGAAATTTCTTATGCCGGTGAAGATGCGGGCCTCGTCCCAAAGCCCCGATACAATGAAGCTTTCAAGCAACTTCTTGCCTCCTTCGATGATCAGCGATTGGATACTCCGTTGATGAAGCAATTGCATGATCAGGGGAAGAAGATCTCCGGTAAAAGGTATTTTCCTGTAGATGCAATTACCGGATTCTCCGTCCCTTATCTCGTTAATAATCAGCGTAGTTTGCTCATTATCAAAAAGATGAAGGCTGGCTGGCAATCGCAACCTACGGTCAAGGACGATCCTCAGCGGGCTTTCCCCGGGCCATTCACGGGCATTCAGGCGCGGATTATCCAGCAGGGCCGTATGGGTACCCACCATGATGGACTGTTCCTCTGTTCTCCATTTGTGCACCAGTTTACGGGAAACTTCACCCGAGATCCAGTTAGGCTCTGCCGGATCAGCCTTTTGCCTTACAACATCGATAAATCCGTCGGCCGATTGCGCCCATTTCAGGATGACATAAGGCCTCCTGAGCAAATGAAAAGTAAAGAACCTCTTGTTCAGTCCGATGCATTGTTCCCTGCAGATCCCGGTTTCTGTAACGATACCCGCCTGTTTCAGCCGTTCGATCCCCCTGCCTGCAACCAACTCATGAGGGTCTTTGGTGCCAATAAATACCGTGGGGATCCTGTTTTCAATGATCAGGTCGGAACAGGGTGGTGTTTTGCCTGTATGAGAACAGGGCTCAAGGTTTACATAGAGGGTGCTTCGGGCCAGCATATCTTTATTGCTGACTGACCGGATAGCATTGACTTCAGCATGAGGCTCCCCGGCTTTACGGTGATAGCCTTCGCCGATGATCCGGTCTCCGCATACGACAATGGCACCGACCATGGGATTGGGCGCAGTACTGCCCAATCCGAGTCTTGCCATCTCAAGACAGCGGCTCATGTATTTTTTATGGGATGCATCACTGTCCATCGTCAGTAGTTTTTTACATTTGCTGCATGAATCGGAATACAACCGTTGCTGAGATCCGGAAGCAAATCAAACAAAGCCTTGCCGGACTGTATGATGAAAATGAAATCGGGAATTTCACCGATCTTATTTTTCAGCATCTGCTAAATTACAGTAAAATTGAACTCCGGCTGAAGGGTAATGAAGTGATTTCGCAACTTTTTATTGATAAGATAGCAGAAATCATTAACAGGCTCAGGGTTTTCGAACCGGTTCAATACATCCTGGGCGAGACAGTATTTTATGATCTGCCCATGATGGTTTCACCGGATGTGCTTATACCCCGGCCGGAAACAGAGGAACTGGTTGACTGGATCATCCGGGAGAATAGCGGGAAAGCATTGCAGATACTGGAT
>Ga0105094_10001189_pt1 | contig 13576 bp, 13 predicted proteins | sample PPLLak1March2015_2_FD_87023 | JGI IMG/M metagenome (GOLD analysis project Ga0105094, IMG submission 87023) | Freshwater sediment microbial communities from Prairie Pothole Lake near Jamestown, North Dakota, USA - PPLs Lake P8 Core (3) Depth... | ecosystem: Environmental > Aquatic > Freshwater >...
ACGGCCCTGATAAATCTCTTTTGGAGCAGGGCTAAAGCCCTGCCCTACGTTACCCTTTTTTGAATAATGAGTAAGATACCAATCTCGATGATAATCTAAGAGATGTTGATAAACCCCCAGAAGAAAGGAACCTGAGCCACAGGCCGGGTCAAGAATACGAAGTGAACTGATCTGTCTTGGGGTTTTACCGTCACAGAGTTTTCCCACGGTATTCTTTACAATGTAATCGACGATATAGGTCGGGGTGTAATAGACGCCACCGGCTTTTCTCACCTCGGGTTTTTCTTCAACCTTTGCCCGATGGCCTTCAGTGAGCCGGATCACCTTTCCAAGAAACTGTTCATAGACATGGCCCAAGATATCCGCACCCAGGACAGAGAATTCATAGGGAGATTCGGGATAGTAAAGATTTTTAAAGATGTCCTTTAGCGGTTTGTCGTCTAATTTAAGCTCAGGGGTGAGCCGGTCTGTTTTAAAGTCGAATAGGCCAGAGTTATATTTATCATCAGCATGGTAGAAGATTTCTCTGAGACGGCGGTAGGTGTTCGTGCCATTGAGAAGATTCTGGATCTGGCCATAATGCTCAATTCCCCGATCCTCGCACATCCGGAGAAAGATGACACGGTCGATCGTTAGCTGAACAGCGAAATTGAGTTCCGGAATTGTGAGTTTCGGGTTTTTCAAGGCGATGTCTTTAGCCAGAGCCTCACGCCAGGACTCTATCTCTTTTAAGAATTCGCCATCAACCTCTGTTGTTCCACGCTTCTGTCTCTCAGATTCTGCAAACTTATCGAATGAACCTTTCAGAACGGATTCTTTTGAAAGGAAGTTATAGATCTCCTCAAAAGAGTCGATGTACTGGGTATATGTATAAAGGCGGATTCGGCCGATACCGGGTTTGTCACTGGGCTTCGGTCGAAGGCGGCAGTCGTAAATGGCCGTCTCCTCAAAGTCTGTCAGGATTGAAATTGGTAGCTTTGCACTCCAGGCATATCTCCTTAATTGATATGCAGGGCTGGTCTGGGTTTTAATATCAATAGAAGGTTTTTTTGTTTCAAGAAAGAATTTCCTGACGCCCCCAATGCGGAAGCAATAATCCGGCGCTTTAGTAGCTCCGGCAATTTTAATCGCATCCTCATGAATGACGTCTTTATATTGTTCCGCATATCCTGCCTTATTCGTCACATCCCAACCCAGAGCTTCAAAGAAGGGATCGATGAATTCTATTCGGAGTTGGGTTTCATTGTAGGCAGGGCTACGGTAGGCCTCGATGTTGCGCTCGAAGCGCTCAACAAGATCGGATATTTGTTCAAGGGGTTCCTTCATGCTTCCCAATCTCCCGATTGGAGAAGAAAGGGGTAGACTAAGACTTCAACACTTTTTACGAGGCCTGAAAGTCAAAAAAAATCATCTTTTAGACTGTTTCCTTTCCTGAAGTATTTCCCTGCCAAGAGATGCACCTCTGATCGATAATCTCAAGCCAGGTTTCCGGAACCTTTCTCTAAGCGTTTTTGCCCTCGGAGGCATTGCCTTATGGAAAAATTCCATTTGGGCTTCAAGCCAATGAAGTTTCAGTTCTACTGGCTTCTTTTGATAGGCTTCAATCTCTTCTCTTGTCTTGTAATACAGGAGAGGCAAGTCCTGTCGTTCAGTCCACCCTCTTTTTTTCATCCGTCCACTCGTTCATGATCTTCTTGAGATAAAAGACATCGGCGCGATCCTGTGGCCTACCTGACTTTTCTTTCATCGCTATGAGCTCTTTTATTGGAACAACCGGAATGATGATATTTTCAAACCTCATTTTTTTTCTCAGTTTATAGACAGTATTAAAGTCAAAAGGCATCTCCGTAAAGATATCAATTAAGAAAAAGGGGTTCTTGGGATCATAAAGGCTAAAGACCATCATGCCTTTACCCATCCTCCAGCTTTTTCTTTTCTCCGGATCAATAAAGTCTTCAAGTTTTACAGGAATCTTCGGCTTCAAACCAAGCTTTTCTGCAACGCCGATAAATTTTAATAAGTTTGTTTTTCCAAGCTGCAAAACAATGTCTACGTCGGCTGTTGCTCTCTCAATTCCGTAAAGATTTACGGCGATGCCACCCGCCACCATATATTTTATGGATGCCTTGTTTAAAGATGAAAAAAATGCCTTAAAAAGTTGCATTCATTCCCTCATGAATAAAGGGATTATCATTGGAATAATTTGCTCTGGGAATTGAGCCTATTATAGTTATTTGAAAGGGAGGTGTAAAGTAGTTGCTCTCACCCCCACCCAACCTCCCCCATCAAGGGGGAGGGGGAGGGTGTGGGAGGGGGGATTTGACAAAGCCGGTCAAAAGGGGATAATTTGGGGACGATGAAAGAGATTGTTGAGGTGGCGGTCGGCCTTCCAGTTTTCAAGACATTTCACTACCGCATTCCAGAAAAAATGAAAGACTCTCTCCAGGTGGGGATGAGGGTGCTCGTCCCTTTCAAAGGGAGAAAGGTGACTGGATTCTCAATCGATCTATTGGATCAACCTCCAAAGGATGTTGAGGAGAAGTTGCTGGAAGTGGAGGATCTCCTCGACGAAGCTCCTCTAATCGTCCCCCTCATGCTCCGTTTTTACCGCTGGATTTCAGATTACTACCTCTATCCATTAGGTGAAGTCATCAAGACCGGCCTTCCACCAGGGCTTCACCTGAAGAGCGAACCGTTCCTAAGTCTTACTGAAAGGGGGATGAATTCTCTGACCCGGGGAGAGTTGCATCCGACTCAGGAAAAGGTCCTCAAAGAAATTGGAAGATGCGGCAAAGTTCTTCTTAAGAAAATCCTGAAATACTTTCCCGGGGAGGTATCAAAGTCGCAATTATTTTCCTGGAAGAGAAGGGGACTTCTCAACATTGAAAGCGGGATAGAAGGAAAAGAGGTCAAACCAAAATTCGAGAAGGTGGTTCAATACCAAGGCGTTGAGCCAACCCAACGGATTTCAAAAAATCAGGCAGAGCTCCTTAACTGGATAAAAGAGAAAGGGGAGATTTCGTCCAATGAATTGACTAAAAGAATGAAACCTGCATCAAAATCCATCCAATCCCTTCAGGGCCAGGGGCTCGTCTCGGTCTTCAGGAGAGTGGTCTGCCGTGATCTGTCTGTTCGATCAGAACTAAAACCTTATCCAAAGCCAGAACTCACTTCCGATCAAGAAACCGCCCTGGGTGAAATCCTGACGGGGATCCATTCGAAGCGGTTTTCTCCTTTTCTTCTTTACGGTGTGACGGGGAGCGGAAAGACAGAGATTTATATTCGAGCCATTGAAGAAGTATTGAGCCAGGGGCGCGAGGGGATTGTCCTTGTCCCAGAGATATCCTTGACCCCTCAGCTCCTCTCCCGCTTCAAGGATCGATTCGGGGAGAACCTTGCTCTCCTTCACAGCGGGCTTGGAAGGGGAGAGCGGCACGATCAATGGAGGAGGATCTGGAAAGGCGAGGTGAAGATCGCCATGGGGGCTCGGTCTGCCATTTTTGCTCCGTTTAAAAACGTGGGGATCATTATCTTGGATGAAGAGCATGATCCATCTTATAAACAGGAGGAAAAGTTGAAATATCACGCCCGGGACATGGCTGTGGTCCGGGCCAAGCAGGCAGAGGCGACACTCCTTTTGGGATCTGCCACTCCTTCTTTAGAATCGTTTTATAACACTGAGAAAGGAAAGTTTCGTCTTCTCAATCTTCCAGAGAGGATCGAAGGAAGACCCCTTCCAGGGGTGGAAGTGGTGGATGTGAAGAGAGAAGAGGGCCTCCTCTCAGAAAAATTAAAGGCAGCGCTAAAGAAAAATATCGAGGATAAGAAGCAGAGTTTGCTCTTTCTGAATCGCAGAGGGTTTGCCAATTTCATCCTCTGCCCGGATTGCGGTTTTACCTTTAAGTGTCCGAACTGCAGCGTGACCCTCACCTATCATCTCAAGGATCGTTCTCTCCAATGTCATTATTGCGATTACCGGATTCCAGCACCCGGAGACTGTCCGAAGTGCCAAGGACACCGGCTTCAGGGAATGGGGATTGGAACCGAGCGCCTGGAACAGGAGATTAAGTTATTATTCCCAGAGGCACAGGTGGAAAGGATGGATCACGACACCACGTCGCGACGAAGATCTCATGTGCAAATTTTGAAAAGGCTCGAATCCGGGAGCACTGACATCTTGGTGGGGACACAGATGATCGTCAAAGGCCATGACTTTCCCAATGTGACCTTTGTGGGGGTGGTGTCTGCCGACACCTCGCTTCACTTTCCCGATTTTCGGTCGAGTGAGAGAACGTTCCAACTTCTCACCCAGGTGGCAGGCAGGGCAGGAAGAGGGGAGGCCTTTGGGGAGGTGGTGATCCAGACCTTTAACCCGGACCATTATAGTATTCTCAGGGCAAAAGACCATGACTATGTTGGTTTCTATCAGGAAGAGATTCAATTCCGAAAGGCCCTGGAATATCCTCCTTTCTCACGAATGATCAATTTTAGATTGGTGGGAAACAGTGAAAAAAAGACGAAGGGGTTGGCAGGTGGGATGGGAAAGATTGGGCAATCCCTTCTGAAAAAAGGGTATGGAAAAGGGATTGAGATCTTGGGGCCGAGCACAGCGCCTTTTGCCAAGATGCGGGGAAAATTTAGGTGGCAGATGCTGGCAAAAGGGAAGAGCCCTCAACTGCTTCACCAATTTGCCAAGGATTTAGCATCCGCGATGGAGGGCCGGATGAAGGGAATGGGGGTTAATCTGGATATTGATGTGGACCCTGTTTTCATCCTATAATGGGTTTTCAAAAAGATCATTGCATAATGAAAAGTTAACAATACAAAGTTAACAATTAAGAAGAAGAACTGATCATTGCTAACTTTGCATTGCTAATTTTGCAATGAGAGTTATGAAACCCATCGTTCCAACACTCCATTATTCCAATTCATTTAGGAGATCACGATGATGGACCGGGCACATGGCTATTTCGATAAAGAGAAGGAAACGAGGTCGAAGGAGAAGCGGGAAGCCTACCTAAAAGAGAGACTTTCTGAAATCCTGCACCAAGGGTATCAACATTCAAAGGCTATTCATTCGATGTTCGAAAAGGCAGGATTCATGCCTGACGCAGTGAAGGAGCTGAAGGACCTGGAGAAAATTTCCATTACGAAAAAGGCGGACCTGGTCAACGCTCAAAAAGGAAATCCTCCCTTTGGAGGATTTGAGATCTTTTCCGAGGCGGGGGTCAGAAGGATCTATATGTCACCGGGTCCCGTCTTTGAGCCTGGTGAGTGGGATTATGATGATGTCCGCTGGGCTCAAGCCCTCTTCGCTTGCGGGATTAGGAAGGGAGACGTTGTTCTTAATACCTTCAACTATCATCTCACGCCCTTGGCCATCATGCTCGATGAATCACTTCGAATGCTAAAGGCAACGGTCATCCCTGTGGGTCCGGGAAATATTTCCATGCAGATCAATCTGATGCGCCAGCTTCAGGTGACAGGATACCTGGGAACACCCAGCTTCCTCATGTCGATCGTGGATGCAGCAGAGGGGATGCGACTCGATCCGAAAAGAGATCTCCATTTGAAGGCCGCCTTCGTCGGTGCAGAGATGTTTCCAGAATCGCTTAGGCAAAAGTTGGAGGGGAAACTCGAGATCTTTATCAGGCAGGCGTACGGCACGGTGGATGTGGGTTGTCTTGGATATGAATGTCCTGAGAAGAAGGGGATGCATGTCTCCGAAGACGTGATCGTTGAGATCGTCGACACGGAGACGGGAAAGCAATTGAAAATGGGTGCCACGGGAGAGATCGTAGCCACCAACTTCAGCAAAGTCTTTCCAATGATCCGCTTCGCCACCGGAGACCTTTCCTATCTCATCGAAGATCCGTGCCCGTGCGGGCGAACTTCGATGCGCCTCGGAAAGATTCTGGGTCGTACGGATCAAGTGACTAAGGTTTGGGGCATTTTCATCCATCCCTGGCAGGTAGATGAATTGATGTCAAAATTTCCTGCGGTGATGAATTATCAAATCGTCGTCACTCGAAAAGAATATCATGACCAGATGACGGTTTATATCGAATTGAAGGAGGAGGTGGCCGACCAGACCAGCCTGAAAAGAAGGATGGAAAAGGAGATGGAGGAGGTTCTCAAGGTGAGGGGTGAAGTGGTGTTTACGGTGAGAGGGGGCATTCCGGATCGAGCCAAGAAGATCGATGACCGGAGGATCTGGGAGTAGGAGAAATGGGAAGCGAGGGAAAGATCAAAGTAGGGGGCATCATGGCAAATAGTGGCCTGGCCATCGTCACCATTCTTTCGTTCCCGGACCGACCGGATATACCGGGAATGATCCTCCAGGCGATGGGAAGGCAAAATATCAATATTGAATTTGTTGTCCACGAGATCGATATCGAGGGCAATGGGAATATGACCTTCTGCATCGACCAGAAGCATTTGGAGGCAGCCTTAGAAGTTTTGGAGAGAGTCAAGCCCTTGGTCGAAGCAAAGGGGATCTCATACCATCCCAATGTGGCGACGATCAGCGTCTTCGGTCCCCATTTCAGAGAGAGGCCGATGATCTCCGGGCTCATGTTCAATGCCCTTGGAACGGCAGGGATCAATGTCCTGGCCATCAGTACGTCCATCTCCAGTTGCTCCTGCGTGATTCAAGCAGATCAAATTGAGGATGCCATGAGGGCCCTTCACGAAACCTTTGAGGCACCCCACCAGATCACGAAGTTTGCACCATAAACATATCTCCCCTCCCCTTGGAGACTGTGTCGCAACTCCGTTCATGGTTCGACAGGCTCACCACGAACGGACCACAGCCCATTAGAAATCAGTTACTTAGCCGTTCGCCCTGAGCTTGTAGAAGGGCGAATGCCGAATTACGACACAGTCTCTTGCGGGAGGGGAGAAAGGGGAGGGGGATTAAGCCTTACTGTCCACCCCCACCCTCGCCCTCCCCCATCGAAGGGGGAGGGGTAATCAATAGAACGTTATAAGGCATGGAGACCGAATATTGCGAGGTCTGTGGTGCAGTTCTGGACCGATACTCCTTTGAATTCTGCTATCGATGTAGAAAATATCTCTGTATGGAAGCCATTAGAGGAGAACAGGCCTGTGCGAGATCCCATCCCAACCATATTGGTTATTATTATTGCGCGGCTTGCTTGGATTATCTCTTTCTTTGCAGGGATTGTGGTCAGTACAAAACAAGAGGAGGTCGCTTTCCCCTCCTGAATCATATCTGTGAAGAATGTTGGACCAATAAGATGAAATAACCCCTCCATGCCCCACTTTTCTAAACTGACCGTGTCCCATAAGTCGGCTGCTGGGCAGAAGGAGGAGAGCAGACAACTGGGTCAATTGAGGCTTTTGGCTTACCCACCCCCACCCCGACCCTCCCCCTGAAGGGGAGGGCAAGCGCCATGGTCCACCTCCGAAAGGGAAGGAAATGCACGCGTTCCTCCCCTTTCAAGGGGGAGGTTAGGAGGGGGATGGGGATTGAGGAGTTTGTTATGGAAAGGGCTCTTGAGAAATTGGCTGAGCAGATCCTTTCTTTTGGCGAGGCCTCACTGGCCAGCTTGAGGGAGAAGTATCGTCTGAGGATTGAGCATTTCGACGGAACAAAGGATTGGGAAAAGGCAGTGATCATATACTGTATCATCAATGCCGTCAGTCTTAAGAACACCCTCTTCAATGAGAATGTGCTGAAGAGGAAGAAAGAGAAGGGAGGGAAACCGTCGAAAGGCCCTCCGAGTCTAAAACGGGTGAAGTAAAAGATGGACATGTCTGACGGAAAGTATGGCATGGTGGGTTCTGTCGATCTGAGGAGAGCGGCTGTGGGGGCCCCCCTGCCTACCGGCAGGCAGGCGGTCCCGCACTATTAACAGACCGAGGGCGGGGCAGGCTACTCCCTTTCCTGTCCCCAGCCCAGACTCAATCGGTTCATCTACTATAGATAGCCTCATATTTTTTCTAGCCTACTACAGGTTGTGGCGTAGTTAGATCTGGGATCATTTAAAACTTGACAAACGAGGCTTCGGCGTGCTAACATTGTGAACTAATATCACAAGGAGGCTGGTTTATGGATCAGAATGAAGCGCTAATACGTGTTGAGCATCCCCCCCATCCATGGACTCACATAAGAAATAGGCTTCCCCCCTCCCGCATCCTTCGTAAGGTCGCCCTTTTCGTCATCATCTTCATCCTCTCCTTTCATCTCCCCCTTTCTCCTGGAATTAACTACCTCCCTTCTGGTTTAGAATATCTGTCACCAGAGTTGCAAGGTAGGCAGCTTGCGATTCGGGAAATCCTCGGGGTGTTGGAGAGGTACCCAACAGGGCTTGCCGACGTTACAAAGGAGGAGCTTGCTGAGGTCATCTATGAAGAGGCCCTTCGCCACAATCAGGACCCTAAATTTATCCTGGCCCTCATCGCAATTGAGAGTGAGTTTAAGAATTGGTCTGTGTCCGAGCAGGGCGCCAAAGGTTTGTTGCAGATCATGCCCTACGTGGCAAAATCTGTTGCCCATCAACTGGGGATTGAATGGAGTGGAGACCGGACCCTTTTTAATCCTTACTTAAACGTAAGAATAGGAATCTATTATCTTTCTCAATTGATCCTTGACTTTAATGATATCCAAGTCGCCCTCACGGCTTATAATTATGGCCCTACTTACGTCAAGGGGCTCATTGAAAAAAACGAGAGCATTCCACACGATTTTTACAACAAATTCTTAGCCGCCTATCAAGACATTTAGTCTGGGACGGCCGAGAACCCTTTTTATCCGCTTCCTACTTTTCCTTTTTAGCCATACTCCCCTTTCAATAGAATTCCTCGACGTTTTATGTTAGTTTGTAATGAACTTCTACGCTAAGGTGACGGAGATGGCCTTTATCCCTTCCTACGTCCGTCTACATGAAGAAGGAAGGCTTAACCACAGGATCCAACACCTCAAGGAGTTCCTCAAGGAATGTCGGCTCTGCCCAAGAGGGTGCGGGGTCAACCGGCTGGACGGAGAAGTTGGAGTGTGTCAGGCTGGCACTGAGCTGACGGTTTCAAGCGCCTTTCCCCATTTTGGCGAGGAATCTCCTCTGGTTGGACGGCACGGCTCAGGCACAATCTTCCTGACCCACTGCAACCTGAGGTGCGCTTTCTGCCAGAATTACGACATCAGCCACCTTGGAACCGGTGAGCGGATTACCTCCTCTGATCTGGCCCGGGTGATGTTAAGGCTCCAGGAGATGGGTTGCCATAACATCAACTTCGTCACCCCTACCCAGTATGCCCCTCAGATTCTGTCCTCCTTCCCCGAAGCGATAGAGAAAGGGCTGCGGCTTCCAATCGTCTATAACTGCTCGGGGTATGAGTCGCTCGAGGTGATTCGGCTCCTGGAAGGGATGGTTGATATCTACATGCCTGATGTAAAATACCTGGATGAGAAGCATTCGAAGCGATTCTCGAATGCTCCGGACTACCCTGAGGTAGTCAAGCAAGTTCTCAAGGAGATGCACCGCCAGGTTGGGGACCTGGCCATGGATTCCAAGGGGATTGCCGAGAGAGGGCTTTTGATCAGGCATCTGGTGATGCCCAATGGAGTAGCTTCTTCCGAGGCAGTTCTCAAATTCATTGCCGAGGAGATCTCTGTTCATTCCTATGTCAATGTCATGGACCAATACCGGCCGGAATACTGGGCCAATGAATATCCCGAGATCAATCGCCGTATCACTCACAAAGAATATCTGGAAGCGATTCAGTGGGCTAAGGGCTTTCACCTCCATCGAGGTTTCTAAGATCAGACGGATTGTTCCTTCCTATGAACGGAAGACTTACGAAACAGAAGCTTCTCCAAGAGATCCAATCTCTAAAAAGGAAAGTTCGAAAACTGACCAAAGAGATCGAATCCTTCAAAGCCTCTTCTGTAGAAGGCCCTTTTCAAGTGGACAAGATGCTGAAGATGAGAGGGATAAAGGTCTTCCGAAAAAATCCGACAGACCGTCTTTTCTTCCCCCCTGATTTTCCCCTTTCCCATAAGAACCGATTTTACGAGATGATGAAGAAATACTCTTTTCGTCTTGTTCTGAGAGACATGGTCAAACATCAGGATCGGTTTCGCATCCGGGATTTGACCCATTACTGCTCTCACAAGGTGGCTCAAGGATACTGCAACCTGCTTTTCGAAATGGAGGCGATCACAAAAAATGGAAAGGGGACATATCGGACTCGGGTCTCCCCTCTTTACAGTTTTGGACCAACGTTGGAGTGGTTCATCGCCGAGATGTTCAAAAGGGAATTTGCCTCTCCTGCGATCTATGGGGTCAGCGTGAAGAACACCCCATCGGGTGGCGACTATGACGTGATTGCCTCCTGGAATCAAAGGCTCGTCTATGTGGAGGTGAAGTCCTCCCCTCCAAAGGGAATTGAGCAGAACGAGATATCAACGTTCTTTTCCAGAATGGACGACGTCCTGCCGGATGCAGCCCTCCTCTTCAACGATACGCAATTAAGGATGAAGGATAAGTTGGTTGTGATGTTTGAAGAAGAGTTGGAGAGGAGGTACGGAAAGGATTCGAAGGCACTCTACCCCGTGGAGAGACTGATTGAGGAACTCTTCCATGTCCAAAATCGCATCTTCATTGTCAACAGCAAGAAAGATGTCGTGGAGAATTTCCAGATCTGCCTTAAACACTATCTTCGGCAGGAGGCATGGCGCATCGAGCATAGCGGATAGCGTTATAACCTGAGACCCTATGCTCGCAAACCCCGGCGCTACACAGTCCATCCAATTTATGGGGAGGCGATATGAAAAACAAAGAATTGGCAGATCTTTTTGAAAAGATGGCAGACATCCTGGAATTTAAAGGTGAGAATCCCTTTAAGATCAGCGCCTATCGAAAGGCTTCGAGGATCATCGGGGATCTTACGGAAGATATTGAAGCGATCGCCGGGCAAGGAGAACTGAAAGACATCCCGGGGATTGGCGATGGCATGGCTCAGAAGATTGCGGAGTATATTGAAACAGGAAAGATCTCCAAATTCGAGGAGGTCAGAAAAGGGGTACCGGATGATTTGATCGCCATCATGGATATCCCGGGGATGGGGCCCAAGACGCTTTCGATGCTCCATAGAGAAAAAGGAATCGGTAATCTCTCTCAATTGGAAAAGGCATTGGAGGATGGGTCCCTCATGGGCCTGTTTGGGATAGGTGAAAAAAAGATCGAAAACATCAAACGGGGAATTTTCCTCCTCAAACAGAGCCAGGGCAGGATGAATCTTGGAATTGCCTTTCCTGTGGCCAAACGGATTGTGGAAACCTTGAGGCAGAAGACAGGATCGAGAAAGATCGAATGGGCGGGCTCCCTTCGGAGGATGAGGGAGAATATCGGAGACATTGACATCTTGGCTGCTGGCTTGGACAAAGAGAAGATCGTTCAGACATTCACTCATCTTACGGAGGTGAAAGAGGTCTTAGCCTCTGGAGAGACCAAAGCCTCAGTCATTGTGGAGGGAGGGACACAGATTGACCTTCGTGTCGTGGAGGAAGATTCCTATGGTGCGGCGCTTCAATATTTCACTGGATCAAAGGATCACAACATTCATCTCAGAAGAATCGCTAAAGCCAAAGGGCTCAAGATCAATGAGTATGGGGCTTTTAAGGGAGAGAAGAAGATCGCTGGAAAGGAAGAGGAAGATGTCTATCGTGTTCTTGGAATGGGGTGGATCGAACCCGAGCTTCGTGAGGACCGCGGAGAGATCGAAGCGGCCCAGAAAAAGCTTCTTCCCAAACTGATTCAGGAATCCGAAATCAAGGGAGATCTTCATGTCCACTCCAAATGGAGCGACGGTACTTCTTCGATTGAAGAGATTGCTAAGGCCGCACAGAAGAGGGGTTATCAATATGTGGCAATCTGTGATCACACGAAGTCCCTTAAGATTGCCCATGGCCTCGACGAATCGAGGCTGATGAAACAGATTGAGGAGATCGATCGCCTCAATGAAAGATTGAAAGGCTTTCAAGTTCTAAAAGGATCAGAGGTCGATATCCTCGCCGACGGGAAATTAGACTTTCCTGAAAAGACTCTTGAGAAACTCGACATCGTTGTGGGAGCCATCCACAGCGGATTCAAACAGGATAAGGGAAAGATGACAAAAAGGATCATTCGAGTTTTGGAAAATCCCCACCTCCATATCCTCGCCCATCCTTCCGGCAGGCTGTTAGGGGCAAGGGACCCGTACGAAGTCGAGATTGATGAATTGATGGAGGCCGCTCGGAAATATGGAAAGGCATTGGAGATCAATGCCTGGTTTGAACGTCTCGATTTAAATGACATCCATTCCAAGAAAGCGAAGGAGATGGGCATACGAGTGGGAATCGGGACCGATGCGCATCATCTGGACCAGATGTGGATGATGAGCTTAGGAGTGGCTGTCGCAAGACGTGGATGGCTCGAAACGAAAGATGTCCTCAACACTCTTTCCATTAAAGAGATTCTGAAGTGGTGCCATAGCAATAGGCAGACGAGGTGATGGGGGATAGGGGAGGTGACAAGAGTCTATCCATAAACTACAGTTCTGATAAAAGTTGTCATTCCGGCGAAAGCCGGAATCCAGTACTGGATGCCGGATCAAGTCCGGCATGACGGAAAAGGCGCATTTATAAACAGAGCGTAGTTAAATCCCAAAAGATGGGGGAGATGCTCAGAGCCAATCAATCGTTACGATCTTTTCCGCATGCTTGAAATCAGGATCTCCGGTGATAATGACAGCCTTCTCGCGGATGGCCGTTGCCACTACAAAGCAGTCAGCATATGAGATAGGGTATTGAGCCTTGATTTTGGCGGCATCGATCACTTCTGTAAATGTATTTCCGATTCTGGTTATAGGGAGATTGGGTAAGATAGCGTTGATGAAGTATTCGGCCTGGTCCAAGCCTCGCTCCCTTGCAAGGATATAGAAGGTTTCCCCGATATTGATATCGTTCATCAAAAGCTGCGTCTCCTTTGATGAAAGAAGATCCTCCACCTTTTGGTAGTTACTTTCTTGCTTTAGATATGCGAGAAGTGCGAATGAATCGATTAAGCTTTTTTTCTTCACGCTTCTTCTCCTCTTCCCGTTCCCTCAACAATGCTCGGGTGAGCGAAGCCCCCTCTTTAAAAATGCCGCAGAAGTGCCTTACGGGATCTTCCGGCAGAGGTGCTATCTCAACCAGATGATCCTTCACAATCTTAAAGAAAACTTTCTGCCCTGGCTTCACACCCAGGGCCTCCCTTATTTCTTTAGGGATAACTAACTGCCCTTTCGATGATAAGGTGGAAATGGGCATTGTCTTACCTCCGTATTATAAGTTTGTACTTCAGAATTAAGTTTTACAAAATTCGAATAGTTTGTCAAGAGCCCATTCCCATCTGCCTCTGAATATTTATTTCGGCAATTCAAAGGTTCCCGCGTACCTTGAGCAGGTTTGGATGGTTCCGGGTGCTATAAATTTGCCAGTCGCAGTTGTCTTGCCTTTTGCTTCTCCCTTAATCCCTTTCCATTTACCAGTGCCGTGTAAAAACTTCATCGTTTTCTCCGGTCCTAAAACAAC
>Ga0105094_10001193_pt1 | contig 13549 bp, 9 predicted proteins | sample PPLLak1March2015_2_FD_87023 | JGI IMG/M metagenome (GOLD analysis project Ga0105094, IMG submission 87023) | Freshwater sediment microbial communities from Prairie Pothole Lake near Jamestown, North Dakota, USA - PPLs Lake P8 Core (3) Depth... | ecosystem: Environmental > Aquatic > Freshwater >...
AACGAGGAGACGACGGTGTCGAGCGCCGTCGGAGCGGATAGATCAAGCGCCAGCCCGTTGGCCTTCAGCGCCTTCACGATCCATTTCGCGACCGATTGCGTAAGCGACCCCGCCTTCGCCGGTGCGCTCATCCGGATGCCGTAGTACGGCGGCAGGCCGAGCAGGCCGAGCACCTGGTCCTCGGCGAGCAGGTAGTCGTCACGACCGGTCAACTGCACCAGCGTCGAGAACGGCGTGATGTCGGTGCCGTAGGCGCGCGACGGCGTCGACATGCGGTACGAGACGTCGACGGTCGACTGCGGCTCGTCGCTGTCGCGGGCGCGCCCGGCGATCACCTCCGCGACCAGCGGCACCAGCAAGTCCTTCGGGATCGTGAGCTCGTAGGCGCCGCCCGCGTCCGTGTACGCCTGCGCCTCGCCGGCGTCGCAGCGGCCGTTGCGGTTGGCGTCGTGGCAGACGAGCGCCCCTTCGATGGTGCCGTCGATGACGCGGCCCTTGACGAGCTCGGGCGCAAGCGACGGCAGCACGCAACCGACGACACCGCGGCCCATGCCTTCGGCGTCCCAACCTTGCGCCAGCATCCCGGCGCGTATCGAGAGGCTCGTCGTGTAGCGGTGATTCGGCGCGTTGCCGATGCCGTCGTTGTAGAGCCGGTAGAGCGGGATCGCCCCGCCCGAGCAGGCGCCGGCCCCGTCGGGCAGCATCAGCGCGAACCTCTCGCCCTCGTAGGTCCAGGCCGGGTCGCCGCGTCGCTCCGCGCACTCCGCGGCGTTCGACGTGTAGAAGTGCGAACTCTTGGGCGCAAACGTCTGGCCGCTCCAGAAGCGGCAGACGTTGGACGCCCCGTAGGTGCCGACGGCGAGCGCCTCGAACGACTCGCCGGTGCGGGTCCACCCAGGCAGCGTACCGGCATCGAGCGCAGCAATCTCCTGGGGCGAAGCGGTCACGAAGTAGTGGCCGTAACCGTTGTGGAAATACTCGATCGCGGTCGGCGTCGCATGGGCCCCCTGGCTGGTTGCCAGAGTGCACGACACGATGACGAGGAGGCGGAGCAGTGCGCGCATGACCACACTCCTTCACTTGTGGGCCGATGCGCCGCCGGGCGACGAGCGGCCCGAGCAGGGGGAATACCGCTTCGATTACGCGCGTCGCTGCATCGCCGGGCATTGACGCAAGTCAACGGCCGCATGCGTACGCGCCGCTACGGCACGTTCTGAACGCGCCCGCAGCCTATTTCCCCTGTCGCCGCGCGGAGCGCGACGGTTGCGCGACTGCGCTAGAAGCGCGACGCGGTGATCGGCACGTCGGCGTCGCGCCACGCCTCGCGAACGCGCGTGTCGACGTCCTTCGCCGCCTCGTTGCGCCCCTGCAGGCGCAATGCGCGCGCGAGCCCGACGAGCGACCAGCCGTTTTCGGGATAGTGCGCGAGGTCCTCGCGGTAGATGCGCTCGGCGTCGCGGCCGCGTCCTTCGGCGAGCAGCGCCGCGCCAAGCGCGTGCCGCGTCGGCGCGAGCCACAAGTGCGGCTCGTCGTAGGTGAGTCCGTCCTCCAGCGCCACCGCCTGCGCAAGGAGCGGGGTCGCGCGCTCGGGCCGGCGGTTCGACGACTCGAGGTCGGCACGCAGCGTGAGCGCGGCGATGCGCGCGAGCACGGCTGCGGCGTTGATGTTCTTGATCCGCGCGTCCTTGAGCGCCGGATCCGCGGCGATCCGATCGAGGCGCTCGAGCGCCGCGCGCGCGTCGGCTTGCCGCCCCTTGCGCACCAGCGCGGTGCCGCGCGCGTAGTGCCACACCGCCATCGGATACGGCTCGGCGACGTCCGGCGGCAGCGTGTCGGTGAGGAGTTCGTCCCACTTGCCGAAGCGCACGCGCGCGTAGAGCGGCAGCGCATAGTAGTGCTGCAGGATCGCGGTGCTGCGGTCGCCGGGCTTCGGCCCGCACGCCGCGGGCCACGCGGCAGCCGCGGCCTCGATCGCCTCCTTCGAGCGGCCCTGCATCGCCGCCGACGCCCACAGGAAGTGGTGATTGTGCGCGACGTAGCCGACCCGGTAGGCGCCCTGCGCGTCGACCTGCGCGAGATAGCGGACGTCGGCCTCGATCGAGCGACGATTCGCGGCCGAGGCTTCCGCGTAGCGGCCGGTGCGCATGTAGATGTGCGCCGGCATGTGCAGCAGGTGCCCCGATCCCGGAACGAGGTCCACCAGCCGGTCCGCGCTCGGCACGCCCTTCTCCGGCGTGCGTGACGACTCGTAGAGGTGGACGATGTAGTGGTTCGCGCCGGGGTGGTCCGGGTCGCGCTTCACTGCCTCGCGGAAGAAGAGCTCGATCTCGGGCGTCCACGGCTTCGGCCGCCCGTCCTGCTCCCACCAGTCGTAGGGATGCAGGGTGAGGATCGCCTCGCCGGCGAGGAACAGGACGTCGGCGTCCTCGGGGTAGCGCTTCGCGAGCGCGCGCATGCGCTCGGCGTAGCCCGCCTCGTCGATCGGCCGGCCACGCGGGTGCCGCACCGCGAGCGCCACGATCACGTCGCGCATGCGAGGCGTGGACCGCTTCGAGAGTTCGACCGCGCGCGCCACCGCCTGCTCGACGCGAGGCACGTCCTCGGGCGCGATGTCGGCGTTGATCGTGGGCCCCAGCGCCCAGGCGAGGCCCCACCAGCATGCGGCAGCGTCGGGGTCGAGCGCGGTCGCCGCGGTGAACGATCGCGCCGCTTCCGCCGGATTGAAGCCGAACGCGAGCACCATGCCCTGGTCGGCATAGCGCTGCGCCTGCGGAACCTCGGAGGCGCCGGCGAGGCGGTAGCGACCCATGCCCTCGAAGAGCGGCGCAGGCTTCGCCGCGGGGGCCTGCGCGTGCAGGCCGGGCACGGTCGCAAGCGTCCCGCCCGCGGCAAGCGCGGCGACGAAACGGCGACGAACGAAATCGGGACTCATGAAGAACAACGGGCCGGCGCGAGGCCGGCCCGGGCGTTGCATTGCGATCGGCTCGTTACTTGCCGGTGATCATGTACATGACCATCTGCTTGATCTCGGCGTCGCTCGCCGAAACCTTGGGATGGCCCTTGCCGTCCCTCAGGTTGGCCACGATCTTGTCGGCCGCGTCCGGCTTGGTCTTCGCGGCGATGTCCTTGATCGAGGGGCCCATCTTCTTGGTGTCGGCGGCGTGGCAGGTCTCGCAGCCCTTCGACTTCAGGAGCTCGGCACCGGTGGCCGCGGCGGCGGTGCCGGCCACGGCGAGGGTCGAAGCGGCGGCAAGCGCGATCAGCGTCTTCTTCATGCGTTTTCCTCTCTGCGATGGTGAAAGGTTCGTGGCCCCTGCGGGCACACGGCGTCGTCGGAGATCAGCTTCCCAGCGCACACGGTGCCCGACGACATGCAGCACCCCCGCGCGGTTGTTCCGGAGTGCAATTATCCACGTTTCCGGGGGCGGGCAAGCTCCGGTGCTTGACCGCCCTCGCCCCACGCTAGGCCTTGCCCTTGGGGGCCGGCGCGGGAGCAGGCTTGGGCGTCGACGCCGGGGCGGGAGCGGGCGTCGGCGTCGCCGCAGCGGACGGCGCGGCATTGAGGTTCATCTCCGGCCACGAACGGCCGTGGCACGCCGGGTTCGAACAGAAGTTGCCGCCCTCGCGACCGAACTCGAGCTTGCCGTGGCACATCTGGCAGCTGTCGTCGATCTTCATGCGGTGGTCGTGCATGAAGTTGGGCTCGTTGTGGCTCGCTGGCGGCGTGGCGCCGGGCACCACCACCGAGGCGACGGACCCCTTGCCGCCCTCCTTGACCACCTGCGGCAGGTTGTGGCACAGCGTGCACTGCAGGCGGATCGCCTCGCCCTGGTCGTTGAAGTGCTTGCCGTCGTGGCAGCGGAAGCAGCCGGGGAAGTTGTTGTGCCCGGCGTGATCCGGGAACGACTTCCAGGTGAACTTCTCGTCCTTGTGGCCCTGGATCGACGTCGAGAGCAGGATCTCGCGCATCGCCTTCTCGAATTTCTGCTCCTTCTCCTGATCCTCGGGCTTGGTCTGGAACTTCGCGCGGTTGTCGGCGATGGCCTTGTCGACCTTCGCGGCGCGCTCGTCCATCGTGCCGTGCAGTTCGCCCACGGCATCGATCAGGCCCATCGCCCGGGCCTTGGCGCTCGGCAGGCTGCGGTCGATGCGCCCGCTGGCGATCGCGTCGTCGACGACGTCCACAGGGTTGCGGAACGGGTGCCCGGTCGCGTTGTGGCAGTCGAAGCACTCCATGCGTCGCGGCTGGTACTTGTCGAGCTCGGCCTTGCTGAGCTTGGACTCGGCGTCGAAGTACGTGACCTTCGTGCCGTCGGGCTTCTTCACCTGCACCCAGGGAATCGAGCGGCGTTGCGGGTCGGGGGAGATGAATTCGACGTCGTTGGCGATGTGCCAGTGGATGCCGGAGGCCTTCCAGTCCTGCTCGCGCTCGACACCAGACGAGGTGTGCAGCGTGATCCGGTAGTCGATTTCGCTCGACGCCGGGTCGGTGGCGAAGCGCTTCTTCACGACGATCTTGTCGTGATGCTCGTTCTCGGGCCAGTGGCAGGCCTCGCACGCCTCGCGGGCGGGTCGCAGCGTCGAGCCGTGGGTCGGCCGCTCGTAGCCGGCGATCATGCCCCACAACTCCTTGAAGTGCGTGGGCTTCAGCGACATCAGGTGCAGCGTCGACGTGCGCCCCATGTGGCACTCGACACAGTTGACGCGCGCGTGCGACGACTTCAGGTGGTTGATCGACTCCTCGGGGTGCACCGAGTGGCACATCGTCGCGCAAAAACGGTTGCTATTCGTGTACTCCCAGCCCGCGATACCGAGTACGCCGACGACGGCCACGCCGACGAGCACGAGCAGTATCGCGCTCACCGACCCCAGCATCCACGTGCGCCGCCCGATCCTGAGGTTCATCCGCTCGACTCCATTCCACGTGGCCAGACCAATCCCTCGGCGGCAGCTCACTGGCGCCCGCCGGGGCGTTAGCGGTCGATGTTACCGAAAGCCGAGGCCGGTCCGCCACCCGCGCATATTGCCCCAGCGCAAGAAATGGCGTTGTACGGCTGAACAAGCACACGCTGTCCAGCCAGGCGGCTTCCCTGCCGGACCGGACCGCTGCCGTGACGGTCGACCGATGCGGTCGGGCACGAACGCACCGGGCCGCGTCCCCGGGCCCGGGCCCGGGCCGGGCGTCAGAACAGGAAGCTGTAGACGATCAGGACGACCGTGATGGTTCCGATCATGACCGCCGGGATGCCGATGGCGTAGGCCAGCGCCTTCAGGCCGGGCGACGGGGCGTCCGTCTCGACCGCCTGCAGGGTGCCCTCCTTGACCAGCCGGTCGTACTCGCTGCCGCGCTCGTCCAGCATCTCGTGCTCGCTCACCCGCCCGGTGAAGATCACCGGGTCCATCGGGAACTTCTCGGGCCGCACGTGCCCGTTGAAGAAGTGGATCGTGAAGATGAAGCCGACGGCGAGCAGCGCCTCCTCGCCGTGGACCACCGTGGCGATGTTGAAGATCCAGCCCGGCAGGAACTGCGAGAAGAAGAACGGGAACCAGAGCAGGAGACCGGAGCCGCCGATGATGAACATGCCCCAGAACACCGCCCAGTAGTCGAACTTCTCCCAGTAGGTGTAGCGGTCGAAGCGCGGGCGCGGACCCTTGCCCAGGAACCACTTGACGTGGCCGACGATGTCCTCCAGGTCCTTCAGGTTCGGCACCATCGAGTTCGGGCTCCACACCATCTCCAGCCACTTGCCCGTCCGCGCCGCCGTCGCGAACACGCGCACCACGTGGCCCACGAACACGACGATCATGATCGCCGCGCAGATGCGGTGGATCAGCATCGTCACCTGGAAGCCGCCCAGGAGGCGCGCGAACCCCTGCGCCCAGGCGTGGTCGGCGACGAGCAGCGGGATGCCGGTGAGCGCGCAGCCGATGAACGTGACCATCAGCAACGCGTGCATCACGCGGTCGAGCACGTCGAAGCGGCGGTAGTAGCGGCCGCTGGCGCCGGCCTGGCTGGCGGGAAGGGCACTGGCGGGGGTGGCCATCGATTGCATCTCCTCAGGACCGGGGCGGAGCGTCGCCGCGCCGCTCCCGCATCGCCTTCAGCGACCGGAAGAACCACAGCGCCGTATGCAGGCCGAAGAACGCGAACACGCCGAGCAGCAGGATCTCCATGAACTTGTTCGTGAAGAACAGCAGCTGGCCGCGCTCGCGGCTGTGCTTGTTGGCGTGCGGGTCGAACGACACGAAATTCGCGTTCGCCTTGGGGTGGCAGGTCTGGCAGGTCGCGAGCCGGTTCTGCGCCGAGACCTTGGACAGCGGGTTGTCCTTGGGCAGCACCTGGTGCGCGCCGTGGCAGCTCGAGCAGGTGGCGATCTGGACGAAGCCGAGCTGCGTCACCTGGCCGTGGAACGTGTCGCGATACGTGCCGGCGAAGTCCGCGTGGCAGCTGCCGCACTTGTCGATCACGCCCAGCGCGAACTTGTCGTCGCTGTGCCGCGCGATCTGGTGCGTCGAGTGGCAGTCGATGCAGCCCGGCGCCTGCAGCACGTTGGCCTGGCGGAGCTTGCCGTGCTGGCTCTGCTCCCACTCGGCCTTCACGTTCGCGTGGCACGTGGCGCACATCGCCGGGGAGTTGGCGCGCGAGACGCGACTCTCGGGGTCGGACTTCGCGCGGATGTCGTGCGCGCCGTGACAGCCCGTGCAGGTCGGCACCGCGTCCTTTGCCGCCGTCTTGTTGGCCATCGCCTGGCCGTGGACGCTGTCGTGGAACATCCCGGCGACGTTGCCGCCGGGCAGGTTGGCCTGCTTGATGATGGCCTCGTTGCCGTGGCAGGCCGCGCAGGTCGCCTCGAGGTTCGCGCGATGCGTGCGCGAGGCCGGATCGCTCGACTTCCGGATGTCGTGCGCGCCATGGCAGCTCGCGCAGGTCGCCGCCACGTGGTTGCCTCCGCTGCGAGCCTTGCCGTGCACCGTCGTGGCGTAGTCCTTGACCGCCTTGTCGTGGCAGCTGTCGCACTGCGCAGGCTTGACCGCGCCGTGCGGCATCTGGCCGAAACCCGGGTCCGTGTGGCACGCCGCGCACGGCAGCGACATCGACCCGTGCACCGACGTGGCGAACTGCTTCGCGTCGACCGCCACCGACTTGCCGCTCGCCGCCTTGGCCCCGGCATCGCCGTGGCACATCAGGCAGCCGTCGTTGGGACCCGGCGCGGCGTCCTTGGCGGGCTGCTGGGCGGCCGCGCCGAGGCTTAAGGCGAGCAAGGCGCAGAACAGGAACGCGCGCAGGCGGGTGGCAATCATGGTCTCGCGTGCTTCGGATGTCGCCGCGTCGGAGCGCCCGCCGGGGTTGCCCGGGCGGAGAGCGCACGCCGGCGACTTCACTGCCGCGCTCCCGATGGAACCCTACCGGCGTACGCGTTTTCGGTATTGATATGCGTCAATCCGTACGTCACCGTTCACGCGATTGCAGCGCGGATTGCACCGGTGTTGCGCCGGGGCAACCGATGGCGCGCGAGAAAGGAGGGCGTTCGCGCCTTGGGCAGCTTGTGGACGAAGTGGTAGCGCGCAACGTGGTAGCTCGGGTCGAAGCCGAAGAAGTTGAGCTTCATCCGAGCCAGCTCCTGCTCGCGGTAGCGGGACAGTGGCTGCGCCGCCTCGTCCGCGGCACGGCGGCGGTTCTTCGCCGCGAGCGCGGCGTCGAATTCCGGCGACTCGGCGAGCGCATCCGCGCGGGCGAGGGCACCGGCAAGGAACGACGCCGGCGCATCGCCGAAGGACTCGTCGACGAGCCCGGTCGCCACCGCGTCGGCAGCCACGAGCGGCAGCCGGCGCTCCACGATGCCGAGGGCCTCTCCGGAACCCACGCGACGGGGCAGCAGGTAGGTCCAGTACTCGGACCCGTAGAGATTCCCCATCGCCTTGTAGTGCGGATTGAGCACGATGCCGCGGCGCGCGAACACGTGGTCGGCCGCGAGCGCGAGGAAAGAGCCCCCCGCCCCGGCGTTGCCCTGCATCGCCGCCACCGTCAGCTGCCGGTCCGCCGTCAGGATTTCGAGGACGAGGTCGTTCATCGCCTCGATGTTGCGCCACGATTCCTCGGCGGGATGGGCCGATGCCTCGATCACGTTGAGGTGGATGCCGTTCGACCAGAAGTCGGGGCCCCCGGCCAGCACCAGCACGCGGATCGGTCGGCGGCGGGCCGCCGCGACCGCATCGCGGAGCGCCAGGCATTGCGCGGTGCTCATCGCGCCGTTGCAGAACGCGAAGTGCAGCACGCCGACGCGACCGCGCTCCTCGTAGCGGATCGGCCGCCACGTGGGGCCATCGACCTCGGCATCCGCGGCGAGCGGCAGGTCCGGGATGCCGGCGAGCCGCTCGCCAAGGACCTGCACGGCAGGCAGCTTGAGCGTCGCGCGCGGGTCCGCGTCGACGCGCTTCAGATGGGTGATCCAGACCGCGCCGTCGATCGTCCGGCGCAGGATTGCGCCGTCGCGGGTCGCCACGACGGCGCCGGGGACCTCGCCCGCGAAACGCGCGACGAGCGGCTCTTCCGGGTGCGCGTCGAAGAGGTGGCAGGGCATGTCCTGCACCACGTCGCGCACGCCGGGCATCCCGTCCGCGGCGCGGACCTGGCGCAGGATGGTCGCGGTGCCGTCGCGCGACCAGTCGATGGCCCGGTCGGCCTGCTGCATCGCCGGCCGCCACCGGCCGCGAACGCCGGGCCGCGTGTCGTCGAGCGGCCGCGGCCGCTCGCCGCGACCAATCCGCTCGATCGCCTCGCGCACCGCCGCGATGGCGGCCTCCGTCACCTCGTTGCGGTACAAGCTGCCCTTCGACGCCTCGCGCATCGGAAAGGTCCGCGTCGCCCAGATGTCGCCGGCGTCCATCTCGCCGTTGGCCTCGAGCACGGTCACCCCCCATTCCCGCTCGCCCCGTTGCACCGCCCAGTCGAGCGCCGAGGGACCGCGGTCGCCCTCGATGCCGGGGTGCACGACGAGGCAACGATGCCGCCGCCACACCGACTCGGGGATGGCCCGCCGCAGGAAGGGCGCGACGATCAGCTCGGGCCGCGCGAGCGCGACGGCCTCCTCGGTGACCCGGTCGTTGACGTCGAGCTCAAGCGTGAGGTCGTGGCCGTCGCGCGCGAGCTCCGCCCAGAGCCGCTGCGTCAGGCTGTTGAACGCGTGGCTGAGGAAGAGAATCCGCATCAGCAGATCCGTGGCAGCTGCTCGCCGGCAAGCCAGTCGACGATGCGGCGGCCGCCGAAGCGCGTGTCCATCTGCACGAAGTGGTGCCGATCCTCGATCACCTCGCCGATGATCGCGGCGCCACGGCCGAGCGGATGGGCGCGCATCGCGGCCAGCAGGTGATCGGCGTCCGCGGCGGCGCAGACCGCGACCAGCTTGCCCTCGTTCGCGACGTAGAGGGGATCGAGCCCGAGGAACTCGCACGCGGCCTCGACCTCGGACTTCAGCGGGATAGCCGCCTCGTCGATCACGAATCCGACTTGCGACTGGCGGGCGATCTCGTTCAGCGTCGTCGCGAGCCCGCCACGCGTCGGGTCGCGCATCACCCGGAGACCCGGTGCCGCAGCCAGCATCGCCGCGGTCAGGCCGTGGAGGGCCGCGGTGTCGCTCTCGATCGTGGTCTCGAAGGTGAGGTTCTCGCGCAGCGACATGATCGCGACGCCATGGTCGCCCATCGTGCCCGAGACGATCACCCGGTCGCCCGGACGCGCACGGTCGCCCGAGAGGTCGACGCCGTCGGCAACGACACCCACGCCCGTCGTGGTGATGAAGACGCCGTCGCCCTTGCCCTTTTCGACGACCTTGGTGTCGCCGGTGACGATCGGCACGCCGGCCTCGCGCGCGGCCCCGGCCATCGAGTGCACGATGCGCTTCAGGTCGGCGAGCGGGAAGCCCTCCTCGAGCACGAAGCCGGCGGCAAGCCACAGGGGTGTCGCGCCCATCACGGCGACGTCGTTGATCGTGCCGTGCACCGACAGCGCCCCGATGTCGCCACCCGGGAAGAAGAGCGGCGTGATCACGTGGCAGTCGGTGGCGACGACGAGCCGCCCGGGCGGCGGGTTCACCCGCGCGCCGTCGTTGCCCTGGCGCAGCCACTCGTTGTCGAACGCGGCGGCGAAGAGCTCGTCGATCAACTGCGCCATCGCCCGGCCGCCGCTGCCGTGGGTCATGTCGACGCGGCCGTTGCGGAAGTCGATCGGCCTGACATACGCCCCTCGCCGCCGGAAAGTAGGGTCAGACTCGACTATTTCCCGAAAGGTAGGGTCAGACTCGACTTTTTCCTGCCCCTTGGTCATCGTCCCGGGTTCCTGTCGCCAAAAGTCGAGTCTGACCCTACTTTTCCGGGGTCTGACCCCACTTTGTAGCGGCCGTAGGTGTAGTGCGCCGCGCAGGCGCCCTCCGAGGACACCATGCACGAGCCGATCGGATTCTCGGGCGTGCAAACGATGCCGAACACCTTGCAGTCGGCGGGCTTCTTCACGCCGCGGAGGATCGCGCCGCACTCGCAGGCCTTGTGGTCCGGTACCGGCCGGTAGACGATGCCGTAGCGGGCCTCGGCGTCGAACGCCGCGAAGCGCTGCTTGATGGCCAGCGCGCTGTAGGGCACCTCGCCCAGTCCCCGCCACTCGAACGAGCGGCGCAGCTCGAACACGTCGGCGACCAGCGCCTTCGCCTTCTCGTTGCCCTGCGGCGTGACCGCGCGGGTGAATTCGTTCTCGACCTCCGCTCGGCCCTCGTTCAGCTGTCTCACCAACATCAGGATCGCCTGCATCACGTCGAGCGGCTCGAAGCCCGCGATCACCACCGGCTTGCGGTATTCCTCCGCGAAGTAGTCGTACGGCGCGCTGCCGATCACCGTGGACACGTGCGCGGGCCCGATGAAGCCGTCGAGCGGCACTAGCCCAAGGTCGCGCACCTCGGGCGACTCCAGGATGTGGGTGATCGCCGCGGGTGTGAGCACGTGGTTGCAGAACACGCTGAAATTGGCGAGTCCCTGCCTCGCGGCTTCGAGGATCGCGAGCGCGGTCGGCGGGGTCGTCGTCTCGAAGCCGATCGCGAAGAACACGACCTCCCGCGACGGGTTGTCGCGGGCGATCTTCAGCGCGTCGGCGCACGAGTACACCATGCGGATGTCCGCGCCCGCCGCCTTGGCCTTCATCAGCGACAGGCCCTTCGACGCCGGCACGCGCATCGTGTCGGCGTAGGTGCAGAGGATCACGCCACGGTCGCGGGCGAGCTCGATCGCGTTGTCGATGCGGCCGATGGGCAGTACGCACACCGGGCAGCCCGGGCCGTGCACCATCTCGACGTTCCGGGGCAGCAGGTCGGCGAGACCGTAGCGCGAGATCGCGTGCGTGTGGCCGCCGCAGAACTCCATCAGGTGGTAGCGCCGGCCCGGATCGGCCTCGCGCGCGATCTTCCCGGCGAGCGTCTTCGCGAGCGCGCCGTCGCGGTACTCGTCGACGTACTTCATCGCGTGCCGTCCCCCGCCTCGGCGCCGCTCGTCACGCGTTGCCTGCCGCGACGACGTCGAAGCCGGCCTCGGCGAACGTCGCGAGCGTGCGCTCCGCCTCCTCGGCGTCGAGCCGGGTGAGCGCGTAGCCGACGTGCACGATCACGTAGTCGCCGACCCCGACGCCGTCGACCAGCGCGAGCGAGATCTCCTTGCGCACGCCGCCGAGGTCGATGCGCGCCGTGTCGGGGCCGGTCAGCTCGACGACGCGGGCGGGGATAGCGAGGCACATGGCGAGTCCTTCAGCAGAGATAGCGGGCGACCGCGGCCTGGCCGAGTGCCAGGCCACCGTCGTTCGGTGGTACCGCGGCGGCCTCGAGCATCGTGATGCCTCGGCGCGACAGCGCGGCGCGCAAGCCCCGCGCGAGGATGGCGTTGAGGAAGCAGCCGCCACCGCAGGCCACTGTCCCGAGCCCGATGCGTCGCGCCGCCGCCTCGACCCACTCCGCGAGGGCCTCGATCAGCACCGCGTGGAAGAGCGCGGCGCCGCGGCCGGCATCGTCGCCGTCGGCGAGGCGCATGGCAAGTGGCGTCAGGTCGAGGACGTGATCGGCGTCGATCGAGTACAGGCCGGGCTCGGCCGCGACGCTACCGTGGGCCTCGGCCAGGCCCTCGAGCTGCATCGCCGCCTGACCCTCGAACGCCATGCGCCGCGAGACGCCGAGGATTCCCGCGGCCGCGTCGAACCAGCGGCCCGCGCTGGTCGTCGCCGGCACGCGTACGCCGCGCGCGAGCATTGCGCTCACCATCGCCGCCGCCGGCTCGTCGGCGAAACGTCGACCGATCTCGCCGCACCGCCCCCCACGCGCCAGCACCGACGCCGCCATGCGCCAGGGTTCGCGCGCCGCGCGATCGCCCCCCGGCAGGCCGAGCGCCGCCAGGTGCCCCAACCGCTCGAACGCACCGCGCTCGACGCGAAGCAGCTCGCCGCCCCATGCCGCGCCGTCGCTGCCGAGGCCGACTCCATCCAGCGCGAGGCCCAGCACGGCCGCCTCGACGCGATGCTCGGCGGTGACGGCGGCGACGTGCGCGTGGTGGTGCTGCACACCGATCGTCGGCACCGACCAACGCAACGCCAGCTCGCCGGCGAGGCGCGTGCTGAAGAAGTCCGGGTGCAGGTCGTGCGCGACGGCGTCCGGCGCGACCTCGAGGATTCCCGAGAGGTGCCCGATGGCCCGCTCGAGCGCCTCGCACGTCGGCGCGTTGTCGAGGTCGCCGATGTGCGGCGTCACGAACGCCTCGTCGCCGCGCGTCACGCAGGCGGTGCTCTTGAACCAACCGCCGGTCGCGACGACGTTCGGGCCCTTGCTCGCGAGCCGTACCGCGCGCGGCGTGTAGCCACGCGCACGGCGCACGAACTGCACAGCGCCTGCGCTGCCGACCCGCGCCACGCTGTCGTCGCAACGGGTGACGATCGCGCGGTCGTGCGACAGCACCGCGTCGGCGATGCCGGCGAGCCTCCGGTGCGCCTCGTCGTCGCCGATCACCAGCGGCTCGCCGCCCGGGTTGGCGCTGGTCATCACCAGCACGAGGTCGTGCGCCCCCGCGAGCCACGCCAGGCCCGCCGGACGGCCGGCGGCCTCGTGGAACAGCAGGTATTGCAGCGGCGTGCAGGGCAGCATCGCGCCGAGCCAGGCGAGGCCGGGCGCGATGCCGGGCAGCGCTTCGTCGGCACCGGCGCGCTTCTTCAGCAGCACGATCGGCCGCTCGGCGGATTCGAGCAGCGTACGCTCCGCGGCGCCGATCACCACCAGCGCGCCGAGCGAGGCGACGCTCGCCGCCATCACCGCAAACGGCTTCGCCTCGCGCGACTTGCGCTCCCGCAGCGTCGCGACGGCCGCGCCATGGCGTGCGTCGCAGGCGAGGTGGTAGCCACCCAATCCCTTGATCGCGACGATCCTGCCCTGCCGCAGCAGCGCGAGCGCGCCGGCGATCGGATCGCCGTCGATCGACGTGCCGTCGATCGCCCGCAACCCGAGCGCAGGCCCGCACACGGGGCAGGCATTCG
>Ga0105094_10001194_pt1 | contig 13525 bp, 9 predicted proteins | sample PPLLak1March2015_2_FD_87023 | JGI IMG/M metagenome (GOLD analysis project Ga0105094, IMG submission 87023) | Freshwater sediment microbial communities from Prairie Pothole Lake near Jamestown, North Dakota, USA - PPLs Lake P8 Core (3) Depth... | ecosystem: Environmental > Aquatic > Freshwater >...
GGATTCAAGAAGACTCTTCTTTATCTCGTGGTCACCGGCATCCTGGCTGGGTTGCTCATAACTCCCTGGCTGCTGAGAATACTGCGCAGCGATTTCCTGGACTGGATCATCACCCTTTTCCCCCGATCCATCAATCCCACTGTTATTTCACGTCCTGCAGAGAACCCTTTCGCTTACCTGCCTCGGCTCACCTGGTTTGTCTTGCCGCTGCTGGTCGGGTGGGGACTGTGGAGGCGCAATCCTGCCACTGCACTGGTTGGTATCTGGTGGCTCATTCAATACCTGATCGTAAACCTGAAAATGTTCCGGCTGCCGTTTACCGGTCTGGACTTGTTTACTTTCCAAATATCCAATTATTTGTTTTTCGCTCTCTTCCTGGGGGAAAACGCCGGTTGGTTGGTGCACAGGCTGCACGCCAGTTCCAGGATGCAGTGGACGAATTTAAAAATCCCAATTCCAATTCTAAAGCGAGCCCTTTCGATCCTATTTGTCGTAGCGGGACTTGGGTTGACGCTTTGGGCAGCACGGATGCGCTTGTGGGATGTGAAGCCAGATATTTACGGGCTGGTAGCCAGGCCGGACATAAATGCATACCAATGGATCGAAGAGAATACCACCTCAGACAGCAAATTCCTGGTCAACAGTTTTTTTGCATTCAACAACACTATAATCGTCGGATCAGATGGAGGCTGGTGGCTGCCGCTGCTGGGCAACCGCATGACCACCACTCCGCCGATTAATTATGATTTTGAGGCTGGACCGAGAGATAAATACCAGGAAACAACCAACCTGCTGGTTCTCGAAGCTCAACAGAAAGGATTGAACGATCCCGGTGTAATAAAAATGCTTCAAGAGAGGGGTATTGAATACATTTACGTTGGGCAAAAACAGGGTTCGGTAAATTCGCCGAAGCCCATGATTGAAATCGAACAATTGATTGGGTCTCCGAACTACCAGCAGCTCTACCACCAGGATCGAGTGTGGATCTTTAAGCTCCAGGTAAATTAATGCCATCGACGGCAGTAAAAATTCAGGACTTTCTTGTGATATCGAAGAAATCCCAGTTAAGTGTATAATCGTGTGGTTGTATTGCGGGAAGTCAAAATAAAGTCGGATATCAATGAAAACCCCTTACCGGCATATATTAATACCCCGGGTTAGCAAGATATCTGACATACCGGAGGAATGATGAAATTATCCCTATTTTTGAAAATCTTATTATTCACTATGTTTTTATCAGCCTGTACATTAGCCGAAACTCCCGGCGATCAGAATACAGCGTATCCAGGAGCAAATGAAGGTGTGCAGCAAACAGTTGAGGTCGACCTATCCTCCAGCCTTCCCTACCCAGAATATCAAGATGGCGATGCCGTTTCAGCCGGCGTGGTCATAAACCTTCTCAATAATGGTGCAGTAGTCAAAGCAACGCTCAAATCAAACGACGAAGTAATCATCTTCTTAAGTGATGGTCGAAGTCTTACGATTGTTCAACCTTTTGACAATGCCATCAGACAGTGGATTGAAGAGTGCGGAGATACTTGCAAGGCAATTGAAGTAGTCGAAGAATAATCTACCTGTCATATTTTAATAGATCAAAAGAAAAACAGAATAGGCTAATTTTCCTGAGTGAAATTCATTTGTGATTCAATCAGGAAGCTTCGCATCTTCTGTTCCTTATTCAAAAAAAAAGAAGTAGCGGGATTGCGGTGGTTTATCAATGCCCGGGTTACAAACGCTGGGCAGTTTCTTATTCTGATAGAATTTCGCAGCCAGGATTAACCTGGTGAATAACGATATAATATTTCTCGTCCAATCCAGAGTTCTGAAAATAGCAAAAAAGGATCTGGGCAGAAAGTTGGGTGATAAAACGATCAAGGTCTGCATCTTCGGCACCTACCGCTCAAATTACACGCGCCACCAGGTATTAATGGCACGAATGAAGCAAGCAGGAATGGAAGTGCTTGAATGCCATGAAGACTTGTGGATGAATGATGAAGAGAGGGTTCAGGCTGCCAGTGGTGGATGGCTGCGGATCGGATTTCTGTGGAGAGTACTGCAAACTTATCTTCGCCTGATCAAGAAATACTTTTCGCAGGTAAGTGAATATGACGTGATGGTCATAGGTTATCCGGGAACTTTCGATGTATTTATTGGCAGGCTGTTAACCTGGTTCAGGCGAAAACCTTTGGTCTGGGACATATATCTTTCGATCTACCTGATTTCCTTGGAGCGCGGCCTTAAACAGAAAAGCAGGTTTACGTTTGCTTGCCTGCATTGGGCAGAAAAAACCAGCTCGCGTCTGCCCGACAGGCTTTTACTCGAAACAAATGCCTACATTGGCTGGTATTCAAATCATTATCGCCTCCCCGAAGAACGTTTTCGATGGGCTCCACTGGGTGCCGACGACTCGTTTGTCCGGCAAACTGCTCATCTAGTCTCCCAACAGAACGATCACCTGGTATTATTTTACGGCACCTTTCATCCAAATTCCGGGATACTGCACATTGTCGAAGCTGCCAGGCTGCTACACAATCATCCGAACATTCGATTTGAATTAATTGGCAAAGGACCAGATCTGCCAGAGGTCCACCTCCTGGTGGGTGAATACAGGCTTAAAAACGTCCTCCTGGTCGATTGGATGGAAAAAACAAATCTGGTTGAAAAAATATCCCGGGCCGACCTTTGCCTGGGTTCCTTCGGGACCACTAAGCAATCTTTCATCAGCGTGCATAACAAAATCTATGAGTCCATGGCCATGGGAAAAGCGGTGATCACCGGTGATTCGCCTGCAGTGCGTGAAGCAATGCAGCATGAGGTGCATATATACCTGGTTGAACGAGGGAATCCACAGGCTATCGCTGATGCGATATTGAAGCTTATTGATGATGTTTCACTCAGAGAGAAGCTGGCAGCAAATGGTTTCGATCTTTTTACGAGCCGCTTCACAAACCAGATCCTGGGAGCTCAATTAAATGAGTATTTTACCGAGCTCATGATTGGCAGGAACCGGGCAGAAAGTTGAAGATTTTATTTCTTGTAACTCAGGACCTGGAAAGTCCCTCCTGCCTCGGGCGGTTCTTCCCGTTAGCCAGGTATTTAGCACAGCTCGGTCATGAAGTCAACCTGGTGGCATTGCATTCCGATTTCTCTTTTTCGGCTGAAAATCAATTTACCAGGCAGGGGGTTGCCGTCAGCTATGTAGGTCAAATGCACGTGCGCAAGCGGGGGGATGGGAAAACTTATTTCTCCACACCTTCACTGATATTCGTATCCTTAAAATCGACTCTGGCACTCACGCGGGCAGCATTGCGTACGGATGCCGATATCCTGTACGTCTGCAAACCACACCCGATGAACAGCCTGGCAGCTCTGGCAGCCAGGATGCTGCAGCGAAAGACAGTCTTTTTAGATTACGACGATTATGAAGCTGGCATCGGTCACTTTCAGGGCGCCTGGCAAAAGGCAGTCATAAAGTTTTTCGAAAATGGCATCCCAAGAAGAGTCGATCACATTTCCACCCACACCTTTTTTTTAAGGGACCGGCTGCTCGCGCTGGGGATTCCAGCTCAGAAAATCACTTATCTGCCGGGTGGTGTCGACGTAGACCGTTTTGAACCTGTAGAGCCTGTGCAGGTCGAACAGCTCAGAAAAGACCTGGGATTGGAAGGCAGGAAAATAGTCGCATTCATCGGCAGTCTGAGCCTGCCCAGCCACCCGGTGGAAATCCTGCTGCAGGCATTCGATATCGTTCATGCTCAAGTCCCGGAGAGTGCCCTCTTGCTGGTCGGCGGTGGAGATCAATATGAAACACTGCAAAAACAGGCACAATCCAGTGGAAAAACTGACAATGACTATTTTGCGGGGAGAGTTTCTCCCGCCGAAATTCCTGCGTATTACCGGCTGGCCGATGTCGTGGTGGACCCTGTGCATGACGATGAGATCGCACGCGGCCGCCTGCCGCTTAAAATGCTGGAAAGCTGGATTTCGGAAGTTCCCTTTGTTAGCGCGGATGTCGGCGACCGGAAGAAACTCCTGGGTGAGCCTCCAGCCGGATTGTTAGCCAGGGCGGGTGACGCCAGCGACCTGGCAAGGTGTATCCAAAAAGTTCTCATGGATAATGCCCTGGCAGACGAGCTTCGAAAACGGGGTGTGAAACAGGCCGGGGTTTTCTCCTGGAAGAACGTCACTCAAGAGATCATCTCCGTGATGGAAAGATACACACAGAAGTAAGTCTTATTATTAAACCTCCTTCTATGGAAGTTCCAGATAATTTTCCCGGTCCCGGCAAATCGAAGATTGTTAATAATATTCTCTATTTGCTGGCCGGATCAGCCATTTCCCAGGGTCTGACTTCCCTCACTCTTCTATTAACCGCCCGCCTGCTCGGCCCGCAGAGCTATGGGCAGTACACCTCCACGCTGACCCTGGCGACCTTCGCGTCGATCTTATTCAACCTGGGATTAAATACCTGGGGACTGCACGAGGCGAGCCGAAATCCGAAAGACTCCCGCTGGATCCTTGGCAGCCTGCTGTCTATAAAGTTCGGTATTGGGTTGCTGTGGTGTGGGGCGATGTTTATTCTCTCCACATACATCGATGCAGAAGCTTTTCCGAAGAACCTGTTGCGTATGAACGTGCTGGTAGTCTGGATCGACAGCCTTTTCTCTTCGCTCCTGCTCCCTTTGAAAGTGAACCTGCGCAACCAGCTGACTTCTATCATCATGGTGATCTCCGATGTTTTGTGGTTCTGTGCAACCCTCGCATTGGTCTACATCGGAATTGTTGAGCCTCTTATTTACATCGAATACCGCTTCTTCATTCTTGTGCTCAGCGTTCTGCTGACCGCACCCTGGATCATCAGGTTGTACCAGCTGAGACCACGTCTCGAGACCATCCGGTCTGCCTTGAGGTCTTCGTTCCCTTACGCCTCGTCGGAAATTTTGCTCGTGTCGATGAAACGAATCGACGTACTGATGGTGGCGGTCATGCTGGACAGCCAGGCAATCGGTATCTATGCTCCAGCAGTTAGCATCCTCAACGCACTGCTGCTGCTGCTCGATTCAGCTTCGAACGTCATGATCCCGGTGCTTAGCAACAGCTTCACCCACAAAATCGCACGCGGCTGGCATGAGGCGAAGCGTTTCGTCTTTTTCCAGACGCTAGCAGGCCTGGCATTAATGGGCCTTCTGTGGGCAGGTATGGGGCTAATCGGTGTCATCCTGGGAGAGAGCTATTCGGCTTCCATCGGAATACTCAAGATTTTGAGTCCCATCCTGGTCATACATTCTTTTGTCACCTCGGGTGCCAGCATTTACACTTCCACCAACCAGCAGTCGAAACGCTCTGCGATCCAGGCAGTAGCGGTCGGTTTGAATATCGCATTGAATATCCTGGCAATTTTGGCATTCGGAATCATCGGCGCAGCGGTTGTATACGTGGTCACCGAGCTTTTCCTGGCAGTTACCTTCACCTCAGGTGTGCTACAATTCCACCGGTCGCAGGTCAGGTCCAGCGTCTCTATTTGAAGATTTCATCTACTTCCACCGATGTTGAATTTTTCAATCATTTCCCGGGGTTACCTGGTACGTCCAATGCACGATGGCCTGGTAGCGAATGGCTGCCAGGTGCAGCTCCAGCCGGATATGGAAAAATGGGATTTTCAAAACTGTGATTACCTTTTGCTGCATGGTCCCGCGGATCCGATCGGGACGATGATCAAGCGCTTGGGGATTGCGTCGGATATTCCCCCACTGGTTGTCTGGTATTCGGAACAGGTTCCGAACCCTAAAAGACCTGCCTGGATGGTCAGGCTCTTGAGCCGGCTGAGATATGCCGCCGAACCCTGGTATGGTGAAAAACTGGCTGGCGGTGGTAAATCGAGATCTACAAGTGTGAAGATGCCACCGGGTTTCGTCAGGTGGCGCCGTGTTGGTGAGCTGTTAGCCCTGCATTCGATGGGCTGCCTCAGGCTGGTTTGCACCTTCAGCCGGACCCAGAAAGATTTCCTGGAGAAACTGGGTTTGCCGGCAGTCGAGCTGCCGTTTGGCCACCATCCAGACTTTGGAACAGCCCTGAACCTGCCGCGAGACATCGATATCCTCTTCCTTGGCTCCACCAGTGACTATCGCCGGCGCCGGTTATTTCCATCAATTTTGAGTAAGTTTGCTGAGAAAGGTATTCCGCTGATGATCGTCGACGGCAGTCCGCAGCGCGGCGCATATTACGGAGATGAGCGCACACGGCTCCTGAACCGGACAAAGATACTGCTGAACGTGATGAAACAACCCTGGGACGATCCTACCTTTCGGCTGCTGTTGGCGGCTGCCAATGGGAACCTGCTGCTGTCTGAGCTGGTGTGGGAGTCAAGCCTGTGGGGTTACACACCAAATGTGCATTTTGCAGCCTGTGAGCTGGACCGGCTTGCCGAAACCGCTGCCAGATACCTGCACGATGAACCAGCCAGGCTCGAAATGGCCTCCAGGGCAGCAGTCGATATCACTCAAAATTCAGGAATGGCGCAGATGACTGGCCAGCTTATCGACCTTTTAGACCAGCATAAAGAGCCTGGGCATTAATCATGGCGCATATCACGATCCTTGGAGCTGGTGTCGCCGGGTTGAGCTCCGGCTGGTTATTGAAGCAAGCGGGAATTGGCTTCACCATACTCGAGAAACAGAATGTGGCAGGAGGGCTGGCGCGCAGCTTCGAATGGCACGGCTTCTCCTGCGATTTCGCAGCTCACCGCCTTTTCACCTCTGATGAAAACGTCCTCAAACAGCTCCTCAACCTGGTGCCGATGGGACGCCAGGTCCGGCGCAGCCGGATTTACCTGCGTGGACACTGGATGCGGGATCCGCTGGATGTCGTGGAGCTGGCGCAGAAGCTCGGGATGAATGAGCGCCTATCGATCCTGTGGTCCTATGCCTTTCGCTCTCGCAGACTGGAAGAAGTGAATTTCGAAAACTTCGTATTAAGCAGGTACGGCTCAAAGCTGTACGAATATTTCTTCAAACCGTATACCGAGAAGCTGTTTGGCATCCCGGGCCAGGAAATTTCGATCAGCTGGGCGCGCCAGAAAGTCCGGCTGGCCTCCCCTTTCGACCATATCCGGGAAAACACAAAAACCAAATTCCAGTATTTCTATTACCCGGTCCGGGGCGGATATGGGGCGATCGTCGATCGCCTTTATGATGAGATCAAAGAAAATGTAATCCTGGGATCAGCAGTCATGGGATTCAAGTTGAACGGTGACCGTGTGCAGTCTGTCGAATACCGCATGGGCGACCAGGCTTACGAGCTGGAATCGCAGGCGGTGATCTCAACCCTACCGCTCCCTATTTCAACCCGTATGCTCGGGCATCCCGTGCAATTCAAGTTTAAGAAGGTGGAGGCGGTGTACCTGCTGGTAAATAAGCCCCAGGTCAGCGATTATCACTGGACCTATTTCATCGACTCGGATATTGCAATTAACCGCCTGGTGGAATTCAAAAACATGAGCCCGGTCGATAAACCGGCTGAGGTCACGGTGCTGTGTGCGGAAGTCACCCAGGACCTGGATGATCCAACCGGCAAGGTGATGGATGACCTGCACCGGGTAGGCCTGGTCAATCGGGAGGATGTCCTCGACACGCACCTCATCCGAGAGGAGTTTGCTTATCCCGTCTATACCCGGGATTTCGACGAGCAGCTGAAAGAAGCCGGGAAGGTTTTGAGCAGCGCTACGAACCTGCACGTGCTCGGGCGAGCAGCAGAATTCCAGCACCGGGAAGTGGATGATCTCTTCGACGCAGCCTCAATATTGATCCGTAAGATCTCAGCTGAAATCCAGGTTACCGCCAGACCGGTCCCAGCGGAGGTGAGCATGGCTGAAGAAACCAGAGCCGAGAATGTGTATGCTGTGATCCTCACCTATAACCACTATGAAGACACGCGTGAATGCCTCAGCTCCCTGCTTGCTTCCAATAACCACGACTTCCAAGTGCTGGTGGTGGACAATGGTTCCACTGACGGCACGCCAGATAAAGTGCGCCAGGAATTCCCTTCTGTCCAGGTGATCGAGAACAATGAAAACCTGGGGGTCCCGGCTGGTTTCAACGTCGGCTTCCGCCATGCCCTTCAGAACGGCGCTGGCTATATCCTGATGCTGAACAACGATACCATCCTGAAGCCGGATATGCTAAATATTTTACTGGATCAGGCCAGGTCCGATCCACAGGCGGGCATTCTCATGCCGCGCGTGCTGTACCACGGCAGCGAAACAGAAGTCTGGTCGAGCGGCGGACGCTACCGGCGCTTCCCTCCCGCCATCCTGATGACTGAAGGACGCAAGAAACAGCTGGAGACCTCGGTTCGCTTGATCGAATATGCCCCCAGCTGCGGGCTGCTGATCCACCGGCGCGCCTTCGAGCGCGCCGGGTTGTTCGACCCGGGATATTTTTTCTTTTACGACGACTGGGATTTCTCGGAGCGGGTGCGGGCGCACGGCCTGAACATCTGGTACATGAATGATGCCGTCCTGTGGCACAAGGTTTCCCGCACTACCCAGGGGCCGCGATCGTCTTTATTCTGGTACACCATGGGCGCCAGCATGGCCCGCTACTACCGGCGACACGGACGTCCGGTGTGGCTCTCCTCGGCAGCGCACATCGGGTACTTTATCTTCAGGGAGTTCGTCTGGAAGCGGAATGTGCAGTTCTGGCCCGATTACCGGCGGGGACTGCTGGAAGGGATGCGCCGGCCGCTGGGGTCGATACCCAGTTATTAATGATTAAAAATTGCGGGCAGGTACACGGTGTGGGGAAAAACCTTGAACACCATCACAGCGCCGGCATGCGGAAAAGTATTTTGTGGATCACTGTCGGAAGATTTCAATATGCTTACCAATCCCCATGCGTCTGATACACCCTGGTTGCGCTCAAAAACGTAAACGGCACCGAGGTTGTTATTCTGCTCACCTGAAGTCCCATTTTATGGCGCGCTGACGATAATTAATTGCCCACTTGAATCGATTGATTCGTCATCAGGCCCATTAGTCTCAGGCGCCGGGCTGGGGAGTAAATCCAGCTCAAGGGAAAGGCCAGGGGAATCGGCCGAGGCGGTATCTCCTAATAGATTTGCAGCATTAACAAGTAGATGTGAGGGATAAAGAATTGTAAACAAAACGGCGATAAGTATGAAATCACTCCACTTAACTAGCTTTATCTTCGTATTGGCACCCTGCTTTCTATCCAGCACCCAGAGACAATTTGATGAATGGTTATCTCCAGCATGAGTGAAATTTTGAATATTATTACATATTAGAAAATATTTATTTTTCTCCAGAATGAATTGGAATTCTTTGACGAAAAGTGAGTTCAAACAACCTGAGTCTGAGTATCTTGACTGATTCCAGATTTAATCGTCTTCTGCCAGCGGGGAAGAATTTGAACCCCGCGCACTAGCTGGGAGAGCAGGAAAACCTCGCGCTGAAGGGCGGGGTATTTTTGACGCAGCCGGTAAGAAGCCTGGATGATAAGTGACCTGCGCCGGATGGTTTCCAGGCCTTTCTTCTCTATCACTTCACCGTTGTGGCACTCGTCAATTTCCCCGACAATGCGCAGCTCCTGCACGTCTCCTGATCCTGGCAGCGGGATCTCATCCAACATTCGGAGTGTCTTGCGATCCAATATCCAGACCTTACCACTCTTCCAATAACGTTCTTTTCGCTCTTGATAAACAGAACATCCCACAAATATAAAATCTTTTGTTGCTGCCAGACCGCGGGTGAACGCCTTGGGTTCATCCGATTTCCAGATCGTCTCACCGCTGATCACATCGTACAGGCTTCCATGCCTGGAATCACAAATGACCAGTCCCCACTCGCATTCCCAGACATTATGCGCCCAGGCAGCTTTGGTCACAATTTTTTCGAGTATTTTTAATTCCGGCCAGCTCAGCACCCACACTTCGGAAGGTTTCTCATAATTATGGGCGACTACATACACCCTGTCTCGTACACGATGTACGCTGTTGAAATGGTTGCCAGTTCTCCCCAGGTCCTTATCATCCTGCTTGATCTCATTGAAATAAATCCTTTCAAGAAATTTCCCTTGATTGTTGAAAACAGCAAGGCTGTTATTTCCTGTATCAGCCACCAGGACTTTATCCTCCACCCATTCGATCTGATGTGCTTGTTTCATGAGTGTCTTGGAAAAAAATGGTTTTGTTTTTCTGCTAAAATATTGGAGAAACCTGGCCGTAACGAGTACAAAATTCCCCTGGCTGTGTGATATCCCAAAGTAATATCCATCCCCTGTTCGAATTACGGAAGAAGTCTTCTTCCCTACATCTTCCAGAATGATTTGTAGCGGAGTAGTGACTAATAGGAACATTAATCCTCGATCGTATACTCGGAATTATTTTCTTCCAAGTGATTGCGTTTCTGACCAGGTGAAATGTGAAAACAATCCGCTAGTATTTATCACCCCGACATCTATGGCACGGTTATGTTCTCGACCTCAACCATTTCATCTCTATCCGATTCCTCCAAAGTGATGATCGCCAGGTTTCCGTTTTCGAAATATTTGGCTGGTGTCTGTATCCCATCTTTTGTCAGAACAACGATTGCATACATTCCAGGCTCTATGTCTGCGAACAGATACTCGAACGTCCGTTCGTCGACGGTGGCTTGAGGTACCTCTCCAACAGTAAAGGGTGGTATTGTTCCAATTTGCTCGTCGGTGGATAGAGGTACCAGAAAAATCGCGTCATCCAGACCGGGTGTCATCATCATAAGACTTTTAATTATCAGGGTGCCATGGATCGTTATGCCACCCGGTTTGGAGCTTGGAAAAACAAAGGGTTCGGGAGTGGGATAACTCGCCGCCATTTCTGGACCGGGAGAAGTTGTGGCCGATTGTGGAGCGGGATATTCACCTGGTTGCTCAGCAGTAAAAGTACTGCTGACTGGACCAGAAGTAGTTGTGGTTGATTGTGGAGCGGGATATTCACCTGGCTGCTCAGCAGTAAAAGTACTGCTGACTTGATCAATTGAGACTCCCTGGTTTTGACAACCGATGAACAGAAAAGCCGAGAGGGTAATTATTGTTAATAAGTTTGATCTCATTTTAAGTCTTGTTCTCCTAGCACCGGGATAATTTCTGTAGAATCCATGTCAGGAACAATTCCGATATCCATTTTTAATAAAAATCAAGTCCAACGTTGAATACTATATCATGATTTTTAAATCGCAGAATTCTTAGCCAGTTTGCAGGATTGGATTAAATTGGAAATCCGTCGCAATCAACTTACTGAGATTGCGACGGATAATCCAAATATGGTTATCTATGTTGCCTGGCAGTGATCTTGGTGATTCCTCCAGAAACTCAATCGCGTATTGGAATCTCGAAAACCTGGACTCTTACGGTTTCGGCAGGCCGATATACTGCTCGGACCAGTCACCAGGAAGCGTTTGTGCATTGACCGTGTTGGCATTGCCCACCTGGCAAGCGATCAGAGCTCCCGCTGCATTCGCAGTAATGATGGCACTGCCTAACCAGCCGTCAGTTAAAGCACCATCGCTGGGAGTGTATATCTGGAAGGATTGACCTTCACTGTACGTACCTGTGTTATACGGCGTTTTGCCTTCGTAGGCAATATTGAATGAGGTAGAAGTTGGACTGACATTCATGCAGTTGATGGATGTAACCCATCCGCCGTAATTCCTCGTAACGTAAGGCAATGCGACTGCATGGCTGCCGCTGCTAAATCCGTTATACCCTGCAGAATGGCCAGCGCCTGGTAAAACGCGAGAAGAACCTACTGATACCAGCAGGGTCATCCCATTCGACGAAGTGACTACAGCGCTGGTGCGAACGTTCTGCGAGCGTACCGTGTGCGCGACCATCTGGCAGGAGGGAATTGCATCCGTCAGATTGCAGGTATCGGAGGGTTGGCCGTCACCCCATGCCACAGTTACGGTGGTGTTGCCGGCTCCTTGCTTCAGGATGTTGATTGAGGAGATCCATTGGGTATACATCGAGTTGACCTGCGGCAGGTAGACCTTGCTTGAGCCTGAAATCACGCTCTCAAAAGTTGCTGTCTTACCTAAACTAGGCTGGTTGTTGTTATTCACAACAGCCAGCGGTTGGCCGTTCGAGGATGTAATAGTGCCGCCTCCCTGACATGTGGTGACACCGTAAGTGAAGCCAACCGGTGTGTTGGCAGCGTTGTTGGTTTTGAGCACCCAGGTGTGGGAAGCTTTAGCAGCTAGATTAGTTTTGGTCAGCGTTCCGGTTACGCCCACAAAACCCGAGTTCGTGCATTTGATGCTGAAGGTTACTGTGGGTATGGTGACATCACCCAGGTTCATGACGGTCACCATGCTGTACCAGGCATTGGCTGTCCAGTTGTAGTTCACGGTTGACAGGTAAACAGTGCTGGCGCCGGTATCGAAACTTGAATAGCCGCCAGTGAACTGGTTGGTTCCAGCGCTGGATACAGTAGCAACTGCCACGACTTGCCCGGTAGACGAGATAATTACCGAGTACTTACCGGCTGGCAGCTGGGCAAGCGGGACAGAGCCGACCACGATTTCCCTCGATGCATTAGTCGCCAGGGTAAATGGATTGGGAAATGTGCACGGACCGCTGCCGTCCAGGCAGGTCGGTTGGATGATGGCGCCAGTGGAATTTACGAACTGGATGGTTACCGTAACCTGAGCGCCTGAGGTATTCTGGACCATGAACGCGGACGAATCATCATCACCCAGGTCCTGGGCGTAGGCGGGTACGACTGCCACCACCAGCATGATCATAACGATGAACAGAGAAAGGAATTTAGCTTTTTTCATGACTTGTCCTCCATATTGAATTGCGTGAGAATTGGAATTCATCAAGGCCAAGGATATCCTGCTGACCCATCGGGGTCAATAACTCCTCCGGGTAATATCAGGCTATATTGGAAGCCAGGCCTTACGTTTTTGAAATTAATTTTTTGGTTCAATAACCCATTTGGGTTAATAATCCCCCAAAAACAATATGAATTACGGCACGAATGGCAGCACGGTGATGTATAACACCTGGAAGGATCTCAAGACGTCTGTCGCTTGCTGTCCAATCTGCCCGCCCAGCGCATAAATTTCTGTATCCAGCAGCACGAGTCTTAATTCTGTGATATTTTCATCAGCTGGAGCAGGTATTTTCAACCACTCTTTCGTCTTGGTCAGGTGTCCCCAGGTTGGGAGAGTGCTCTCTCCTTTTCCCTGCCCCCCGACCAGGTAAATCACATCGATCACCGCAGCAGCCCCCATGCCAGAACGCGGCTCAGGTAAGGGTCCTTCTTGCCTCCACGGATTCGCCTCGCTGCTATTCTGGGAGAGAGTATACACCTGGTACAGGTCGAGTGCGCCGTCCTGATTAAAGCCACCCAGCAGGTGGATCTCATCATCGATTACTGCTGCAGCAGCATCGGCCCGTGGCTCGCTCATATTGGATCCTTCCCTCCACTCGTCGAATAAGGGGTCATAGATCAATACGGTGTCCAGGAA